>DSTFC04002__coassemble_1728_pt1 | contig 12065 bp, 9 predicted proteins | sample DSTFC04002__metabat2_high_PE_021 | metagenome-assembled genome bin DSTFC04002
CTATCAAACAGTATTATACGAAGGCGGGGCTTGAGAAGGGAATTGAGATAGGCCGGGGGCAGGGCTTTCAAGAGGGCCAGGAACTGGTCCGACAGATTTTCCACCTTCATATGGACGGAAAGTCACTGGCCGAAATCGCTGAGGCCTGCCAGCTTACGGAAGACGAGGTGCGGAAGATTCTGGAGAGGTAAGTTTCCTGACCGCAGGCGCTTTCCTTCTGAGATGATTCCAGGTTGATGTTTAAAATTGCAAATGGAGAAGCCGGAGATTTTTCCCTTTGGACTGCTCCGGCCTGGCCTCTAATTCATGTACAGTTCAGTAAAACGAAGGAATTCCTTTTCGGAGAAAAACAGAAAGGAGTTGAGCTAGGCATTAAGCTGAGCTATAAAGAAAACTTTGAGAAAGGCTTCGCGCAGGGCATTCAAGAGGGCCGGGAACTGGTCCGCCAGGTTTTCCGCCTGTATATGGACGGGAAGTCACCGGATGAAATCGCTGAGGCCTGCCAGCTTACAGAAGACAAGGTACGGGAGATTCTGGAAGGAATTCTGGAGGGGTAGGTTCCCTGCTGTGGGAATTTTCCTTCTGGGATTCAGTCCCGGCAAAAAGAATATTATTGCGCCTTGGGTGCAGCAGATAAGCAGACAGACGGTGCAGATTTTGCCCGGAAGAAGCGGCTTACTTTCACTCATCATTTACCGCAGTCAATCCATGTGCCGTACCTTTTCTTCGTGCAGTTTCTAAACAGACTTTTCGTGTTTTATATAAGCTTTTTTAATATCTTTTATATACATCTCCACGATTATCTATATTCTCAACTGTTATAACTTTTATTCCGCTGTCTATGCCGTAAATAATACGGTAATCACCCACACGCATACGAAACCATTCAGAACCTTTTAATTTTTTTATGTCAGTACCATAGGGCAATTTATAAATCGCCTTCAACAGTCTCTCTTGTTCTTTCTTCACTTGTTTTCTAATAAACTTTTCGGCCTTTTTTTCGATGATTATTCGGTACTTCATAATTTTATCCCCAAATCATTCGCTAAATCTTCAATCGGGATCCCATGACCGTCATTTACTTTTTTAGCCTCGTCAATCATGTCTAAATCCCATTTGTCCGGCTCTTCTTCTTCAATCTCCGGAATTGCTGCTCCTTCTAAAATCCCAACAATATAAAAAATTTTACTTTCCGGAACTTTATCCAATAACTGATGTGCATACTCTCTGTCGCTCATTGAAAATGCCTCCTTTTTCATCTCAATACTTTATACTTCTGTATACTTTTCCTCTTTTTCTTTTACTAGTATAATACCTTATTTTGCAAAGAATGTATATAAATTTATATGCGTTCTTTTCTTATTCCTCACCCGACAAAACAAGCCGGCCCTCCCGGGATTGCCCCCGGAAGAACCGGCCTGTTTCTTTTTTTAACCTTATATACTTCGTACGGTAAAGTGGAATTCTCTGTCTTTGGAACTGTCCAGCACATACTGCTCATGCGCCCAGGCTCCCCAGCTGTTGTCGCCGCCTACACCGGTCTGGGCTTCCAGAAGCCTCAGCACGGTTGCGTAAGGACGGGGCAGCTCGAAATGATGCCGGGCCTCTTCCAGTTCATGGCAGGTGTAGGGCAGTGCGGAAAATTCAAAGGGCGTCGGGCTCTCTATCCGAAGTCCGGTTCCCTGGTCATTCCGGACTTCTACCCAGCGGGTTCCCACATGGTTTCCGCATTCCTGGGGTACCACGTAGCCGGACATTCCCGCTTCCGGTGTGGTCCGGTGAATACCCAGGCGGCCGCCCTGCCTGCGGTCCACATAGGTTTCCTCCGGTCCCAGACCGTACCAGGTAATCTGTCCGAACTCTTTCGGCAGTTTCCAGGACATTCCAAAACAGGGAAGCTCCGGCAGTCCTTCTGCCCCTTCGTAGCGTTCTGTCACATCCAGAACTCCTTCCCCGTCAATCCGGTAAGTGAGATGACAGCGGGCCCCCTGGCCAAGACCAAATACTGTCTCTACCACTGCCTTCTCCTCTTCTTCCCGGCAGGTTACGCTTTCCACCGCCGGGTAAAGGGAAGCGCCCTTCCACAGTACACAGCGCACCTGCATTTTGTTTCCTCTGTCGTTATCCGTAGGCGCGCGCCAGAATTCCGGCCGGAGGGTATGTTCCATGTTGTAAACCAGTTCTTTCCCACGGATATTCCAGGAGATGAGTCTGCCGGTGAGCTTCTGGAACATGAGCAAAAATCCATCGCCCTTTACCGAAAAACTGCTGTCTCCGTCGATAATCTGTGGTTTTTTTCCGGTCTTTGGAGCTTCCGTTTCTGTATCTTTCGTCTCCACAGTCTGTCCAAAGCAGAATTCCGTTCCCGCTTTGGCATAAGGGGTATCCTCCTTCAGGATAAGGCTGGCAGTCCGCACGTATTCTCCGGGCTCTTCCGGAAGTGTCATACCGCAGGGAATCGCAGCGGTTTCTCCCGGTTTTACCCGAAGGGGGCTGCTGCCCCTGGAAAGTTCTTTTCCTTCCTTTTCCAGGCGCCATTCCAGCCGGAACCTGCTTCCGTCTTCAAAAAGCTGCAGGTTTTCCACCAGTATCTCTTCTGCTCCCGGATGGAGGCGGAAGGGCTGGTACAGATATTTTACCTCCTGCATCTTGGGCGACGGGGTGCGGTCCCCGTAGATAATGCCATCGGTGCAGAAGTTTTCATTGGTGGAGCGGTCGCCAAAATCGCCCCCATAGGCCAGATACTCTTCTCCGAAGCAGTTCGTCTTATAGAGAGACTGGTCGATGTAGTCCCAGATAAATCCGCCGCAGTACTGGGGGTATTTGTCCAGGAGGGCGGTGTACTCGTCCAGGTTTCCGCAGGAATTTCCCATGGCATGAGAATATTCGCAGAGAAGATAGGGCTTTTCGGGACTGTTTTTCAGATATTCCTCTGCCTCACCGGGAGTCGCATACATCCGGCTTTCGAAATCCGTGGTCCCGCCCCAGCGCCGGTCGTGACACACATTTTCGTAGTGTACCGGGCGGCTTTTGTCCCGATTCCGGAAATACATACTCATATCGTACAGATTCTGTCCGCTCCAGGACTCGTTTCCCACGCTCCAGGAGAAGATGCAGGGATGGTTCTTATCCCGCTCCAGCATGGCCTGAGCCCGGCTCATGACCGCCTCGTGCCACTGGGGAAAATCTCCCGGCAGGGTGTTGTCGTATTTGCGCATATGCCAGGTTCCGTGTGTCTCCAGGTTGGTCTCATCCATCACATAGATTCCAAACCGGTCGCACAGCGTATACCAGTAGCTCTGGTTCGGGTAATGGCTGGTCCGCACGGCGTTAAAGTTATTCTGCTTCAGGAACCGGATGTCCCACTCCATCTCTTCTTTTCCGATGGCCCGGCCCTTCCGGGCGGAAAATTCGTGCCGGTTGACGCCGTTTAGGCGCAGCCGTTTTCCATTAAAGTAAAGCACGGCGTCCCGGATTTCCACGGTGCAAAATCCCACGTCCTGGGCCGCGGCTTCCAGAATCTCTCCTGCGTCGTTTCGAACGGAGAGAACCAGGCGGTACAGCCAGGGAAGCTCTGCGCTCCAGCTTTTCACTCCGGGCACTTCCAGGGTAAACGCTGCCGTTTTCTCTTCTGCCGTCTCCTCCCCGGAAAGAATGCACGTCTCGGTCTCCGGAGCTTCCATACGGATTCGGGCGTCATAGAGCTTCCAGCAGATCCGGGCGTTTTCTGCCCCGGCTCCGTCCAGCGTCACACGGGCCTGAGCCGTTCCTTTTGTGTACGCTTCTGCCAGACCGGCCTGGATATCCAGGTCCCGGATATGGATTTCCGGCAGGGCTCTTACGGTGATGTCCCGGATAATGCCGCCCATGCGCCAGAAGTCCTGGTCTTCCAGCCAGCTTCCGGTGGAAAACCGGTACACTTCCAGAGCGATTCTGTTTTCGCCGGGCTGAACCTGTCCGGTGATGTCAAAGACCGCCGGTGTATAGCTGTCCTCGCTGTAGCCCGCGTAACTGCCGTTTATCCAGCAGTGGAAGGCTGTCTCCACGCCTTCCAGATGAAGCTGAATCCGCTTTCCTTCCATGTGCTCCGGGAGGACAAAGTTTCGCACATAGCAGCCCGTGGGATTGTCTTCCCGGGGAATGTCGTGGGGCTGTACCTGTTCCCTGCCGTCCCAGGGATAGTCGGTGTCTGTGTACTGGGGATACCCGTAACCGGACAGCTCTGTCTGGGCCGGTACCCGAATGGTATCCCAGCCCCGGCAGTCAAAAGACGGCGCTTCGAATCCCGCCGGCACCGCCTCGGGATTTGGCACACGCAGGAAGCTCCAGGTGCCGGAAAGGCTCAGAGAAAGGGACATCTCTCCCCCCGCCAGCGCTTCTGCCTCTGTCTCATACCAGAGGTGGTCGGACACCGGGTCCAGCCGGTTCTCCTGGAAAAACTCCGGATTCGTTAAATGCTGTATTACCTTCACTCGTTCCATGGTGTTGTCTCCTTTTTCCATATTTGAAGGGGGACGGGTACGGACTGGCCGGTACCTGTCCCCGTCTGGAAGGGGGACGGGTACGAGCCAGCCCGTACCCGTCCCCCTTGATACCTGTCCCCTATTATAACATACTTTCTTTCCTATTTTACAGAACCCATCATACTGTTGACGAAACTTTTCTGCATCAGGAAGAAAATCAGGGCGGAAGGGATGGTGGTGATGATAATTCCTACCATAATCATTCCGTAATCCGGGGTGTATGCGGTACCCAGGGAGCTGATTAACAGCGGCAGGGTACGCTGGTCTGTGGTCTGCAGAGAAATCAGGGGCCACATGTAGTTGTTCCAGCTGGACATGAAGGTAATAATAATGGCCGCTGAATAAGTGGATTTCATCATGGGCATAAAAATTTTGAAGAAGATGCCCAGCTCGCCCAGTCCGTCAATCCGGGCCGCCTGAATCGTCTCCAGCGGAAAGCTTTTTGTATTCTGCCGGAAAAAGAAAATCAGGAAGGCGGTACTTAAGGAGGGCAGCATAACGCCTACCTTTGTGTTTAGAAGTCCCATGCTGCTGAACATCTTAAACAGCGGAATAATCAGGGACGAAGTAGGTATCATCATGGAGAGCAGGATAAAGGAAAACCAGAATTCTTTTGCCCTGCTTTTAAATACTATGAACCCGTATCCGGCCAGGGAGCAGATGAGAATACTCAGTGTGGTGATAAACACGCTCAGAATGGCCGAGTTTTTCAGGCAGGTCAGCAGATCTCCCGCACTCAGCAGATTCCGGATGTTGTTCATCAGCTCGCCGCCGAAACTCATTTTTCCCAGAATGATATCCATACTGCTGTTGGTTGCACTGATAATCATCCAGAGAAAAGGGAAGACAGAAATCACTGCCATGATAATCAGAAACAGGTACTGTATGCCGCAGACTGCTCTCCTGCGGCCTTTTCCGCGATATGTTTGTTTTCTGTCAGTCATTTTTGTCACCACTCACTTTCATCTGAAGTAACGACAGCACTGCTATCAGGACGAATACGACAAAGGACACTGCGGTCGCATAACCGAAGTCCGGCGAATACTTAAAGGAGAGATTGTATATGTAATGCGAAATCGTCATGGTGCTGTTGTTCGGTCCGCCGCTGGTAATATTCACCACTTCATCAAAAAGCTGAAGGGTTCCGGATGTGGACATAATTGCGGTAAGAAGGATTACCGGCTTTAACAGCGGTACGGTAATTCTCCAGAATTTGTCCCAGGCGCCGGCGCCGTCAATCTCTGCCGCCTGATAAATATCGGAATCGATATTCTGAAGGCTGGAGAGGAAAAATATCATGTTATAACCGGTCCATCTCCAGGTAATCGCCAGGATAATAACCACCTTGGCCCAGAAGGTGTCCATCAGCCACGGAATGGGACTGTCGATAAGGTTCAGGCCCATCAGTACATTGTTGATAAATCCGTCCTCTGCGAACATACTCCGGAACAGAAGGGAGTATGCCACCAGGCTGGTTACGCAGGGAATAAAGATGGCCGTCCGGAAAAATCCCCGGAATTTCAGTTTCGGGTTGTTCAGGATAGAGGCCACAATCAGCGCCAGCACCAGCATAACCGGCACCTGGATGACAAAGTACAAAATGGTGTTTTTCAGGCTGCTGATAAATACCGGGTCGTCCAGAAGCCGCAGGTAGTTGTCGAATCCTGCGAATTCCATCATGTTTCCTTTTCCCTTCTGCAGGGACATGATAAAGGCGTTTATCATGGGCCAGAGTACCAGCCAGAGGAACAGTACAATGGATGGGAGCACAAACGCCCATCCACTGATACGGAATTTTAACTTTTGTTTTGAAAGTTTCCTGTTCATTCTTTTTTCTCCATTATTCCGTCATTACTGAATCTGCTGTTCCACCAGTTTCTGTGCTTCTGACAGCATGGTGGGGATGTCCTGGGAGCCGTCCAGTACGTTCGGCATGCAGGTAATCAGGGCATTGTCCGCCTCGTCAGAGTATACGCCCAGGTTTACTGCCGGCACCTGCTGTGCCCATTCTGCAAAATCTGCCCAGATAGCCTGGCCGCCGAAGAATTCAACCGGTTCATTGTATACGTCGCTGGACTGTGCCGGGATATAAGCGCCTGCCGCTCCTACTTCCTGCAGAATGGTCTCGTAGAAGTCCACGTCGTTTGCATAGATTTCGTTCAGGAAGTCTGCCGCAATGTCGCTGTTTGCAGAGTTTTCCAGTACCAGCCAGTTGGAACCGCCGCGGTTTCCGTAGTTGGTGCCGCCTTCGATATCCAGACGGGGCATGGTAGCCACTCTCCAGAGACCGGACTGGTCTTCCTGAGCGGTAATGGTGGGAACAATCCAGCATCCGGTTGTAATGGAAGCTACATCTCCGTTGTTCAGGGCTGCCGCCATCTCGGACCAGCCAGAGGTCAGTTCTACGATGTCTGCGTCCATCAGTGCCTTGTAGATTCTGGTTCCTTCTTCAATCACTGCGTTCCCGGAAATATTTACTTCGCCGTCTTCGGTAAAGTACCAGGTTCCGGAAGCCTGCATACAGTCACGCATAAAGTTCATGCTGTCCGGGTCCAGGCTCAGCATGTTTTTCCCGGTCACTTCTTTTACTTTCTTACCGATTTCAATGAACTCATCCCAGGTGATGTTCATCAGGTCTTCGTGGGTGTAGCCTGCCTGCTCCAGATAATCGGAACGGTAGAACAGGCCTTCTGTTCCGATGTCAAAGGGTACGCCGTAGATTCCGTCGTCCATAGTCAGTACCTCTACTTTATACTGTGCAAAATTGGAGAAATCCACAATGTCGGACATGTCTTTGAATTCTCCCGGATAGGACTGGATGTATTTCTGTACATTGGCGTCCTCGCTGAGGATAATGTCCGGCAGACCGTCCGTGGTGCCTGCTGTCAGATAGGTGTTGATTTTCTGGGTAATGTCGTCGTAGGAGTATTCCACCACCTCAATATCTACATCGTCATGGTTCGCCTCGTACCGCTTGGCCGCCTCTTCCATAATCGGGATATTGTACTCTACGTCCCAGGCCCAGACTGTTACTTTTTTCTTTCCGTCCTCTGTCTCGCCGCTGGAATCGGATCCTCCGCTGCAGCCTGCCAGAAGGCCTGCTGTCAGTGCCATTACCATTCCTGCTGCCATCAGTCTCTTTTTCATTCGCTTTTCCTCCTCTGGCCTTAAATATTCTCTATGGCCATATTCTGTATATTCATCTTAGCCGTTTCTGCTTCGGCGTTATAGCATGTTTTTCTGCATTTTTCGTTTTATTTTTAGCTTCTTAATTTTTCCCTAACAATTTTCGCAGTTTTTTTGTGCAAATTCTAAATTATTTTGTGACTTGCCCTGCCGTTCCCGTTTCCGGGCCGCCTTTCCTTGAAACCCGTATTTTCTTATTTTATAATGAAACTAAAATCAGGAGGCATAAGGCATGAAGAAATTATTACTAATCGATGACGAGTTTATTTTCCGCCAGGGACTGAAATATATGATGGACTGGGAGGGCGCCGGATATACGATTACCGGCGAGGCTTCCAACGGACAGGAGGGGCTGGAAAAATATCTCCTGCTTCAGCCTGACGTGATTCTCTGTGATGTGGTCATGCCCGTGCTTGGGGGTGTGGATTTTGTCCGGAAAATCCGGGAGACTTCTCAGATTCCCGTGGTGATGCTGAGTAATTTTGATGAGTTTGACAAGGTGCGGCAGGCTTTCCAGTACGGTGCTTCCGACTATCTTCTGAAAAGCCGGGTCACCGGGGACGTACTTCTGGACTGCCTGGACCGGATTACCGATGCTGATTCTTCCGGGCAGAACGGGCATCCGGAGAAGACCTTCGGGCTGCTGGCACGGCAGATTCTGGACGGCTACGCGGACAGCAGTTCCGGTGCTTTCCCGTCCTGGCTGGAGAGCCACCTGCCTGGAAAGAAATTCTCCCTCCTTATGGTGGAACGTCCCGCTCCGGATTTTTCCTCCGAGGAAGATATGCAGGAAAGTCTGCGGCGGCTTCTGCCGGAATATCCTCTGTACGCCTGCTTTACGACCCAGAACCATGCCCTGGCCCTGCTTTCCCTGGAAGATTCCACGGCAGCAGACAGGCTTCCCCGGGTTCTTCAGCGGCTGAAAGAGAAAATCTGTCACACAAGCTGTGTGCTGGGGGCTCCGTTTTCTGAGATTTCCCGGTTCCGGGAGAAAACGGAGCATCTGTATGATTTGACCAGATATTCTATTTTATATGAAAACCAGCTCTGTTTTTACGAAACGGAGCTGGCCCCGGCCCAGGGAAATCCGCCGCTGTTTTTTTCTGAGCCCTATGCCAGGCTTACATCCCAGGGCCTGTGGCGGGAAGCTGCAAACCTTCTCCTGGAATATATGGAATCCCTGAAAAATTCAACCCGGATGAATCCGTTTCAGTTTAAGAAGCTGGTGGAGCACACGTTTTACAGTTCTCTTAAAGACGCCCGCAAATATGCCCGGGATTCCATTTCCGTATCCCGAACAGAGTTAAAACTTTTTAAGGGGCTTGATTCAGCGCTGACCTACGGGCAGTTTCGGGACGCTGTGCTGGCTGCCTACCAGGAACTGGAGGATGCCTGCGCCGACAGCGTTCCCTCCTGTGACCGGATTATCTCCCGGCTGCAGGAGTTTCTGGAAACCCATTATGCGGAGCAGATAACTCTTTATGATGTGGCCGGACACCTGCACATGAACTATTCCTATCTGTCTGCCTACATCAGTCAGAATACGGGAAAGCATTTCAGTGAGCACTTAAATGACGTGCGGATCCGGCATTCGAAAACCCTGCTGGCCGAAACCAGCTACAGTATCAGTTACATCAGCGAAAGTATCGGCTACTCCGACCAGAGTTATTTTGGGAAAATTTTCAAAAAACTGGTAGGTGTAACGCCGCTTCAGTACCGGAATCAGTCGCACAGAAAGGAACTATTATGAAAACATCCCGTTCTCTTCTTTTTAAACTGCTGGCCCCCATAACCTTTACGACGGTTCTGCTTCTGCTGCTGTCTGTGGCAACGTTATCCGGAATCTACCAGCGCCAGACGGAGCAGACGGCCATTCAGTCCAGCCTGGAAATTCTGACCCAGACCGACATCAGCCTGAGCCTGGTGCACGACCGGATTGCCCAGATTGCGTCGATGATTCAGCAGACACCCTATCTCCAGAATGCGCTGGGGGATCCCTGCGATACCGTTCAGGAGGAGTGGAAAGCCCGGCAGCGCCTGTCGGGAATTTTTTCCAGCAGCCCCCTGGCCATGGTAGATTATGAGATTACCCTTCTTGGTACAAACGGGATTGCCGTCAGTTCCGGGAACGGCGGCGTCACCCTGGAATATGAGGAATTTTTTGACCTGGACGTTTATCAGAAAGCCCGGGCCAATGGGCATATTATCTACGGCGGAAGGCAGGGAGGTTTTACCTATTCCACCCAGAATACGTCGATTATCTATGGCTGCAAAACCCTTTCCGACAGTGACGGGAATTTTTACGGTGTTATTTTTCTGTCCATCCCGGAATACAGTCTCCGGCAGTTTTACCAGAGTTTCAGCAGTAACAGTACCAGCATCCTTCTGCTGTCCTCGGGCGGAAAGATTTTATCCAGCAATATCGAGGAGGACATCGGCTCCTACGACAGTGAGCTGCTTCAGACGGCCCGGCAAAACCGGAAAAATAAAACCGACTACACCCGTATGGAAGACCAGACCATCGTGCTGTCCCATTATATCCGCACCTATGACGCCTATGCCGTCAGCCAGATAACCCCCTCCCTCCTGTATCAGGAGTCCGGGTCCCGGATGCTGTCCATCCTGACCATCTGTGTTACCCTTCTGGCTCTCGGTTTTCTGGTAGCCTTTATTATACGAAGGAATCTGAAGCCCCTGCGTACCCTGGCCGAACATATGGCAGACAGCCGGGGCATTCCCGCCCCGGTACACATAACCGGCTCCACGGAAATGGAGCAGATATCCAGCGCCTACTGTCAGATGATTACCTCCATGAACGACTATGTAGAAAAACTGCATCAGGCCCATGAACAGCGGCGCAAAGACGAGCTGAACCTGCTTCAGATGCAGATAAATCCCCATTTCCTCTATAATACGCTGGACAGCGTGAAGCATCTGGTGGAAATGAACCACGCCGGGGAGGCCTGCCGGACCATAGATTCCCTTATCTCCCTTTTCCGGAGCACCCTGGGTAAAACCGGCACCATGGTAACCGTGGCCGATGAGCTGAACAATGTAAAAAATTATATTGCCATCATCGAACCCCGTTACGGCGGACTGATTCAGGCCGATGTGGACGCGGCCCCCGACTGCCTGGACCTGGAAATCCCCAATCTGCTGCTCCAGCCCCTGATTGAGAACGCCTTTTTTCACGCCTTTCAGAAAACCCGGACCGGAAGCATCCACGTCTTTCTCTATCAGGACCATAATATTCTTTTCTGTGAGATTACAGATAACGGCGACGGAATGCCCGAAGAAATGACCCGGCAGCTTCTGACCAGCCGGGAAGCCCGCCACTCTGTCACCCATGTAGGTATTGTAAATGTCCGGGAACGGCTGGAAATCCTCTATCCGGGAAAAAACTCATTCGAGATAATCAGCGAGCCCGGTTACGGCACACATATCATTCTCTCCTTCCCTGCCAAAAAATGAACGGGGACGGGTACCGGCTGGCCGGTACCCGTCCCCGTATACAATTTCAAAACAATTCTAACAAATTTCTGCTCCTGCGGGCATGTCTTTTTCCGGTGTCATCAGCGCCAGATTTCCGTCTGCGTCTTCTGCGCAGAGGAGCATTCCTTCTGACAGTACGCCTGCCAGTTTCGCCGGTTTTAAGTTCACAAGAACCATTACTTTTTTGCCGACCATTTCTTCGGCGGTGTAGTGGCCCTTGATTCCAGATACTATCTGTTTTACCTGGCTTCCGATTTTTACCTGGGAGCACAGCAGTTTCCGGGATTTTTTCACTTCCTCGCAGGCAATGATTTCTCCTACCTGGAACTGCATTTTCCCAAATTCTTCAAAAGTGATTTCCGGTTTTGCCGCGATATCGATTACTGCCTCTTCTTCCGTCTGTTCCTGTTCTCCCTGGACAGGATGAAGTTCTTCGACTTTCTTCATCACTTCTTCCAGGTCCAGTCTCTGGAAGAGAATCTCCGGTTTGTCCGTTACATGGCCGCCGCCAAGCTGCGCCAGGATTTTCTCAGAGGTCTCAGGCATAAAGGATTCCAGAAGCTCTGCGCCTGCGGAAATGCTCTGAATCAGGTTCCAGAGCACGGTCTCCAGCCGGTCTTTCTTCGTCTCCTCTTTGGCCAGTGCCCAGGGCATAGTCTCGTCAATATATTTGTTGCAGCGTTTGAACAGATTGAAAATCTCAGTAATGGCGTCTGCCACACGGAGTTTCTCCATCTTTTCTTCTACCAGGGACGGTGTTTTTTCTGTCAGGGCCAGAAGCTCTGCATCCACTTCCTCCGCAACGCCTTTATCCGCAACCGTTCCACCAAAATATTTGTTGGTCATGGAAATGGTCCGGTTTAC
>DSTFC04002__coassemble_1740_pt1 | contig 11950 bp, 7 predicted proteins | sample DSTFC04002__metabat2_high_PE_021 | metagenome-assembled genome bin DSTFC04002
GCCATTGACCAGGAGATTGCCAATTACGAGAAGCAACTGCGCCAGCATTATTCCGTCAAAGCAAAGCTGGCGGAGGAAATTGACTCTCTCGACCCGGACGACCGGCACTATGCGCGGCGCAAGGCAGACCTTGATGACCGCCTTTACAGGATGTATGATAAGATTGAAGATACAGAATCGTTGTTGATTGCCGCCAGAGCCAAAAAGCAGGCCATTGAGGCAGAGAAACTGACCGGCGACAATATCTATAAAGTGCTGATTTACTTTGAGAAGCTGTATGGCGTGATGAACGATGTGGAGCGGCGTCAGTTGATGGAGATGCTGATCTCTGAGATTCAGATTTACCCGGAGCGTCAGCCCAATGGGCAGTGGTTGAAATCCATTAAATTTAAGCTGCCGATCATTGAGGAAGATACGAGTATCAGTTTGGACGATAAAGAGCAAGTCGAGACGGTGTGCTGCCTTCAGATATCCAGATGAGGCCGCTGGAGCGGTAAAAGAAAGGAATTTCTTTCTGCACCGCCGGCAAACACTGACAAGGAGGACAAGATGAACAAAAGAATCTATCAGAACTACAGCGAGAAGGCCGACATTGTGTTTCACAACGGCGACTCTGTGGATTTTACAAAAACACTGCCGGATGGCTCCGTAAAACTAATCATTACCTCTCCGCCCTATAATCTGGGAAAAGAATATGAAACACGGGAATCTATTACAAACTATCTGGAAAAACAGGGGAAAATGATTGAGGAACTCACCAGAGTTCTGCGGGAAGACGGAAGCATCTGCTGGCAGGTGGGAAATTATGTAAATCATGGAGAAGTGTATCCGCTGGACATTTTTTACTATGGCATTTTTAAGGACATGGGGTACAAGCTGAGGAACCGGATTATCTGGAGATTTGGCCATGGCCTGCACGCTGCCAGCAGATTTTCCGGCAGATATGAGACACTGCTGTGGTTTACAAAATCAGATGAGTATACTTTCAACCTGGATGACGTCAGAATTCCTTCCAAATATCCGGGAAAGAGATATTATAAAGGGCCGAAGAAAGGACAGCTTTCCGGTAATCCCAAAGGGAAAAATCCGGAGGACGTCTGGGAGTTTATGCAGAAAGAGTGGGATGTGTCCATCTGGGATATTCCGAATGTCAAGGCCAATCATCCGGAGAAAACCATTCACCCCTGCCAGTATCCGGTGGAACTGGTGGAACGGTGTGTTCTGGCATTTACCAACAAAGGCGATATTGTATACGACCCCTATGCCGGGGTAGGTTCATCCCTTATCGGGGCGCTGAAAAATGACAGACGGGCCTTCGGGTCAGAAAAGGAAAAACAGTATACAGATGCCGGGAAAGAACGAATCAGGGCTTTTTTTCGGGGAGAACTGAAAACCAGGGAGATTGGCACGGAGATTTATGTGCCGGACAAAAAGAATAAGCTGGCGCAGATACCGCCGGAGTGGAAAGAAGAGAAATAGCATAAAAATTTTACCGGTTTCCGGAGCGAGGAGGTTGCCCCCGCTCCGAAACCTCTTTTTACAGAAACTGTCCCGTGAGACTTTCGGGGCAGCTTTTGATTTCTTCCGGTGTTCCCGCAGCCACGATTCTGCCTCCGGCTTCCCCGCCGCCAGGTCCCATGTCAATGACGTAATCAGCGTTTCGGATGAGGTCCAGGTCATGTTCGATGACAATGACAGTGGCGCCGTTTTCAATCAGTGTCTGAAAGACGCCGATAAGGGTACGGACGTCCAGGGGGTGCAGGCCGATGGTGGGCTCATCGAAGACGAAAATGGAGTCGGACTGGGCTTTTCCCATCTCACTGGCCAGCTTCAGACGCTGTGCCTCCCCGCCGGAGAGGCTGGGCGTTTCTTCGCCCAGTGTCAGATATCCCAGACCTAAATCTTCCAGAATCTGCAGGCGCTGGTGAACGGATTTCAGATTTTTGCAGGCGTCCAGAGCAGTGCTGACGTTCATGGCCATCAGTTCCGGCAGAGACCAGCCCGTGTCTTCCGGGGCATTTTTTCTGACATATTTTATTTTAGAGGCTTCTTTTGCGTACCGGGAACCACGGCATTCAGGGCAGGTGATTTTTACGTCCGGCAGAAACTGAACGTCCAGGCTGATGATACCGGTTCCATCGCAGACCGGACAGCGCAGTTTTCCTGTATTATAGGAAAAATCTCCGGCTTTCAGGCCGGCTTCTCTGGCGGCCGGAGTACGGGCAAAGGTTTTCCGCAGCTCGTCATGGACACCTGCATAGGTGGCCACGGTGGAGCGGACGTTGATGCCAATGGGAGTGGCGTCGATAAGCTTTACCTGATGAATGCCGTCTGCTTTTACGGAATATACATGTTCGGGCAGTTTTGTTCCCTGGATGGAGGCCTCCAGACCGGGAATCAGGCTTTCCAGAATGAGCGTTGTCTTGCCGGAACCGGATACTCCCGTAACAGCAGTAAGCCGCCCTTTGGGGATATCTGCCTCCAGTGGCTTTACTGTGTGGACAGGTCCGGTGGAAAGATGAATTCGCCCAGGGGAAAACAGTTCTTCCGACGGGGTTCGGGGGCGCTCCTGCACTTTGGCAGTACCGGCCAGGAAAGGGCCAATCAGGGAGGCGGGATTGTGGGCCATATCGCTGACGGTGCCCTCCGCAACGACCTGGCCGCCGTCGGCTCCGGCGCCGGGGCCCATCTCGATAATCCAGTCTGCCTCGGAGAGAATCTGGGTGTCATGGTCTACCAGAATGACAGAATTTCCGTCGGCAGTCAAATCGTGCATGACGCCGGTGAGCCCGACGATGTTGGAGGGGTGCAGTCCGATAGAAGGCTCGTCCAGCACATAGAGTACACCGGTGGTCCGGTTGCGGACGGCCCGGGCAAGCTGCATCCTCTGCCGCTCTCCCGTAGAAAGGGTAGAGGCGGCCCGGTCCAGGGTGAGATAGCCAAGACCCAGGTCCAGCAGACGCTTTGCCACGGTATGGAAGGACTCGCAGATACTTTTTGCCATGGGGCGCATGGGCTCCGGAAGAGAGGCAGGGACTTCGGCGACCCACCTGTTCAGGTCAGAAAGTGTCATCCGGCATACTTCATCCAGGGACAGACCGCGCAGTCTGGGAGCCCGGGCAGCTTCGGACAGACGGGTGCCGTGGCAGTCCGGGCAGACATCCGGCTTTAAAAATTTTTCTACCCGCTTCATTCCTTTTTCATCTTTTACTTTTGCAAGAGCGTTTTCCACAGTATAAACCGCGTTAAAATAAGTAAAATCCAGTTCACTCGCCTGATTTGTTTTTTTCGAGTGGTAGAGGATATGTTTCTTTTCGGCAGGACCGTTGTAGACGATATCCTTCTCCCGTTCTGTCAGCTGGCAAAAGGGGATGTCGGTGCGGACGCCCATTTCCCGGCAGACGTCTGTCATAATGGACCACATTAGGGAATTCCAGGGGGCAACGGCTCCTTCTTCAATGGTCAGGGATTCGTCCGGAACCAGGGTGGAACGGTCCACGGTACGCACGGTACCGGTGCCGTCGCAGGACGGGCAGGCGCCCTGGCTGTTGAAGGCCAGTTCTTCCGCGGAAGGTGCGTAGAAATGTGCGCCGCAGTGGGGACAGATGAGTTCCTGCCCTGCCGCTACGGCCAGGGTAGGTTCCAGATAGTGGCCGTTGGGACAGCGGTGGCTGGCAAGCCGGGAAAACATTAAGCGGAGACTGTTCAGAAGTTCTGTTCCGGTACCAAAGGTACTGCGGATTCCCGGAACAGCCGGGCGCTGGTGAAGAGCCAGGGCTGCCGGTACATACAGGACGTCGTCTACATCCGCCTTTGCGGCCTGGGTCATTCGCCTTCTGGTGTAGGTGGACAGAGAGTCCAGATATCTCCGGGAACCCTCTGCATACAGAACGCCCAGGGCCAGGGAGGATTTGCCGGAGCCGGAAACACCGGCAATGCCGACGATTTTATGGAGGGGCACACGGACGTCGATGTCCTTCAGATTATGGACTCTGGCGCCCCGGATCAGGATATGGTCTGCCATGTGAATCTTCCTTTCTTTCTGTGGCGTCCGTACTGGCGGACTCCACATACATTCAAAAAAAGCGGCCTTCTGCGCCCGGTTCTGAACTGCAGAAGAACACTGCTTTTTTCATCATACCACAAAATTCCCCTCCGGTCTATTGAAGGCGCCAGTGGAATCGGGTATCATAGAAAGTATCATCTGGAGGGAAGAATTATGAAGAAAAAGAGTGCGCAGAGCTGCGACAGCTGTACCTATTATGTGTACGATGAGGATTATGAAGGTTATGTATGCGATATCAGTATGGATGAAGACGAGTATGTCCGTCTGGTATCGGATTCCCGGTATGAATGTCCTTATTACCGGAACGGGGATGACTACCGGATTGTAAGAAAGCAGATGTAGAAAACCGGGACGGAAGGAGGAGGGCCCTGTGATATATCTGATAAGTGATATTCATGGAGATTTTTTTCATTTCCGGAAGATGCTGGAAAAAATCCGTTTTACCGGTGCGGACCTGCTTTATGTGCTGGGCGATGTGGTGGACAAGGGGCAGGAAAATCTGCGCCTGCTGTCTGAAATCCGGGAGACGGGGAATATGCTCCTGCTAAAAGGGAATCATGAATATCTCTGTGAGCGGTACCTGGACAAAACCCTGCCCGGGGAGGTCTGGGACTCCTGCGGAGGAAGCCGTACAAGAGAAGAAGTGGACGCCCTGACGGAACCGGAAAAGAGCGAACTTCTGCGCTATTTCAAAGGCCTTCCGGTATATCAGAAAATCACTGTCTGCAAAGAGGAATATTTTCTCACTCATTCCGGTTACTGGGCAGACTGTGAAATCCGGCACCCGGAAACCGGACTGGTTGATATCGAGGAATCGGTGCGGGAGGCAGTCCGGGTAAATCAGGAAAGGTATCTGTTTTCGGATGATATTCATTATATACCTGCTTCTCTGCAGTTCGACCGGAAAATCATCGTGGGACATTATCCTGCTCCCGCGCTGCAGGAGTGGGGGAAGGCCCGGATTTTTCATGGGAAGAAGTATACAGATATTGATACGGGAAATGAAAGCAGGAAAGAGGGCGGACGGCTTGCCTGCCTGTGTCTGGATGACGGGCGGGAATTTTATGTATAGAAGCCGGCGTGGACGGAGCCGGTTTTCATCTGTGACTGGATAAAGGCGCACACCCGATAAGGTGGTTTCCTTTTTCCAGGAAATCCAGTATAATAGGAAAAGCAGGAAAAAGGAGTCGTAGAGAATGGAGAAAACACAGTGTGAGCTGTTTGCGGGAGTGGGTGGTTTCCGGCTGGGAATGGAACGGGCGTCAAAGGAATGGAAGACGGTCTGGTTTTCCCAGTGGGAACCGGGAAGGAAAGTTCAGTGGGCCCATGACTGTTATGTGCATCATTTTGGCGATATTGATGAAAATACTGGAATTGATATTCGAAAAGTGGATAAAAAGCAGATTCCGGACCATAATCTCCTGATGGCGGGATTTCCCTGCCAGGATTATTCTGTTGCCAGACCGCGTTCCGGGGCAAAGGGACTGAAGGGGCAGAAGGGAACACTCTGGTGGGAAATCCAGGAAGTACTGGAGGAAAAACGGCCTTCGTTCGTCCTGATGGAAAACGTGGACCGCCTGCTGAAGTCTCCGTCCGCGCAGAGAGGACGGGACTTTGGTATTATGCTGGCCTGCCTTGCCGGACTTGGCTACCGGGCAGAATGGCGGGTTATCAATGCGGCAGATTACGGCGCCGGACAGCGAAGGCGGAGAGTTTTTATTTTTGCCTGGAGGGACAGTACCGTATACGGGCGGAAAATGGCGGCATTTTCCCAGGAGGAGATTCTGGAAAAGGAAGGTTTTTTTGCCACCGTGTTTCCGGCTCTGACAGCCGGGAAGCTTCGGAGAACCAGGATAAACTGGGAAAATCTGGACAAGAGTATGGAGGAATTTCAGTTTTTGTTTGAAAATACGGGATATATGGAAAACGGGGAAATTGTCACGGGAAAGACAGAGCCGGTAACGGAGCCGTCTGTTCCGCTGGGCGATATGCTGGAAAAGGATGTGCCGGAATCCTATTTTCTGACAGAAGAAAGCATGGAGAAATGGACGTACCTGAAGGGCGCGAAACGGATTGAACGGACAAGCCGGACCGGTTATCAGTACACCTTCAGCGAGGGGGCCATTGCCTTCCCGGACAGTCTGGACAAACCGGCAAGAACCATGCTGACATCAGAGGCGACGGTGAACCGGAGCAGCCATGTGGTCCGGGACCCCCGCAGCGGACGGCTGCGGCGGCTGACGCCGGTGGAGGCAGAGCGGATTCAGGGATTTGACGATGGCTGGACGGATACGGGAATGACGGAAAGGGCCCGGTATTTCTGTATGGGGAATGCACTGGTGGTGCCCCTGATTACCCGGATGGGGAAAAAAATAGGTCGTATTTTTGATGAGGAACCCTAAAAACGGGAAACGAGAAAAGAAAACAGAGGAACAGGAGGGGAAGCTATGCGAGGAAAGTTATCCGGCGTTCCTTTTTCCAGGGAACGGGATTATGAGGTGCGGGGCAGGGAGACAGCCCGGCTTGCGGCCGCGGCGGGAATGGTCCTGCTGAAAAACGAGAATCAGATTCTGCCGCTGAAAAAGGGAACGCCTCTGGCGCTTTATGGGGCCGGAGCCGTGCGGACCATAAAAGGCGGTACTGGTTCCGGCGACGTGAACTGCCGGAATACAGTGAGTATCTGGCAGGGAATGAAAAAGGCAGGATTTCCCATCACCACGGAGAAGTGGCTGGCAGACTGTGACCGGGCGTATGAGAATGCACGCCTTGCCTGGAGGGATGCTGTCTGGGAGAAAACCCGGGAGCTGGAAGAGAAAGGCGAAGCAGACACTGGATTTTTTGAGGCTTATACCAGTATTCCGTTTCGTCCGCCGGAAGGGGCGCTTCCGGAAAAGACAGAGGCGGATACGGCGATGTACGTGCTGTCCCGCCAGGCCGGAGAGGGCAAAGACCGGGAGGCTGTTCCCGGGGATTATTATCTGACTGACCGGGAGGCCGAAGTGGTGGAGAGAATCTGCACACTGTACCCGCATGTGATTCTGGTGCTGAACACCGGAGGCATGGTGGACCTTTCCTTTGCAGACCGGTATCCTTCTCTGGAAGGCATTCTTTATCTGAATCAGCCGGGCATGGAAGGCGGAAATGCCCTGGCGGACATTGTCAGCGGGCGAATGGTGCCAGGGGCAAAGCTGACGGACAGCTGGCCGCTGTCCTATGAGGACTGTCCCTGCGCGGAGGAATTTGGGAAAGAGCAGAAAGAACGGTACCGGGAAGGAATCTATGTGGGATACCGGTATTTTGACACGTTTCAGGTGCCGGTGCGCTACAGCTTTGGCTATGGCCTTTCCTATACCCGTTTTTCCCTGCAGCCCTTCGGACTGGAACTGAGAGAGGACGGCGCCCTGGAAGCGGGAATCCGGGTGACGAATACAGGGGACGGCCTGGCAGGGCGGGAGGTCGTTCAGATTTATGTATCCTGTCCCCAGGAAAAACAGCAGAAAGAGTACCGCCGTCTGGCCGGATTTGGCAAATCCAAAGTTCTGGCGCCGGGCGAGAGTCAGGAACTGGCGGTGAAAATAGAATTAAGAGAACTGGCCTCCTACTGTGAGGAAGAGAGCGCCTGGATGCTGGAACAGGGCTGGTACGGCTTTTTCGCAGGGAACAGTCTGGAGACAGCCGAATTTTTCGGCTCCCTTTATCTGGAGCAGGACAGCGTGCTGGTAAAAACGGAGCAGATTTGTCCTCTGCAGGAGGAACTGGAAGAGATAAAGCCTTCTGCTGAACAGATTCAGAAGAGACGCAGTTCCTGGATGGAGAAAAAGGACGCCTGTCCCCAGATTCGGCTTTCCGGGAAAGAGGTGACTGCCCGGACGGTTTCCTATGAGCGGAATTATCAGGATTTTCCGCCGGAAGTGGCGGATTTTACCGAAAGCCTGAAAACAGAACAGCTGATACAGCTGGTGTGCGGTGACGTGGAAAAGGAGCAGGGAAGCGCACTGGGAGCGGCCGGAAACCGTGTGCCCGGTTCTGCGGCGGAGACCAGCAGATGTGCCCGGGAAGAGGGACTTTCCAGCATTGTTCTGGCGGACGGCCCTGCGGGCCTGCGTCTGAACCGGACCTATCAGGCGGTGGATGGGAAACCGCTCTCTGTACCCTTTGAGGAGGCTCTGGAAAATGGATTTTTAAGCCGGAGCACGGAAGAGAAGAAGGGAGAAACCTATTACCAGTACTGTACGGCCCTGCCGGTTGGCACAGTGCTGGCCCAGAGCTGGGACCTGCCGCTTCTCAGGCAGTGCGGGAAAATGATTGCGGATGAGATGTGGGAGTTTGGCGTTACCCTGTGGCTGGCGCCGGGAATGAACATTCACCGGAATCCGCTCTGCGGCAGAAATTTTGAGTACTATTCGGAAGACCCGTTTCTTTCCGGAAAACTGGCGGCGGCTGTCACGGAGGGAGTACAGTCCCTCAAAGTCTGCGGCACAACGGTGAAGCATTTTGCCTGCAACAACCGGGAAAACGAACGGATGCAGTCGGACAGTATTGTATCCGAGCGGGCGCTTCGGGAAATTTATCTCAAAGGCTTCGAAATCGCGGTGACCGAGGCGGCTCCCATGGCGCTAATGACCAGCTATAATCTGGTAAACGGCGTGCATGCCGCCAACAGTTATGACTTGTGTACAAAAGTACTTCGAAATGAGTGGGGATACAGGGGACTAATCATGACGGACTGGACGACTACGCAGAACGGTCCGGACTGTACGGCGGCGGGCTGTATCCGCGCCGGAAACGACAGTATTATGCCGGGATGTCCGCAGGACCATGAAAATCTGCGGGAAGAGCTGGAAAACGGTTCCCTGGAATTACGGGAACTGAAGCTGGCAGCAGGGCATCTGGTAAACCTGATATGGTGGTGCGAGGAATAAACAGATGCCAGGAAAAGATTGCAAAACCGGAAGGCCGTGTTATAATGAAAAAAGATTGGTATAGTAGGAGGTTAATGAGATGAACATACCAGAAAGACTTGAAAAACTGCGGGAGCAGATGGCAGCAGAAGGCATTGACGTTTATGTAGTTCCCACTGCAGATTATCATCAGAGCGAGTACGTGGGCGAGCATTTTAAAGAGCGGATGTACATTACCGGCTTCACCGGTTCCGCAGGAACGGCAGTCATCACAAAGACGGAGGCCCGTCTCTGGACAGACGGAAGATACTTTATCCAGGCCGCAAAACAGCTGGAAGGAAGTACGGTGGAACTGATGAAGATGGGGGAACCGGGCGTGCCCACGCTGAATGCATGGCTGGAGGAAAACCTGCCGGAAGGCGGCGTGCTGGGATTTGACGGACGGACCGTATCCATGGGCGAAGGCCAGGCGTATGCAGAGATTGCAGACGGAAAGAACGGAAAAGTGGTTTACGAATTTGACCTGATTGACCGGATATGGGAAGACCGGCCGGCCCTTTCCGAGGAGCCTGTATTTGAACTGGGTGTGGAATACGCGGGAGAGACGGCAGAGAGCAAGCTTTCCAGAATCCGGGAAGAAATGAAAAAGTGCGGGGCGACTGCCCATGTGCTGACAACACTGGACGATATCTGCTGGACTTTGAACATCCGTGGAAATGATATCGAATTTTTCCCGCTGGTACTGTCCTACGCAGTGATTACCATGGATAAGATGGATCTTTATATCAATGAAGCAAAGCTGAGCGATGAGATTAAGGGACATCTGGCAGACACAGGCGTGGTACTGCATCCTTATAATGATATTTACGAGGATATTAAGAAGACGGCAGCAGACGAAGTGCTGCTGATTGACCCGGGCAAACTGAACTATGCTCTTTACAACAACATTCCGGAAGGTGTGAAAAAGGTAGAAGAGAGAAATCCGGAAATTCTGTTTAAAGCCATCAAAAACGAGGTGGAAATCGAAAACATCCGGAAAGCCCAGATTAAGGACAGCGTGGCTCACGTTAAATTTATGAAGTGGCTGAAGGAAAATGTGGGAAAAATGAAAATCACGGAAATCAGCGCTTCCGATAAGCTGGATGAGTTCCGGAAAGAGCAGGGAAATTTCATCCGTCCCAGCTTTGACCCGATTTCTTCCTTTGGAGAACACGGCGCTATCGTTCATTACAGCTCCACTCCGGAAACCGATGTGGAACTGAAGGAAGGCGGCATGCTGATGACCGATACCGGAGCAGGATTCTGGGAAGGCTCCACGGACGTAACCAGAACCTATGTATTTGGGGAAATTCCTCAGATTATGAAGGACCATTTCACCCTGGTTGCCATCAGTAACCTGCGGCTTGCCGATGCGAAATTCCTCTACGGAACAACCGGCATGACCCTGGATCTGCTGGCCAGAAAGCCTTTCTGGGACAGAAACTTAAACTTTAACCATGGAACCGGACACGGCGTGGGTTATCTGCTGAACATCCACGAGGGCCCCACCGGATTCCGCTGGACCTTCCGGGCCGGTGAGATTCAGCCTTTTGAAGCAGGCATGATTATCACGGACGAGCCGGGTATCTACATTGAAGGCTCCCACGGTATCCGTCTGGAGAATGAGCTTCTGACCTGCAATGGGGAAAAGAATGAGTATGGCCAGTTCATGTATTTTGAACCCATTACCTACATCCCCATGGACCTGGACGGAATCAATCCGGATATTATGACGGAAGAAGACAAAAAGCTTCTGAATGATTACCATAAGAAAGTATATGAGAAAGTTTCTCCGTATCTGAACGACGAGGAAAAAGAGTGGCTGGCTCATTACACGAGAGAGATTTAAAGTAACAAACCCCCTGCCTGCGGTCTGGTCCGCAGGCGGGGGGTTAAATGAATGGGGACGGGTACCGGCCAGCCGGTACCCGTCCCCAATAAAATTCAATGAAATTTCCCAGGAATTAGTCTGCCTGAGGTCCGGCGGCAACCAGTGCCTTTCCGGCTTCATTTCCTTCGTATTTTGCAAAGTTCTTAATGAATCTCTGAGCCAGGTCTTTTGCCTTTGCTTCCCATTCAGAAGCGTCAGCATACGTATCTCTGGGGTCCAGAATGTTTGTATCTACACCCGGAAGTTCTGTGGGCACTTCAATGTTGAAGTACGGAATCTTCTTGGTCGGCGCTTTCAGGATATCTCCATTTAAGATTGCGTCGATGATACCACGGGTATCCTTGATGGAGATACGTTTGCCGCTTCCGTTCCAGCCGGTGTTTACCAGGTATGCTTTTGCACCGCTCTGTTCCATTCTCTTTACAAGTTCTTCTGCATATTTTGTGGGATGCAGTTCCAGGAATGCCTGGCCGAAGCATGCGGAGAAGGTCGGTGTAGGCTCGGTGATACCACGTTCTGTACCGGCCAGTTTTGCGGTGAAGCCGGACAGGAAGTAGTACTGTGTCTGCTCCGGAGTCAGGATAGATACCGGAGGAAGTACGCCGAATGCGTCAGCGGAGAGGAAGATAACTTCCTTTGCAGCCGGTGCGGAAGATACCGGGCGTACAATATTCTGAATATGGTCAATCGGATAAGATACACGGGTGTTTTCCGTTACGCTCTTATCGTTGAAATCGATTTTTCCGTTTTCGTCCAGAGTAACGTTTTCCAGCAGGGCGTTGCGTTTGATGGCATTGTAGATGTCCGGCTCGGATTCTTTGTCCAGGTTGATAACCTTGGCGTAGCATCCGCCTTCGAAATTGAAGATACCGTTGTCATCCCAGCCATGCTCGTCATCACCAATCAGAAGACGTTTCGGGTCTGTGGAAAGAGTGGTTTTTCCGGTCCCGGAAAGACCGAAGAAGATAGCGGTGTTCTCTCCGTTCATATCTGTGTTTGCAGAGCAGTGCATGGAAGCGATGCCCTTCAGCGGCAGATAGTAGTTCATCATGG
>DSTFC04002__coassemble_1759_pt1 | contig 11784 bp, 9 predicted proteins | sample DSTFC04002__metabat2_high_PE_021 | metagenome-assembled genome bin DSTFC04002
GATGACCGTTGCCCGTCTAATGTCCGCTCGCGCAAGCGCGGCGGCCCATTGACGGGCGTATCGCGCAAAAAGACGGTTCCTTATCAGAACCGTCTCCCTCACATTTATGAACTTGCCTCCGGCTTCTCCACCTGCATGATGGCCTGCTTCTGCATCGGAATACGGCAGTTTTTATTGTTTCCGAACTCTACAATCACATCGTCTTCCTCGATATCAATGACCACTCCGTAAAATCCACTCGTAGTAAGTACCGTGTCGCCAACCTCCAGCTCCTGCAGCATGGCCTGCAGTCTCTTCTGTTCTTTCTTCTGGGGACGCATCAGAAGCCACCAGAATCCGCCCAGAACGACTACATAAAATAAAATAATAATTATCGGATTATTCATCTTACTTCCTCCTAAAATTTAAAACACTATTGATATCATACACAATAAACGGGATTTCATCAAGTATTTTTTCTGAAAAACCCGTTTTACGCCTGCAGATCCGCCAGCCGTTCTTTCTTAAAGTCCTGGTAGCGGTTTTCTTCAATGGCTGTCCGGATATCCTCCATCAGATGATTGTAAAAATAGAGGTTATGCAGTACGCACAGCCGCATCCCCAGCATCTCTTTAGCTTTCAGAAGATGACGGATGTATGCTCTGGAATAATGCCGGCAGGCAGGACACTGGCAGCCCTCTTCGATGGGCTTTTCATCCAGCTCATACCGGGCGTTCAGCAGATTCAGTTTCCCGTACCGGGTATAGACATGGCCGTGTCTTCCGTTTCTGCTTGGATAGACGCAGTCAAAGAAATCCACGCCCCGGTCCACGGCCTCAAGAATGTTGGCCGGAGTTCCCACTCCCATCAGATAAACCGGTTTATCCGCAGGCAGGCAGGGAACGGTTACATCCAGAATCCGGTACATTTCCTCATGAGATTCTCCAACGGCCAGGCCTCCCACGGCATAACCGTCCAGATTCAGCTCTGCAATCTCCTGGGCATGGGCTATCCGGATATCCTCATAGATACCTCCCTGATTGATTCCAAACAGCATCTGGTGAGGATTGATGGTATCCGGCAGACTGTTGAGCCGCTCCATCTCCTTTTTACAGCGGCGCAGCCACCGCGTCGTCCGGGCGACCGAATCCTCCATATAATCCCGGGACGCCACGCTGGAAGGGCATTCATCAAAGGCCATGGCTATGGTAGAAGCCAGATTGGACTGAATCTGCATGCTTTCTTCCGGCCCCATAAAAATCTTTCTGCCGTCTACGTGGGAGTGGAAATTCACTCCCTCTTCCCGGATTTTCCGCAGTCCTGCCAGGGAAAACACCTGAAATCCCCCGGAATCTGTGAGAATGGGACGGTCCCACACCATAAACTTGTGGAGCCCGCCCAGTTTCTTTATCACTTCATCTCCCGGACGGACATGAAGATGATAGGTATTGGAAAGCTCTACCTGGGTTCCGATTTCTTTCAGGTCCATGGTGGATACGGCGCCCTTGATGGCGGCTGCCGTTCCCACGTTCATAAATACCGGGGTCTCCACCGTTCCGTGAACGGTATGAAATCTTCCCCGTTTTGCCCGTCCGTCTTTTTTTATAATTTCAAACATTTCTGTTCTTCCTGTTCTGTATTATCTGTATTAGTAATGACACACAACCGGCGTGCCCGCCTGTACGTTGTTAAACGTTGTCTCCGCCACAGCATACTGCAGATTGACGCAGCCGTGAGAGCCGTGGGTCAGATACCGGTCGCCGCCAAACGCAGCCTGCCAGGGCGCGTCATGCAGCCCGATGCCGCCGTTAAAAGGCATCCAGAAGCTGACCGGAGATTCCCACTCATAGGTGCCGTCAGACTGCAGAGGTCCCCGCAGCACTGCATTTCTCTGGCAGTACTTGATGGAATACACTCCCTGAGGCGTGGCGTCTCCCGCACTCGGTTTTCCCGTTACAATGGGACCGCTGGTAACCACCGCGCCATTGACAAAGAGATACATATACTGGTTGGTCAGGTCTACTTCCACATAAGTATTTCCCCAGTCCGGCCCGTCATGGGTAGCGGCTGTCTGGGAGTAGGCTGGCTCCTTCGTGATAACCTCTCCATTCTGAATGCTGGCTGTCAGGGCCTGGTATTCTGCGTCTTTGTCGATAATCCAGCCGTAGTCCCCGCCCTCCACGGATACGGTATTTCCGCTTCCGGAGGTAAAGGTCCGCTGGGCCTGATAGGTGTTGTATTTGTTGGCCAGTTCCTGAATGTACTGGCTCACTGCATCCGTATTAAAGGTGACCGCCATATTGTCGTCCACGGTCAGCCACTGGGATATCAGGTTCTTATCCACCACTTCCGTGGCAGATCCAAAAGTATAGGTGATGCTGGCTCTCAGATACTGGTTCATGGCCGTACATGCATCCGCTACTTCCTGGGATTCTTCCGTATATTTAGGTTTGACGTAGCAGCCTTCTTCTGTCATATCCAGCGTGTCCTGAAATCCATCCAGAGCCTCCCGCACTTTCTCCGGGAACACCTCTGTGTCGATGGTTTTTCCCGTCACTTCCGCCTTCACCACAAACTCATTGCCGTCAAATTCCGGCCGGGCATTTTCCGGGGCAGTCTGATTCTCCGGTTTCATACATTCCAGACTGTTTATCAGTTCCGTCAGCCGGTCCTCGTCATAGGAAACGCCCACGCTGGCGGTAATCTCCGGTGTTTCCCAGAGACAACGGATCCAGAGCAGCGGATTCTGGCTCCTTAAAAGAGCCTCCAGTTCTTCTCCTTCTTCATAGGAAAGACTGATGTCAGAACCGTCAATCACTTCCGTTCCGCCATCCGACTCCAGCAGGGTCAGTTCATAGTTCTGCACCTGGTTTTCCATATAGGACTCCACGTCAGAAACGGTGCTGGCGGAAAACTGCACCCCGTTAATCTCAGTATTAAAATAAAAATGACTCATAAAAAACACGGCAAAACCAAGATAGACAATTACCACGGCTCCCAGAACGGAACCGCAGACAATCGCCGCTATTTTCTTTCTTTTCTTTCTTCTGGCCGCCTTCTCCTCGTCCGTCAGTTCCTGTTCCTCTTCCAGACTGTCAAAGAATTCGTCCTCTTCCAGTTCCTCTCCGTCTTCCAGGGAAAGTTCCGGCTCCGTATCCTCCGCGTCCTCTGCGCTCAGAACGGGCTCCTCTTCTTCCATGGGCAGTGCGTCTTCCGCATCCTCCACAGAGAGTTCTATCTCTTTTGCATCCTCTTCCGGAACCGGAACAGACTGCTTCGGGGATTCCTCAGAATCAGCAGGAACGCCAGATACACCAGTCCCGTCAGAAACCGGTATTCCCTGGCGGCTTTCGTTTTTCTTTTCATTCTTTTTTGTCCCCTCCTGGTTTTCCTCATTCAGACCGTTATATTTTTCGTCCATAAAAAACATACTCCCTTTTTACTGTTCATGGCATTTCAGCCATTCCTGCAAATGCTCATACGTGGTCATTATAATACGAACCGTATCGGAAAAACAATACGAATATGTGAATTTTCTTTAAAAATGTGTTAAATTCCCCTTTTCCCGTACTTGTAAGCCCCCTCTTCTTCCTTTATAATAGGGAATACGGTCCGGATTTCTATCCGGATGACAAATCAAACAGAATCCCTTATCACAGAAAGGACAGGTGAATACAGTGTCAGGTTCCATTTATGGCAGATATTTTCAGATTTCCACCTGGGGAGAGTCCCACGGAAAGGGCATCGGCGTCGTTGTCGACGGCTGCCCGGCCGGGCTTCCCCTCAGCGAGGAGGATATACAGTGCTACCTGGACCGGAGAAAACCCGGTCAGAGCAGATTTACAACCGCCCGCAGGGAAGGAGACGCCGCCGAAATTCTCTCCGGCGTTTTTGAGGGGCGCACCACCGGTACCCCCATCTCCGTTCTGGTTCGCAACACGGACCAGCGTTCCCACGATTACAGCAATATCATGGACTGCTACCGGCCCGGACACGCGGACTATACCTTTGACGCAAAATACGGGTTCCGGGACTACCGGGGCGGCGGACGCTCCTCCGGCCGGGAGACCATTGGACGGGTGGCCGCAGGCGCCATTGCGGCAAAGATTCTCCGGGAACTGGGAATTAAAGTTCAGGCCTACACAAAGGCCATCGGCCCGTTTTCCGTAGAGGAGCAGGACTATGATTTCTCCCAGACCGGGAAGAATCCGCTCTGCATGCCCCATGCCGGCCTGGCGGAAGAAGCAGAAAAATACCTGGAGGAGTGCATACGCTCCCAGGATTCGGCCGGAGGCATTATTGAATGCCGGATTACCGGCCTTCCCGCCGGTATCGGGGACCCGGTTTTCGAAAAGCTGGACGCCAGTCTGGCAAAAGCGGTTCTGTCCATCGGTGCGGTAAAAGGCTTTGAAATCGGGGACGGATTCGTGGCTGCCCGGGCAAAGGGCAGCACAAACAACGATGTGTTCCGAAGCAGAAACGGACAGATTTATAAAGCTTCCAACCATGCCGGCGGCGTGCTGGGCGGCATCAGCGACGGAAGTCCGGTTGTTTTCCGTGCGGCGGTAAAGCCCACTTCCTCCATCTCCCGGGAACAGCTTACGACAGACCGGGAGGGAAGGGAAACCACTCTGACGGTAAAAGGACGGCATGACCCGGTGATTGTTCCCCGGGCCGTGGTTGTTGTGGAGGCCATGGCGGCACTGACCGTTGTGGACGCTCTGTTCGCCGGCATGACTGCCCGGATGGATTCCGTAGCCGCATTCTGCCAGGATCTCCGGCAGACTTCCCCCGGTTCTGCTTTACGGAAATAGTCAGTTATCCTATAGAAAGAGGAGTTTTCATGCGCACCATACTGTACTCTATCACAGAAAAAGACAGCGGGCAGAGCATCCACGGATTTCTGAAATCCCGTGGATACTCTGCCGCCGTACTGCGGCTTGCCAAAAGCGGAAAAGGCGGTGTTTTCCTGAACGGAACCCCCGCCTTTTCTTCTGTCCGCCTTGCCCCGGGAGACAGGCTCACTGTCCGTCTGGATGACGAGAAACCTTCCGGTCAGCTTATCCCTGTCTGCCTGCCTCTTTCCATCCTCTATGAAGACGAGGACCTGCTGGTGGTGGACAAACCGGCCGGCATGCCCGTTCATCCCGTCCAGGGCAACCATTTTCACACCCTGGCCAATGCTTGTGCCTGGCACCTCCGGGAGAACGGGGAATCCCCGGTTTTCCACTGCATCAGCCGTCTGGACCGGGATACCACGGGAGTGCTGGTGCTGGCAAAGCACCGCTACAGCGCTTCCCGTCTTTCGGCCATGGCGGCCCGCCGGGAAATTCACCGGGAATACCTGGCCCTGGCCAGAGGGCAGGTTCCCGTGTCCGGAATTATCCAGGCCCCCATCGGCCGTGTTCCCGGTTCTGTTATTGCCCGCATGGTGCGCCCGGACGGCACGCCGGCATGCACCCGTTACCGCCGGCTTCTCTATAAAAACGGGTACTCCCTGGTTTCCCTTTGTCTGGAAACCGGTCGTACCCATCAGATTCGTGTCCATATGAAGTTTATCGGCCATCCCCTTCCCGGAGACTTTCTCTACAATCCAGACTACCGGATTCTCCGGCGGCAGGCCCTGCACTCCTTCCGCCTTTCCTTTCGGCATCCCGTCACCGGAAAGGACATGGAATTTACGGCTCCCCTGCCCTCAGACATGGCCCGGGCGCTCTAAATATCAAAGCAGCCTCCGCCGATAAATTCCCGAAGCAGAGAATTGGACGGAATCTGCTCACTTCCAATTCCCACAAAATAATCCAGGAATTTCAAAAGGCGTTTGGCCTCCAGATATTCCGGGCTTTTCCTGTCGATGCCAAAAAGCACGGGTTCCGCATAGGCCTTCAGTACTGCCAGCTCATAAGCCAGGGCAGAATTGAACATCACGTCTGCCTCCTCCTGATAGGGGAAGATATTGCTCTCCTCTCCCCGCCGCACAGAATACCACATGGCAATGGTCTGCGCCGCCGAGGTTCCCCGTGTCCGGGCGTCCCGCACAATCCGCCTGAGCAGACGTCCGTCTGTGCTGGGAATCCGGTTGTGCTCATCGATATTCAGCTGGGTCAGGGCGCTGATATAAATTTTGTACTTCTTCTCTCTGGGAAGTTTCCAGGTCAGGGCGTCGTTCAGGCAGTGGATGCCCTCCAGCACCAGAATGTCCTGCTCTCCCAGCGTCATATAATTCCCTTTATATTCCCGTTTTCCTTCCCGGAAATTAAATTCCGGGATTTCCACTGTTTTCCCGTCCAGCAGATTCAGAAGGTCTTCATTCAGTTTTACCCGGTCTACCGCTTCCAGACACTCGTAGTTCCGGTTTCCCTCCTTGTCCAGCGGGGTATCTTCCCGGTTTACAAAATAATTGTCCACCGCAATGGGGTGCGGTATCAGACCGTTTATCCGAAGCTGCACACTGAGCCTGTGGGAAAATGTTGTTTTCCCGGATGAGGAAGGTCCGGCAATCAGAATAAATTTTTTGTCTTTCTCAGCCGCAATGCCTTCCGCTATCTGGGCTATCTTTTTCTCCTGAAGCGCCTCCTGCACCAGAATCAGCTGTCTGGGATTTCCTTTTGCCACGCATTCATTCAAATCTCCCACGGTCTCAATATGCAGCATATCGCCCAGTCTGGTGGATTCCTGCAGAACATGGAAGAGCTTGTTCTGGGGCCGGAAAGGCGGCACTTCCTCCGGCCTTTCTCTCTCCGGCATCTGCAGTACGAACCCCTCTCCGTAAAGGAAAAGCGCAAAATATTTCAGGCAGCCTGTATCCGGCACCATGTACCCGTAAAAGTAATCCTCGAATTCATTGAGGCTGTAAATATTCACCCGGGATACTCTCCGGTAGCCAAACAGCTTTTCCTTGTCGTGCATGCCGTGCCGGCCAAACAGCTCCACGGCCTCGTCCGTATGCACGCTCCGCTTTTTCAGCGGGATTCTGCTTCGCACCATCTCCCGCATCCGGGCCTCTATCCGGTCCAGCAGGTCCTGGTTTACCTCTGTCTGGCCCTCCACTGTGCAGTAGTAGCCTTTGTCCACGGAAAAATGAATGCGCACTTTCTTTATCTTTTCCCGGCCCGCCACATCGTACACTGCCTTTACCAGCAGGAAGCTCATACTCCGGCGGTAGGCCTCGTGACCGAAAAGGTCGGCTGTCGTAAGAAACTCGATGCAGCAGTCCTTCTTCACCGTTTTAAACAGTTCCTGAAGTCTTCCGTCTACCATGGCCAGCACGATATCATGGGCGTAGACCTGCCGGTACTTCCCGGCGATTTCCAGGCAGGAAGTCCCTTCCGGCCAGACCAGGGTCTCCCCGTTCACCGTTACCCGAAATCCGTTTTCCCCCATATGTTCCTCCTTTCTACAGCGCCCAGAAGGGATGGCTTACCGGAGCCGGAACTGTCTCCACTTCCTGGAAATGTTCCCGGCAGAAGCGGGCCATATCCCCGGTAAAAATATGTTCCAGGCCGTAATGGCCGGCGTCGATAATGGCCATTCCCCGGGCGTATGCGTCAATTCCTTCATGATGGCCGATATCTCCTGTCACCAGAACATCCGCCTGCTTTTCCAGCGCTTCTTCTATCACGCTCTTTCCGGAGCCGGGACACACCGCCACCTTTTTCACAGAAGCATTCGGATCCCCGAACACCCGGATTTCCGGAAGCTGAAAAATCTCTTTGATTTTCCTTCCATATGCTTCCAGGGTTACCGGCTCTTTCAGCGTTCCGGTCTTTCCAATTCCCCGGGGCGTCTCACCCGGTTCTGTCACTTCCAGGACCTCCGGATTTTCCAGCCCCATTCTCTCTCCGGCCAGATCTGCCATCCGTAGCACGTCATAATTGGTATGCATGGAATAACAGCATATTCCCTCCTCCAGCAGACGGACAATTCTCCGCCCGGTCAGATTTTCATCGGTTACTTTTTTTATGCCCCCGAAGATAAGGGGATGGTGGGTCAGCAGAAGATCCGCCCCCGCTGCTGCCGCCTGCTCAATTACCGTGTCGGTAGCATCCAGGGCGACATATATCTTCTTCACCTCTTTGTCCCGCCTGCCGGCCTGGAGTCCCGGATTATCCCACTCCATGGCGCTGGCGACCGGATAAACTCGCTCGATTTCTTCTATAATATGTTCCAGTTTCACTGACTGTCTCCTTTCATTTGCAGGCGCGACGGCCCATTGACGGGCGTATCGCGCAAAAATACCGGAGTCCGTATAAGGGAAACTCCGGCAGTTTTTTACCGCTGATAGTATCTGGATACCGTCTCCTTCAGCAGAGCCAGCCTCCTCCGGATTTCCCCGGCCCGCCTTACGGCCCTTTCCGTATCCTGATTTTCCAGTTCTTCCAGCACCTTATGGCAGAGTCTTTCTTCCCGCTCCAGGTATTCCCGCAGGACCGGATGGCCCTCCCGAAGCAGGAATTTTCCAAACTCCAGCTCTGCCTCTGTCAGGTCCTCTTACCGGCCCCGCACAGCCTTCATCACCGGATAAAATTTTCCGTCTTCCCGGACCATGTCTTCCTGAACCACCCGGTACCCGGCATCCCGGAGATACTCCCGGACCCTTCGGATTTCCGACTGGGGCTGAAGGATAAATTCCTTCATCTTCTCCACCTGTTTTCTTCCTTCGGAAAGAATGTGGATGACAAGGCCGCCGCCCATGCCGGCAGCCACCATTCCGTCTGTCTCTCCCGGTTCCAGGCCGAGAAGGCCGTCTGAAAGGCGGGTGCGGATTCGCCCTTCCAGACCTTCCTGCCGGATATGTTCTTCCGCCCTGAGAAGCGGACCTTTTCCTATGTCTATGGCCACTGCCGAGGTAATGATTCCCTTCTTCACCAGATAGATGGGCACGTACCCGTGGTCTGTTCCCACATCCGCCAGCCGGATTCCCGGACTTACCAGCCCGGCCACTGTCAGAAGACGCTTTGACATGCCTGCCATAGGCTTAATCCAGATAATCCCGCAGTTTTCTGCTCCGGCTGGGATGCCGCAGTTTCCTGAGGGCCTTTGCTTCAATCTGACGGATACGCTCCCTTGTGACGTCAAATTCTTTTCCTACTTCCTCCAGGGTTCTGGCACGTCCGTCGTTCATGCCGAACCGGAGCCGGAGCACCTTCTGCTCCCTGTCTGTCAGCGTATCCAGTACTTCATCCAGCTGCTCTTTTAACAGAGTCTGCGCTGCCGCCTCTGCCGGCACCGGTACGTTGTCATCCTGAATGAAATCGCCCAGATGGCTGTCTTCTTCCTCTCCGATAGGCGTTTCCAGGGACACCGGTTCCTGGGAAATCTTCAGAATCTCCCGTACCCGTTCCACAGGCATGTCCAGTTCTTCTGCGATTTCTTCCGGGGTGGGTTCCCGCCCCAGTTCCTGCAGAAGCTGTCTGGATACCCGAATCAGTTTGTTAATCGTCTCTACCATGTGCACCGGAATCCGGATGGTTCTGGCCTGGTCCGCAATCGCTCTGGTGATGGCCTGGCGAATCCACCAGGTAGCATAGGTACTGAATTTGAATCCCTTCCGGTAATCAAATTTTTCCACAGCCTTAATCAGACCCAGGTTTCCTTCCTGAATCAGATCCAGAAACAGCATTCCCCGGCCCACATAACGCTTGGCAATGCTGACTACCAGACGCAGGTTTGCCTCTGCCAGACGTTTCTTGGCGTCCTCGTCTCCGTCTGCCATCCTTTTTGCCAGTTCAATTTCCTCTTCCGCGCTGAGAAGGGGCACCTTCCCGATTTCCTTCAGGTACATCCGTACCGGATCTTCGATACTGATACCGTCGGGAACCGAAAGGTCTATTTTCTCCATGTCCACTTCGTCTTCGTCAGAAAGCACGATTTCCATATCGTCATCGTCGTTATCCGACTCCGCCCCAATCCGCAGAACATCGATTCCGTTGGCTTCCAGATAGTCAAACACCTTTTCCATCTGCTCGGAAGTCAGTTCCATATCCTGGAATACATCGTTGATTTCCTGAATTTCCAGAATACTTTTTTTCTTCTTTCCGAGAGCAACCAGACTTTTCAGTTTCTCTTCAAATTTTGCCATCTTTTCTTCCATGGTAGTATCCTTTCTCTACTGCTTGCTTATTATTTTATCCTTAATTGAGGGAAATATGCAGTTTCTGGAGGTCCTGAAGCGCCTTCCTTGCGTTCACCAGCCGCTGCAGTCCCTGCAGGTCCGCCGGGTCCAGATTCGCTGCCGCTTCCTCAATGCTGCCGGACTTCACCCGTATCAGAGTCTCCCGGACCGCCTTCTCTTCTTCCGCCTTCGTATCCAGTCTGCGGATACGGGTGTTAAAAAGAGAAGCCGCCTCCCGGTGTTCCTCTTCTTCCGTAAAGTGATTCATGATGGTGGCCGGACTGATTTCCCCTGCCTCATACTGGGCGAACAGAAGCTCCGCCACCTGCCGGTACATCTCTGTCGTAAAATCCTCCGGAGAAATGTATTTTCCAATCTGGGGAAACAGTTCCTGGTGATCAATCAGCCAGGTCAGAAGAAGCTTCTGGTCCCGGATATGGCCCTCTTCCTTTTCTTTTCCCTTTCCCGTGGACGCCTTCGGCCTTATCTTTGGCGCCGCAAGTCCTGTCTGCACCGCCATTTTTATCACCAGCCGCCGCATCTCCTCGTATCCTACCCGGTACGTCTTCGCCACGGCTTCGATGTAATTGTCCCGCTCGATTTCCTCCTCGAACGTGTTCAGCCGCCGGGCCGCTTCCCGGAGAAACTCCGTTTTCCCTTCCGGGGTGTTCATATCGTAGCTTCCTTCCAGCATCTCCAGACTGAACAGAAAACCGTTCTTTGCCTCGGCAATCCTCTGTTCAAAGGCTTCCGCTCCCAGGTTTTTGATGAATTCATCCGGGTCCTTATACGGCTCCATCCGGATAACCCGGGCACTGACTCCAGCTTCCTTCAGAATCGGAATGGCCCGCAGCGCGGCCCTGGTTCCGGCGTCATCGCTGTCATACGTCAGATACACTTCATTCACATACCGTTTTATCAGGGAAGCATGTCCTGCTGTCAGGGCGGTTCCCAGGGAAGCCACCGCGCAGGTGAATCCGGCCTGGTGAAGGGCAATCACATCCATGTACCCCTCGCACACAAGAAAATACGGCTTGCGTGAGGTTCTGGCCCGGTTCAGTCCGTACAGGTTCCGGCTTTTGTCAAAAATCATGGTCTCCGGCGAATTCAGGTACTTGGGCTTTCCGTCTCCCATCACCCGGCCGCCAAATCCGATAACCCGGCTGTTTGCGTCCATAATCGGAAACATCACCCGGTTCCAGAACTTGTCGTGGATGCCCCGCTTTTCGTCCGCAGTGGCAAGGCCGGAGCGGACAATCAGTTCGTCCGAATATCCCTTTCCCTTCAGGTAACGGGAAAGGTCATCACTGTATTTGCAGGAATATCCCAGCCCAAAGGCACGTATGGTGTCTTCGCTGAGCTTTCTTCCGGTCAGATACTCGTGCGCCTTCTTTCCGTTTTCCGATTTCAGCTGCACATAAAAATACCTGGCGGCCGCCTTGTTAATCTCCAGAAGGGTGGCTCTCATATCCGCCCTTTCCCGGGCTTCCCGGGAATATTCCTTCTGGGGAAGCGCTACGCCGGCCCGTTCAGCCAGGTACTTTACCGCCTCGGTAAAGGAGTAGTTCTCATACTCCATGATAAAGGTAAACACGTTGCCCCCAGCCCCGCAACCAAAACAGTAATACATCTGTTTATCGCGGCTGACGGAAAAAGAAGGGGTCTTCTCATTGTGGAAGGGGCACAGGCCC
>DSTFC04002__coassemble_1790_pt1 | contig 11623 bp, 9 predicted proteins | sample DSTFC04002__metabat2_high_PE_021 | metagenome-assembled genome bin DSTFC04002
AAAGTCATCAGGGAGGCGCCGGAGGAGGCCTTTCCAGGCTGACGGAAGAAGGCAGGAGAAGAAAGGCTCTTTATGAAGAACTGGAGCGGGAAGTTCAGGCTTTTGCAGAGCGAAAGTACGAGGAACTGGAGTCCCGTTATTTTTCGGAAAGCGAATAAGCTGAAAAAACCATTCGCTTTTCCAGAAACTGCAGGAAGTTACAGGAAGCTGCAGGAAGGGGAAGACAGTATTGAGAGACAGATGGGGCAGGGAAATTGATTATATGCGGGTTTCTGTTACGGACCGCTGTAATCTGCGGTGCCGGTACTGCATGCCGGAAGGAATCCGGCAGGTGCCCATGTCAGAGATTCTGACACTGGAGGAAACGGTGCAGATATGCCGGATAGCGGCGGAAAACGGAATACGGAAAATCAAGGTCACGGGCGGGGAACCGCTGGTGCGCAAAGGCTGTGTTCCCTTTATAGGGATGCTGAAGCAGATCCCGGGGATTGAGCAGGTGACGCTGACCACCAACGGAGTGCTTTTGCAGGAATATGCGGAACCACTGCTGGAAAACGGTCTGTACGCCGTAAACATCAGCCTGGATACGCTGGACCGCGGGAAATACCGGGAGATTACGGGGACGGACGCCCTGCCGGCAGTGGAGGGGGCCATCCGGGACATGCTTCGCCGGGGAGTTCCCGTGAAACTGAATGCGGTTCTGGAAAAAGGAACGGGAAAAGCGGACTGGAAAGCACTGGCAGAAATGACGAGAGAGACGCCGCTTCTGGTGCGTTTCATAGAAATGATGCCCCTGGGATACGGAAAAGACAGGGCCGGCGCCTCTGGGGAAGAGGTAAAGGACTGGCTGGAAACACAGTTTGGCCCGATGGAGCCGGATAAGGCCCGGCACGGGAACGGCCCTGCCGTTTACTGGAAACCCCAGGGGTTTCAGGGAAGTATCGGGTTTATCAGCGCCCTTCACGGGAAATTCTGCCGAAGCTGCAACCGGCTCAGACTGACGGCTCAGGGAGAACTGAAGTCCTGTCTCTGCTATGAGGCTGGGGTATCCTTAAAGGAGCCGCTTCGCAGAGACGATGAGGCAGAAGTGGAACGCCGGTTTCGGGAAGCGCTGTGGAACAAGCCGGAAGCGCACTGCTTTGAACGGCCGGAAGAGATGACGGAAAAACGGGAAATGGGAAAAATAGGAGGGTAACCATGGAACAGGGAATCATCCGGGCCATCTGCACAAGCCCGGAAAAAGGAACAGAAAAAAAAACGGTGCAGGAGGCCCTGCTGAAGGAAGACTGGGGAATGGAAGGAGACGCCCATGCCGGAAAATGGCACCGTCAGGTGAGCCTCCTTTCCCTGGAAAAAATACAGGAATTTCGGAAGAAAGGGGCAGATGTGGAGTTTGGCGCTTTTGGAGAAAATCTGGTGGTAGAAGGAGTGAATCCGGCGGAGCTTCCCGTGGGGACCAGGCTCCGGTCAGGAGAAGTCCTTCTGGAACTGACCCAGCGGGGGAAAGCCTGCCACAGTCACTGCGCCATTTACCATAAAATGGGCGACTGCATTATGCCCCGGGAAGGGGTGTTTGCCAGAGTTCTCCGGGGAGGAATCCTCCGCCCGGGAGATGTGCTGGAAGTACTGCCCCTGGAAAAAGACCGTCCCTTCACGGCGGCTGTTATCACCCTGAGTGATAAGGGAGCCGCCGGGGAGAGAGAGGATAAAAGCGGGCCCCTTGCGGCACAGATGCTGAAAGAGGCCGGCTATCAGGTGGAAGAAGAGCTGCTTCTGCCGGATGAGAGGGTTTCGCTGGAAACAGAGCTGAAGCGTCTGGCGGACCAGAGGGAAATCAGCCTGGTGCTGACTACCGGGGGGACCGGGTTCGCCCCCAGAGATGTGACGCCGGAGGCCACCATCGCGGTCTGCGACCGGATGGCGAGAGGCATTGCGGAAGCCATCCGGAGCTATTCCCTGACGATTACCGGACGGGCCATGCTGAGCAGGGCAGAATCCGGCATTCGGAAAAAAACGCTCATTGTCAATCTGCCGGGCAGCCCGAAGGCAGTCCGGGAGGCCCTGGAATTTATCCTGCCGCAGATGGAGCATGGACTGGGAATCCTGCGCGGCACGGACGGGGAGTGCGGGGGCAGTTAGCCCCTGCTGCCGGAGCATAAGTCTCCGGCAGAAACAGAACAAAAAAGGCACAGAGGAATGAGAACGTGTGCGGCCGAGTGCTTTTGAAAAAACACTCGAGGAAAGGAGAACATTATGAAAAAGAGATTACTGGCAGTGTTACTGACGGCAGTACTGGCGCTGGGCCTTGTGGCATGCGGCCACCAGGAGGAGGAAAGCAGTTCCTCATCCACAGAGGCGGAAAACACAGATTCCGGAGAAGAGACGGAGATTCAGGTCTTCATTGCGGCCAGCCTGAATACGGTTATGGAAGACCTGGCACAGCGTTTTCAGGAGGACCATCCCAACGTAAAGATTACCTTTAATGCGGACAGTTCCGGTACTCTGCTGACACAGATTCAGGAAGGATATGAATGCGACATCTTTTTCTCTGCTGCGGAAAAGCAGATGAATGACCTGGAAGAAGGCGGCCAGGTAGTGGAGGGGACCCGCCACAATGTGGTGAACAATCAGGTCGTGGTGCTGACCTTAAAAGACAGCGGCACCAGCGTAACCGGACTGGAAAACTTAAATGAGGCAAAAAGTATCGCACTGGCAGGCGGAAGCGTACCGGTAGGACGATATACCAGGGTGGCACTGATGAACCTGGGCATTCTTCCGGAGACAGAGGACGCGGCTTCCATTACCACGCAGCAGGTATCCGACGCCCTGGGGGGTGTGGAAATCAGCGAGCAGGACAACGTAAGCAAGGTGCTCATCGCAGTGACAGAAGGAGCCTGCGAGGTGGGGACCACCTATTATTCCGACACGTACGGATATGAGGACCAGGTGGAAGTTCTGGAGACCGTCAGCTATGACCTGACCGGCAACGTTATCTATCCGGTCTGCATGGTAGAGAACCCGGAGGCAGACGACGCCCAGACCCAGGCGGCTGAGGAATTCCTGAACTACATCATTTCCGATGACGCAAAAGAAGTATTTGAAGCCTATTATTTTGACACAAATGTAGAATAAAGAGTGAGGAAGGGACAGAATGGAAGAAGTAAGGGAAATACTGGCGAATCTGGACTGGAGTCCGCTTTTTATCTCACTGAAAACCGGCGTGACAGCCACGGTGATTTCCTTTTTCCTGGGAATCTGGGCAGCCCGGAAGGCCGTGGGGGCAAAACCGGGAGCAAAAGCTGTGCTGGACGGGATTCTGACCCTGCCCATGGTGCTGCCGCCGACGGTGGCCGGATTCTTCCTGCTCCTTCTTTTCAGCACCAGAAGGCCCATAGGAGCCTGGATGTACGAAAACCTGGATATCCGGGTGGTGCAGACCTGGGCCGGCTGTGTCATCGCCGCCATGGTGATTTCCTTTCCCCTGATGTACCGGAACGCCCGGGCCGCTTTTGAACAGATTGACGTGAATCTGGTCTATGCGGCCCGGACGCTGGGAATGCCGGAGTGGAAAATTTTCTGGAAAGTCGTGATTCCCACGGCAGGGCCGGGCGTGGCGGCTGGAACGGTTCTGACCTTTGCCCGGGCTATGGGAGAGTACGGCGCCACTTCCATGCTGGCCGGAAACATTCCCGGAAAGACGGGGACCATCTCCCAGCGGATTGCCATGGTCATCCAGGACGGCGATTATCTGACGGCGGGGGTATGGGTTGTCATCGTGATGATGATTGCCTTCGGCATTGTCCTGGTGATGAACCTGATAGCGGGAAGAAAAATGAAACATACCGGACGCTGGTAAAAGCCGGGAAGAGGAGAGAAAACATGGCAGTGGAAGTCAGTATAAAAAAAGATTTCGGCAAATTTATTCTGGACGTGGAATTTCACAGCAGGAGCAGAAGGATTGGAATTCTGGGCGCTTCCGGAAGCGGAAAAAGTCTGACGCTGAAAAGTATCGCGGGAATAGAAAAACCGGATTCGGGGAAAATTACAGTCAGCGGCAGGACCTTTCAGGACTCCCGGAAGGGAATTTTTCAAAGGCCCCAGGAACGCAGAGTCGGGTACCTGTTTCAGAATTACGCCCTGTTTCCGGCCATGAATGTGGAACAGAATATCGCTGCGGGTCTGACCGGGAAACGGCGGGAACGCCAGCGGAAGGTCCGGGAAATGACAGAAAAATTTCAGCTTCAGGGACTGGGAAAACAGCTTCCCGGAGAACTTTCCGGAGGGCAGCAGCAGAGAGTGGCCCTGGCCCGGATTATGGTCTGCGAGCCGGACATGATACTGCTGGACGAACCTTTTTCCGCCCTGGATACGTATCTGAAGGACCAGCTGCAGAGAGAATTTATGGAAATGATGGCGGACTATCCGGGAACTCTGATTCTGGTCTCCCACAGCCGGGATGAGATTTACCGGCTGAGTGAGGAAGTGATTGTACTGGAAAACGGAAAGGCCGCCGGCCAGGGAGAGACGAAGCGGCTCTTTGAGAATCCGGGGAACCGGGCCGTGGCAAGGCTCACCGGGTGCAAAAACATTATGGACATGGAGCCGGAAGAAGGGGGCGGCCTGCGGATTCCGGGGTGGGATTATTCGTTTGTCCCGGCCGGCCATCCGGCACAGAATCCGGACGGCATTGCCATCCGCGCTCACCAGTTCTGCATCGAAAAGCCGGAGGAACCCTGCCTGGCCTTCCCGGTTCTGGACCCCCTGATAACCGAGGACATGTTTGAGTACAACATTGCCTTCCGGCCTTCCGCCCAGGCGAAGGAGCGGGTGAACTGGAAGGTGTTTAAGGACGTCTGGCAGAAGGAAACCGGCCGGATGCCGCGGCAGATTTACCTGCGGGAGAAAGATGTTCTCTATCTGCGCGGGTAGGAGCATCCTGTCTTTTCCAGGCGTCTTTTGGAATAGTAGTTGAAAAAAGGGATACGATAAGCTATAATGGACGTAGGAAAACCTGGAATGTTCGACAAATTCCGTATTTTTGAACCTACAGAACTTTAAACGGGATTCCTATATCTCTGTAATATGTCAGGCCTCCTTTTTTGCAGGGGAAGACAGAAAAGCAGATGCGGTCGCCCACCTGGCTGCGGCTAGGAGTCAAAAAACGGAAACCGGCATCCCGGGGAATTACCAATGATAAAAAGGCAGTTGCGTATGCAACTGTCTTTTCATTTTCGGGAAATTATGGTAAACTACATGGTAAAAGATTACGGTGCAGGTGAGGGGGCGCTGCAGCCGTCCGGAAGCTTCCCGAACCGGACGGTCAGGGAGAGGATTTATGAAAAAGCTGACAGGAAAAGTACTGAATTTTATATATCGGGCGGGACAGAATCAGACTGGGGCCTTTGCGGCTCAGTCTGCCTATTTTTTTATGCTGAGTATGATTCCGGTTATTCTGCTCCTGCTTACCATCGTTCAGTATACTCCTGTGACCAAGGCGGACGTGATGACCGCCGTGGTCATGGTGTTTCCCGAGGACTCCATGCAGTCCCTGATGGTATCGATTGTAAATCAGGTGTACAATCAGTCCCGGTCCATCATCCCGGTAACGGCGCTGGTGGCGCTGTGGTCCGCCGGAAAGGGCGTTCTGGCCATCAGCACGGGGCTGAACTGGATTTATCACTGCCAGGAGACGAGGGATTATATCCGTCTGCGGCTGAGGGCTTCCCTTTATACCATTATTTTTATTCTGTCTATCGTGCTGGGACTTGTGCTCTCCGTATACGGAAACAGCATCAGCCTGTTTGTCACCAGTAGGTTTCCCATTCTGGAGGAGACGATGGAATCCATTCTGCAGATGCGGACGGTACTGTCCTTTATTCTGCTGCTTGGATTTTCCCTGCTGATTTACCGGTTTCTGCCAAACCGGAAAGACCGGATTCGGAATCAGCTTCCGGCGGCCGTCTTTACCTCTATCGGCTGGCTGGTGATTTCCTTCATATTCTCCATGTATCTGACGGTTTTTACCGGGTTTTCCGTGCTGTACGGCAGTATTGCCAATATCATTCTGATTATGCTGTGGCTTTATTTCTGCATGTATGTAATGCTTCTGGGCGGTCTGGTAAACGTGGTTTATAAGGAAGAGATGGAAAAGAGGAAAGGGGATACAGATGATACGGGTAGCAATCGTGGAAGATGAAGAAATGTACATTGCCACTCTGAAAAAATATCTGGCAGAATATGAAAAGGCAAGCGGGGAGGGCATGGAAATTACCATCTACCGGGACGGCGATGGAATTCTGGAGGAATACCGGGCCCAGTTCGACATTATTCTCATGGACATTGAGATGAAGTTTGTAAACGGGATGACGGCCGCAGAGGAAATCCGCAGGAGAGACTCGGAAGTGATTATAATTTTTATCACCAACACGCCCCAGTACGCTATCCGGGGCTATGAGGTGGACGCCCTGGATTATGTGCTGAAGCCGGTGTCCTATTTCTCCTTCAGTCAGAAGCTGGAACGCGCTATTTCCCGAATGCGGAAGCGGAGCGCAAAGCTGATAACGGTTCCGGTAAAGGGCGGGGTAAAGAGAATGGACATCTCGGATATCTACTATATAGAAAGCCAGGGACATAACCTGATATACCATACCAGATTCGGGGATACGGTTTCGCCGGGAACCATGAAGGCGGCAGAGGCCATGCTGGAGGACATGCATTTTTCCCGGGGCAACAAATGTTATCTTATCAATCTGGAGCATGTGGATGGGGTAAAAGACAAGTTTGCCACGGTGAGGGATGAGCAGCTCCTTTTAAGCCGTCCGAGAATGCGGCAGTTTATGCAGGATCTGACAAAATACTGGGGGGACCTGAAATGACGGGCGCGACAGAATTTATCGGCATGCTTCCGGATATTCCCAGATTCTATACGGCGCTGGCAGAATGGCTGGCCTGCCTGATTCTGGTGCTGGTGCTGAACCGGAAATGGAAGGGCTGGAAATTTGTGCTGGTCTCGGTGGGATTCCTGGCCGTGCAGACAATATTTATGGAAGTTACGGACGGATTCGAGGGGATACTCTGGAATTTTGTGATGGTGGCGGCTTTCGCTCTGATGTTTCTTTATCTTTCCCTCTGCACCGGAGCGCCGCCGGTGGACGCCCTTTACTGTACCACGGCCGCTTTTATGGTGGCGGAATTTGCTGCCTCGGCAGAATGGCAGCTTTACTGTTTTCTCAGAAATGCGCTGGACTGGACGGGAGTCCCGGCGGCAGTGGCAGTGCTGATTCTGATCTATGGACTGATTTTCGCGGTGTTCTTCCGTGTCTGCCGGAGTGAATTTACCGGGGAGCCGGAGCCGCTTGGAGTAACTGTCCGGGAGGCCATCGTGGCTCTGATGATTGTACTGGCGGCTTTTGCACTGAGCAACCTGAGTTTTGTCTTTCCCACGGCGCCGTTTACCGGCCGGGACAGTATAGAAATCTTTAATATCCGTACCATGGCAGACCTGGGAGGAGCAGCCATTCTCTATGCCTTTCACATGCAGAGAAAGGACAACCAGACCAGGCAGGAGCTCAGGAACGTACAGAATATACTGAACGCCCAGTATATGCAGTACCAGCAGTCCCGGCAGGCCATCGACATTATCAACTATAAATACCACGATTTAAAGCACCATATTCTGGCCCTGCGCTCGGAGACGGACGGGAAGAAGCGGGGCGAGTATCTGGACCGGATGGAAGAGGAGATTAAAAATTACGAGGCCCAGTTCAAAACCGGAAACAAGGTGCTGGATACCCTGCTGGGAAGCAAGAGCATCTACTGCATCCAGCACCACATTGATTTCACGGCGGTAGTGGACGGCAGCCTTTTTGGCTTCATGGATGTGATGGATATCTGTTCCATTTTCGGGAACGCACTGGACAATGCCATCGAATATGAGAAAAAACTGAAGGACGAAGAGAAGCGGATGATACATCTGTCGGCTTTTTCCCGGAAAAATTTCCTGATTATCCGGTTCGAAAATTATTACGAAGGAAACCTGGATTTAAAAGCCGGTCTTCCGGAGACCACGAAAGAGGACAGGGATATGCACGGATACGGGCTGAAAAGCCTGAAATATACGGTGCACAAATACAAAGGAGAGGTGGACATTTCCACCCAGGAAGGCTGGTTCAGCCTGAAAATTCTGATACCTATATAAAAAATGAAAGAAGGAAAGCAGACCGGAAGGAAAAATCCACAAAATCCGGTCTGCTTTTTTGTAAAAAATACACATAACGCATACAATTTATGCAAAAAAAAGGCAGTTTGTGAAAAAAATGTGTACAGCCTGTAAAATCGGCTATAATAGGGCCATCAAAAGAGAAAGGGAGGAAACAGGCGATGTTAGCAATTAACATGGCGGATGTGGTAAATGTACTGAATACGTGCAGACCATATCTTATTGGCCTTGCCGTTGTCCTGGTACTGGCGCTGATTGTAGTGATTGCCGTACGCAAGATGGACAAGGCAAAACGGAAACTTATCCGTTCCGAGGCAGGAATTGCAGTGATTCTTGCAATTGTGGTTGTAGTCAACATGATTTGCTGGGGACCCATGAACAGTATGATTTCCCTGGCCACCGGAAACGGAACCATTTCAGAGGAGACGTCAGCGGAAGCGACGGATCTGGTAGAGCAGATTGCAGAGGAAGGAATCGTACTTCTGAAAAACGAAGACAACATTCTGCCCCTTGCGGATTCCAGCAAACTGAACGTGTTTGGCTGGGCTTCCACCAACCCGTGCTACGGTGGAACCGGTTCCGGTTCTCTGTCTGACGCATATGAGACCGTAACCCTGCTTCAGGGCCTGGAAAATGCAGGCTTCGAGCTGAACACGGAACTGTCTGATTTCTATACAGACTACCGGGCAGACCGTCCGGAAGTAGGAATGTGGGAACAGGACTGGACCCTTCCGGAGCCGACCGCAGATTCTTACAGCGAGGATTTACTGAACAACGCAAAAGAGTTCTCTGATACGGTAATGGTAGTGATTACCCGAGTGGGCGGTGAGGGAGCAGACCTTCCGACCGATGTAAGCCAGGTAACCTACACGGACAATTCAGACGAATACAAAGATTTCGAAGACGGCGAGCATTATCTGCAGTTAAGCCAGACCGAGCGGAACATGCTGGATCTGGTATGCCAGAACTTTGACAACGTTGTAGTGGTATACAACGGTGCAAACGCCATGGAACTTGGCTTTATCGATGAGTACGAGCAGATTAAAGGCGCTCTGTGGTGCCCGGGAACCGGCCAGTCCGGATTCAACGCTCTTGGCAGAATCTTAAGCGGTGAAGTAAACCCGTCCGGAAAGACAAGCGACACCTTTGTGGCTGATTTGACAGCAACACCGACTGCAAACAACTTCGGAAGCTTCTTCTATGACAACACCGAAGAGTTCAATATGCAGCAGGCAGGCTTCACGGGAGAGGAAGAAACCGTGGCGCCCAGCTTTGTAAATTACGTGGAAGGCATCTATGTGGGCTACCGTTTCTGGGAGACCGCAGCGGAAGAAGGCCTGATTAACTATGATGAATCCGTAGTTTATCCCTTCGGATACGGACTTTCCTACACCACCTTTACTCAGGAAATGGGCGAGATGACGGAAAGCGACGGAACCATCAGCTTTGACGTGACCGTAACCAACACCGGCGACGTGGCAGGAAAAGACGTGGTAGAAGTTTACTACAATCCGCCGTACACCAACGGCGGAATCGAGAAAGCAGCCGCCAACCTGGTTGCCTTTGAGAAAACCGGAATGCTGGAGCCGGGAGATTCCGAAACAGTAACTGTCAGCTTTAACGCAGAGGACATGGCATCCTACGATTATCAGAACGCCCAGGGTTATGTGCTGGAAGCCGGTGACTACATCATCAGCATCAACAGTGATTCCCACAACATCATTGACTCTGCTACATACACCGTGGACGAGACTATCTCCTACACAGGAGACAACGCCCGTTCCACAGACCAGACAACCGTAACCAATCAGTTTGATGAAGCAGCAGGCGACGTAACCTATCTGTCCCGTGCAGACGGTTTCGCAAACTACGCAGAGGCAACAGCCGCACCGGCTTCTCTGTCCATGTCTGACGAACACAAGGCTACGTTCCTGAACAACGGAAACTACAATCCGGAAGATTACAATGACGATGCGGACGAAATGCCCACAACCGGCGCGGACAACGGCCTGGAGCTTGCAGACCTGCGGGGCGTGGACTACGATGACGCACAGTGGGATGAACTTCTGGACCAGATGACCGTTTCCGAAATGGACCAGTTAATCGCTCTGGGCGGTTACCAGACCGTAGCTGTTTCCAGCATTGGAAAAGTGCAGACCATCGACTGCGATGGACCGGCTTCCATTAACAATAACTTTACCGGAACCGGTTCGGTAGGATTCCCCTCCGCAGTGATGATTGCAAGTACATGGAACAAAGAGATTGCAACTTCCTTTGGTGAGAGCATCGGTAAGATGGCAGATGAGATGGGCGTATCCGGATGGTACGCACCGGCCATGAACATCCACCGCTCCGCATTTGCAGGACGGAACTTTGAGTACTACTCCGAAGACGGTCTGCTCTCCGGAAAGATTGCCTCCGCGGCAGTTCAGGGAGCAGAAGAATACGGCGTATATGCTTACATTAAACACTTCGCCCTGAACGACCAGGAGACCAACCGTAACAGCATGATTTGTACCTGGTCCAATGAACAGGCCATCCGTGAAATCTATCTGAAACCCTTCGAACTGGCAGTGAAAGAAGGCGGAGCAGACGCAGTGATGTCTTCCTTCAACTATATCGGAACCGAATGGGCAGGCGGATATGCACCGCTTTGCCAGACCGTACTCCGTGATGAGTGGGGATTCCAGGGATTTGTACTGACCGATTACTTCGGCGTATACGGATACATGAACTCTGACCAGGGTATCCGCAACGGTACAGACTGTATGCTGGTTGCTTACGATACAGAGACGAACCATGTAAAAGACCAGTCAAGCGCAACAGGCGTTCTGGCAATGCGTCAGGCATGCAAGAATATTCTCTATACAGTAGTAAACAGCCGTGCATACGATGCGGAAAATCTGGAAACCGGTCTGATGACCTGGCAGATTGCAGCCATCGTTATCGATGTGGTACTGGCAGCAGGTATCATCGCACTGGAAGCAGCCGCTGTAGTAAAATACAAAAAGAGAGCAAAAGCAGGCGCTGAAAAATAAAACAGTCTGAAAAGAATAGAAGGCAGCACCGCAGGGCGGTGCTGTTCTTCTAATCAGACAAAAAAGAATAAGGAGGAGACGGCAGGATGAGTGGTTTGAAAGACTGGTGGATGAAGAAGTGGACCAGTTTTGAAGGGGCACACCCGAAGCTGGCGAAATGGGTGTACCAGATTTTTTATTTCTTTGTATTCAGTATGGGCGTGACGATTTTCCAGTATCTGGTCTTTACGTTTATGCCCCATCTTCTGGGAATCGGCCTGGCAGGAACAGAATTTATGTGGCCCCAGGTACACATGAATCTGTTCGGTGTGGAATTCACCTGGAGTATTCTGGGCTATAACGTTGTGCGGGACGCAGCCGGAAATGT
>DSTFC04002__coassemble_1796_pt1 | contig 11588 bp, 9 predicted proteins | sample DSTFC04002__metabat2_high_PE_021 | metagenome-assembled genome bin DSTFC04002
AAGAAAAGAAAAGGAACCAGAGTTTTATGAAACAGACACTGATAAAAGGGACGGCCCTGCTGGCCGGAATCACGGCCCTGGAGATTTTCCGGGAACTGCATACCTTCCGCACAGTGCACTATCAGGTGCGCTCCGGAAAGATTCCTGCCAGGCAGGAACTGACCCTTGTATTTCTGAGCGATTTGCATAATCACGTCTATGGAAAAGACAACCGGCCACTTGTGGAGGCCGTCCGGAGAGAACAGCCGGATCTGATTCTGGCGGGAGGAGACATGCTGACGGGAAAGCCCGGCGTTTCCTGGGCCCCGGCGGCGAATCTGCTGAGAGAGCTGGTCAGAACCGCTCCCGTGTATTGCGGAAACGGAAATCATGAACAGCGCATGCATGAGGAACCGGGCCGGTACGGGGATGCGTACGACCGGTATAAGGAAACTCTGGAGAGGGCGGGGATACCGGTTCTGGTCAATCAGAGTATCTCTCTGGAAGTGAAAGGAATCCCCCTCTGTATTACTTCGGTAGAAATGCCGAAGAGCTGTTACTGGCGTCATCATCCCCATCAGATGACGCTGGAGGAACTGGAAGAGCGGGCCGGCCAGGCGGACAGGGAACGGTTTCAGATTCTGCTGGCTCACCAGCCGGACTTTGTGGAACAGTATCTGAAATGGGGGGCGGACCTGGTGCTTTCCGGGCATCATCACGGAGGAATCGTACGGATTCCCGGCGTGGGGGCCGTGCTGAGCCCCCAGCTGAAACCATTTCCCAGATATTCCGGCGGGTTCTACCGGGAAAAAGGAGGACAGTATGTAGCCGTAAGCCGGGGGCTGGGTACCCATACAGTAAATCTGCGGCTGTTTAATCCTGCGGAAGTGGTGGTTCTTCATCTTGGCGGGAAAGATGTCCGTGAAGTTTAGTCTTTCATTCAAAGAGTGGGAAAGAAAATGGGAAAAACACTTGACAGACAGAGAAAAAAGTTGTAATGTTTCTATATAGTATGTAACTGGTAAGCAGGCATTAACTATGCATAAATAACAGGAGTATTTATGTGGGTTAATGTCTTTTTTTATGAGAGAAGAAGACTTCTGCTTTTCTCAGAATACCGCTTCCCGGAAAGCCGGCTCCGGACAGGCCGCCCCACAGATACTCCGCAAAAAAAGGAGAGGAATTGAGATGAAAGACAAAATTTTTGGTGTTCTTCAAAGGGTGGGACGTTCCTTCATGCTTCCTATCGCCATCCTTCCGGTGGCGGGACTTCTGCTGGGAATCGGTTCTTCCTTTACCAACGAGACCATGCTGGAAACCTACGGCCTTCTGAACCTGATTGGGCCGGGAACGGCGGCAAACGCGGTTTTCTCCGTGATGAGCGCCGCAGGCAATGTAGTATTTGACAATCTGCCCCTGGTATTTGCCATGGGCGTGGCCATTGGAATGGCGAAAAAGGAAAAAGAGGTGGCGGCCCTGGCGGCGGTTATTGCATTTTTCATTATGCACGCGGCCATCAGCGCCATGATTGAGATTCACGGCGGGACAGAGAACCTGCTGGAGGGCGCGTCCGCCTCTGTACTTGGCATTACCTCCCTCCAGATGGGCGTGTTTGGCGGCATTATTGTAGGACTGGGCGTGGCGGCTTTGCACAACCGGTTTTATAAGATTGAACTGCCCCAGGTGCTTTCCTTCTTCGGCGGCACACGGTTTGTGCCTATCATCAGCGCACTGGTGTATACAGCAGTAGGAATTCTGATGTTTTACATATGGCCGGTGATTCAGCAGGGAATCTACAGTGTGGGCGACCTGGTTTTAAGCTCCGGCTATGCGGGAACCTGGATTTACGGTCTGCTGGAGCGGGCACTGATTCCCTTTGGTCTGCACCATGTATTTTACCTGCCCTTCTGGCAGACGGGGCTGGGCGGAAGCATGGAAGTGGCAGGAAAAGTAGTCGAGGGCGCTCAGAATATTTTCTTTGCCCAGCTGGCTGACCCCTCCGTGGAGCATTTCGCCGTATCCGCCACCCGCTTTATGACCGGAAAATTTCCGCTGATGATTTTCGGACTTCCGGGAGCGGCCCTGGCTATGTACCGGGCTGCAAAGCCGGAAAAGAAAAAAGCGGTGGCCGGCCTTCTGCTTTCTGCGGCGCTGACTTCCATGCTGACCGGTATCACGGAGCCGCTTGAGTTTACCTTCCTTTTTGTGGCTCCGCTGATGTACGTGGTGCACTGCATTTTCGCCGGATTTGCCTATATGCTGATGCATGTGCTGAACGTGGCGGTGGGCATGACCTTCTCCGGCGGCCTGATTGACCTCTTCCTGTTTGGAATCCTGCAGGGAAATCAGAAGACCAGCTGGATCTGGATTGTGGTAGTTGGAGCAGGATACTTCGTGGTATATTATTTCGTATTTTCCTTTATGATTAAAAAATTCAACTACCAGACGCCGGGACGGGATGACAGCAGTGAAGTGAAGCTCTACACGCGAAAGGACGTAAATGCAAAAAAAGAGCAGGAGGCGGCAGGAGCAGGCGGAGAGGATGAGCTTTCCCGCAGTATCTGCCGCGGACTGGGCGGAAAGAAAAACATTTCCGACGTGGACTGCTGCGCCACCCGGCTGCGCTGTACCGTATTTCAGCCGGACAGGGTGGATGATAATCTGCTGAAAAGTACCGGGGCCTCCGGCGTCGTGCACAAAGGAAACGGCGTGCAGATAATTTACGGACCCAGGGTAACGGTGATTAAATCCAACCTGGAGGATTATCTGGAAACGGCTCCGGAGGAAGAAGAAGTTCCGGCCGGAATGGACGGAGAAGGGGAGAATCCGGCCGTGGCAGAGGAAAAAGAGGAACCAAAAAAAGAGCGGGTTCTTCAGAAAACTGTGATTATCGCCAGCCCGGCCACCGGTATAGCAGGGGATATTTCCACTGCCCCGGATGAGGGATTTGCAGGAAAGATGATGGGAGACGGCGCTGTGGTAGAGCCCACGGAAGGGCTGATTACTGCTCCGGCGGACGGAGAAGTCTGCTTTGTATTCCCCACGAAGCACGCCCTGGGATTCCGTACTGCGGACGGCGTCGAACTGCTTCTGCACATCGGAATTGATACGGTAAACCTGAAAGGGGAAGGTTTTGAAGTACTGAAAGAAGAAGGACCGGTGAAAAAAGGAGAACCGCTGATGAAGATTGACGTGGAATTTCTAAAAAGCCATGCGCCGTCACTGGTGTCTCCGGTTATCTGTACCGATATGGGAGAGGACAGGGAAATCCGTCTCCTCCGGGAAGGAGAAATTAAAGCCGGTGAGGACCTGTTTGCCATAGATTTTTACGCGCAGGAAGCGTAAGGCGGACGAAGGAAGGGAGAAAGTGATACTATGTACCGGGTAATAAAGGCCCTGAATCACAATGCCGTGCTTGCACTGGAAGCAGGCACCAGCAGAGAATACCTGATTCTGGGAAAAGGAATCGGATTTGGAAAAAAGGTCAGCGAACGGATTGAACCGGGCGCGGAGAGCACCGTCTATTCCCTGACGGCGGTTTCCGAACGGGGAAAGGCGAAGGAACTGCTCAAAGAACTGGAGCCGGTATGGCTGGAGATGGCCAATGAGATTCTCTGTGCGGCGGAAAAAGAATTCGGCGAGGTGGACCGGGATGTGCTGTTTCCCCTGGCAGACCATATTGCTTTTGCCGTAAAACGTCTGGAACGGGGAGAGGTGATTGCCAATCTGCTGACCCAGGATATTCAGGTGCTTTTTTACCGGGAATACAAGGTGGCCTCCCTGCTGAGGGACCTGCTCCGGGAAGAACGGGAAATGGAACTGCCGGAAGATGAGATTGGTTATGTGGCCCTTCACGTCCATTCAGCCACTGCCGGGGAGAAAGTGTCCAGCTCCATGCAGATTGCAGCGGCGGTCCGGGAGTGTGTTACGCTGATTGAGCAGGATACCGGGAAGCAGATAGATGTACAGACCCTGGCCTACAACCGTCTGATGAATCACATCAAGTATATGGCGGCCCGGGTTATGACGGGAGAAAAACTGAAGCTGGACATGAATAAGTACATCAGTCATGAGTATCCCGCATCCTACAAAATCGCGGAGACGGTCTGCGAACATCTGGGACGGCATCTGAAAAAGCCGCTCCCGGAGACCGAGACCGGCTACCTGGCCATGCACATCGAGCGGGTTTACGGGGAAGAGATGTGAGTCCCTTTTTAGACTTGAGTTCACCCGGCAGATTTAGTATAATAAAAAGGCTGAGACACACAGAGAGGAAGGATTGCCATGGGAATTCCGGTCAAACTGGATGCCTTTGAAGGACCGCTGGATCTGCTTTTGCATCTGATTGAAAAAAATAAGATTGACATTTACGATATTCCCATTGTGGAGATTACGAATCAGTACATGGAGTATATCCGGGCAATGGAGCAGGAGGATTTAAACGTCATGAGCGAATTTCTGCTGATGGCGGCCACACTGCTGGACATCAAGTGCCGGATGCTGCTTCCCCGGGAAGTGAATGAGGAAGGGGAGGAAGAAGACCCCAGGCAGGAACTGGTGGAGCAGCTGCTTCAGTACAAGATGTATAAATACATGTCCCTGGAACTGAAGGACCGCCAGGTGGAAGGGGAACTGATTTTTTTCCGGGAGCCGGATATTCCGCAGGAAGTGGAAGAGTATATCGAGCCGGTGAATCTGGACGAGCTTCTTTCCGGCGTCACGCTGGGCAGACTGAACCAGGTATTCCAGGATGTGCTCCGCAGGCAGAAAGAAAAAATCGACCCGGTGCGCAGCAGATACGGAAAGATTGAGAAGGAAGAAGTGACGCTTCCGGAGAAGCTTCAGTATATGGAGTCCTACATGCAGACCCATAAGAGCTTCAGCTTCCGGAACCTGCTGGAGGCCCAGTCTTCCAGAACCCAGATTGTGGTCACCTTTCTGGCCATGCTGGAACTGATGAAAACGGGGCGGATTCGGGTTTCCCAGGAGGAAGCCTTTTCCGATATACAGATTACAGTTGTACAGAACGGGTGAGAGAAACGATGACCATAAAAGAAATTGAGGCCGCCGTGGAGGCTATTCTTTTTACCATGGGGGATTCCGTGGAGACAGAAAAGATAGCCGTGGCCACCGGCCAGGACGTGGAGACGACAAGGAAGATTATACATAACATGATGGACCGCTATGAGAGCGAAAGAAAGGGAATCCGGATTATCGAACTGGAGGACTCCTTTCAGATGTGCACCCGGCCGGAGTTTTACGAATATCTGATTCGGGTGGCGAAACAGCCGAAAAAGTACGTGCTGACGGACGTTATGCTGGAGACGCTGGCCATCATTGCCTACCGGCAGCCGGTGACCCGGCTGGAAATCGAGAAAATCCGGGGAGTCAAGTCGGACCATGCAGTGAATAAGCTGATTGAGTACGGACTGGTCTGCGAGGTGGGCAGGCTGGACGCTCCGGGCAGGCCGCTGCTCTTTGGCACTACCGAGGAGTTTCTCCGGCGGTTCGGCGTCAGCTCTCTGGACGAGCTTCCGGGAATTGACCCGGAAAAGGTGGAAACCCTGAAAGAAGAGGCGGAGGACGAGGTGCAGCTGAAACTGGACATCTGACCGGGAAACAGGAGGAGAAGAATGAAGAAGTTTGACCTGACGTTATATCTGGTGGCCGGGAAGGGGGATCTTACGGAGGAAGCGTTTTTGCAGCGGGTGGAGGACGCCTGCCAGGGTGGAGTTACCCTGGTGCAGCTTCGGGAAAAAGGCATGGACGGAGGCCCCCTGCTGGCGCTGGCCGGGAAGGTGAAAAAGATAACGGACCGGTACCAGGTGCCGCTTTTGATTGACGACCGGGTGGACGTGGCTTTTGCCTGCCGGGCAGCAGGCGTACATCTGGGACAGTCTGACCTGCCTCCGGAAGAAGCGAGAAAGATTCTGGGCGGGGACGCCATTATTGGTGTTACCGTAAAAACGCTGGAGCAGGGGAAGGCCGCGGTGGCCGCAGGAGCGGATTATTTTGGCGTGGGGGCCGTGTTTCCCACCAGCACCAAAAAGGAGGCCGTACACACGCCACTGGAGAAGATAGAGGAGATTTGCAGAACGTTTCTGGTGCCCTGCGTGGCCATCGGCGGTATCAGCCTGGAAAATGTGAACGTACTTTCCCGGGTTCCCATTCACGGAATCGCCGTAGTGTCTGCCATTATGGGCGCAGAACGGCCAAAGGAGGCCGCCCGCGCCCTGCGGGAGAAGGTGGAGGCCCTGCCGGGATGGAAGGAAACGCATCTGTCATAAAAAAATCTGTCCCTGCATAGGATGAAGCAGTGGCGGTCCGGGCAGGACCGGGAACTGGAAAGGGCAGGGACAGACTATGAAAAGAAAGCAGAAATCGAACGGGAAAACGCCAGGTTTCCGCCCTTCACACTGGAAGGCGGGAATGCTGGCTTTTTTTCTTGCAGGAAGCATGCTCTTTGGCGGAGGAGTGTTTTCTGCTGGAACTGTGCAGGCAGAGGAGGCGGAAGAACTGTCAGAGGAACTGCCGGAGGAACTGGGCGACCTTCACGCCCAGTCGGCAGTGCTGATGGACGGGGACAGTGGAAGAGTACTGGTGGCAAAGGACGGGGATACTATGCGGCCCATGGCCAGTACGACCAAAATCATGACCTGCATTCTAACGCTGGAGCAGGCGAATCTGGAGGATACGGTGACCGCCTCCGCCAATGCGGCGGCGCAGCCCCGGGTACATCTGGGTATGCAGGAAGGGGAACAGTTTGTCCTCCGTGACCTGCTCTATTCCCTAATGCTGGAATCCCATAATGACAGCGCCGTGGCTATTGCGGAGCACGTGGCTGGAAGTGTGGAGGCTTTTGCCGGACGGATGAATGAGAAGGCGCGGGAAATCGGCTGTGAGGACGCTCATTTTGTGACGCCAAATGGGCTGGACGCACAGGACGGGGAGGGCGCGCACAGCATTTCCGCCGCAAATCTGGCCCGGATTCTGACGTACTGCATTTCCCGCACCCCGCAGGCGGAACAGTTTCTGGAGATTACCAGAACCGCAGACTACTCTTTTTCCAGCCTGAATCAGGGGCGCAGTTTTTTCTGCCAGAACCAGAACGCCTTTCTGGGGATGATGGAGGGCGCCCTGACGGGGAAAACCGGATTTACCGGGGATGCGGGGTACTGCTATGTAGGCGCCCTGCGCCGGGACGGGCGGACCTTTGTGGTGGCCCTGCTGGCCTGCGGCTGGCCGGGAAACAGCGGATACAAATGGGAGGATACCCGGGCCCTGATGGAATACGGGCTGGCCCATTATACCCTGCGGAACGTGTGGCAGGAGCCAGAGGCGGCGCCTGCCCTGGTGGAAAACGGGATTGCCAGGGCAGGTTCTTTCAATCCGCTGTTTGAACCCGCCCGGGTGAATCTGGTACTGGATAGGACTTCCTGGAAACCGGAGGCGTCCTGGGGAGACGGAACCGGAAACGGGGAAGGACCGGAAGCGGAAAAGGGGGAGTTTTCCCTGCTCCTTGGCGACGACGAGGAAGTGCGGGTGGAGACAGAGACGGAAGCCGTTCTGGAAGCGCCTGTGGCCCAGGGGAAAGCAGCGGGAGAAGTCCGCTATTATCTGGAAGGGGAACTTCTGGGAACCTTTGAGGTGGTGACCGGGGCGTCCGTGGAGGAGAAAAGACCCGGCTGGATGTTCGGGCAGATTCTGCAGATGTGGCTGAGGTCGGAAATCGAGGTCGTTTTGGAAGAGTAAAATAAATCAAGAAAATTGCTTAAATTTATCACTATTTTCCCGGTGGAAACTGTGGTAGGATATACGAGTGAGATAAAAAAAGACAAGGAAATTGATAAAATTTCACGTCGCAGAAGGAGAGAAGAGACATGAAGAATTTCGAAAAATATGAAAGACAGTACTTTCTTCCGCCGGAGGTGACCTTTGACTGGGCGAAGAAAGATTACATCGACAAACCGCCGGCATGGTGCAGTGTGGACCTGCGGGATGGGAACCAGGCCCTTATCGAGCCTATGAGCCTGGACGAGAAGCTGGAGTTTTTCGAGCTCCTTCTGGAAGTGAGATTTAAGGAAATTGAAGTGGGATTTCCGGCAGCTTCCGAGACCGAGTATCAGTTTATGCGTACTCTGATTGAAAAGAACATGATTCCCGATGATGTGACAGTGCAGGTGCTGACCCAGGCCCGGGAGCATATCATCAAGAAGACATTCGAGGCGGTAAAAGGAGCGCCCCATGCGGTGGTACACCTTTACAATTCTACTTCCGTGGCACAGCGGGAGCAGGTGTTTAAGAAGGATAAAGAAGAGATTATGAAGATTGCCGTGGACGGAGCAAAGCTTTTAAAAGAGCTGGCTGACGAGACGGAGGGGAATTTTACCTTCCAGTACAGCCCGGAAAGCTTTCCGGGAACTGAGGTGGACTATGCGGTGGACGTATGTAACGCCGTGCTGGATGTGTGGAAGCCTACGCCGGAAAAGAAGGCGATTATCAATATCCCCACTACGGTGGAAAACGCCATGCCCCATGTGTTTGCCTGCCAGCTGGAGTACGTGAACAAGCATCTGAAATACCGGGACGGCGTGACCCTCTGCCTGCATCCCCACAATGACAGGGGCTGTGGTGTGGCCACGGCGGAGCTTGGTGTACTGGCCGGGGCAGAGCGGATTGAAGGGACCCTTTTTGGAAACGGGGAGCGGACCGGAAACGTGGATATTATTACGCTGGCCATGAATATGTATTCCCATGGGGTGGACCCGGGGCTGGATTTTTCCGATATGATGAAAATCCGGGAGGCCTATGAACGGCTTACCAGAATGCATGTATACGAGAGACAGCCCTATGCCGGCGACCTGGTATTTACCGCATTTTCCGGTTCTCATCAGGATGCCATTGCCAAGGGCATGGCCTGGAGAGAACAGAAGAACTGTGAGAAATGGACGGTTCCGTATCTGCCCATCGACCCCAAAGATGTGGGACGGACTTACGACAAGGACGTTATCCGGATTAACAGCCAGTCCGGAAAGGGCGGCGTAAACTATATCCTGAAGCAGAGCTACGGCATTAGTCTGCCGAAGGAAATGCGCGAGGAAGTAGGCTATCTTGTGAAGGATGTGTCCGACAAGGCCCACAAAGAGCTGACCCCCGAATGGATTTACCGGATTTTCGAAGACCATTATGTAAACAATAAGAAAATATTTACCATTGACGAGTGCCATTTCAAGCAGGAAGACGGTATTCTGGCTTCCGTCACCATTTCCCATGCCAACGGCAAACGGGTGGTGACCGCTTCTGGAAACGGCCGTCTGGACGCAGTAAGCAACGCCATCAAGCAGTATTTCAACGTCAGCTATGAGCTCTCCTTCTACGAAGAGCACTCCCTGACCAAAGGTTCCTCATCCAAGGCCTGCGCCTATGTAGGAATCATCTGCCATGGCAAACGGTACTGGGGAGTCGGTATCGACGCGGATATCATCCGCGCCTCCATTGAGGCACTCACCGTAGCCGTAAACAAGATTGAGGACATCGAAAACGTAGACGAATGCCGGGACGAAAGACTCATCGAAATCATGAATTACATCCAGGCCAACTACCTGGACGTAACCCTGGATGATTTATCCGAGAAGTTTTTCCTCTCCAAACCCTACCTGTCCAAATATATCAAAGAAAAATCCGGCATGACCTTTGGCGATATCGTCAAAAAAGTCCGGATGAAAAAAGCAAGGGCTCTCTTAAAGAGCAGCAGCATGACCGTGGAGAACATTGCACTCTCCGTAGGTTACCAGAACGTAGAACATTTTAACCGCCTTTTCAAGAAGGCATACAATATGACTCCGGTACAGTTCCGGAATCAGAAATAGAGGGGACGGGTACAGGCCAGCCTGTACCCGTCCCCGACTACAATTCAGAGACAATTCAGACAAATATAGGGAGATTTTCCCCGGAGAAATTTAACAAAAACTTCCGGATTCTTACTGAAAACTATGGAAGTTCTGCCGGGAAAATGTTATACTTTAGTCTAGAAAACGTACAAAACATAAAACATCAAAGGGGGTACAACGATGATTATTTGTGCAAAATATCTGATGACCGGTGATGGCAAAACGGTGCTGGAAGACAAGGCTGTAGTGACCGGCGAAGATGGGAAAATCAGGAAAATCGCTTCAAAAGAAGAACTGGTAAAGGAGTTCCCGAATGAGGAAGTAAAGGATTATGGGGATGCGACGCTTCTTCCGGGACTGTGCGACATGCATGTACATCTGGGATACTGGTATTCCCAGCCGGACAGCTTCAACTATGGTCCGCAGCTGATTATGCTCTATGCGTTACAGCACGCCCAGGCTGCATTTGAACGTGGCATTACCTCAGTAAGAGATATGTCCTCTGCCCACGGCGTCTGCAAGAATCTGAAGCTGGCGGCAGAAAAAGGATTTGTTACCATTCCGAGAATCACACACACCGATACCGGTATCTGCATGAGTGGCGGTCATGCCTGGGAAGAAGTAGAGCAGGTAGACGGCCCCTGGGAAGTGCGGAAAGAAATCCGCCGCCAGGTACGTGACGGCGCAGAATGGGTAAAAGTTCTGACCACACACCGGACACATACACCGGAATTTACTCAGGAAGAACTGAATGCCGCTGTAGATGAATGCCACAGAAGAGGCATCAAATGCGGTGTGCATGCAGGAACCAATCCGGGCATTCAGATGTGTATCGACGCCGGCTTTGACACGATTGAGCACGCTACGTTTATGACACTGGACCATGCAAAGCAGATGGCGGAAAAAGGTATTGCCTGGACACCTACCATCATGGCTTACACCCTTCTTTACGATATCTGCAAAGAAAACCTGGAAAAACATGCCGGCGCTCCGGTAAATGACCCGGTAATGCAGAAAGAAATGAAGGATTACCAGTACTTTGAACCGGCCTATAAAGCTTACAGAGACCATTTCAAAGAATTTTATGATACCGGAGTAACCGTAATCGCAGGAACCGACATGGTAATGTATCAGTCACCCTTCCTGCCTCTTCCAAGAGAACTGCAGTACATGGTAGAATACGGTATCACACCGGCTCAGGCTATCCAGACAGCCACTAGCAACCCGGCTAAAGTTCTCGGTGTAGAAAACGAACGCGGCCTGGTAAAAGAAGGACTGGATGCAGACCTCCTTGTAGTAGGCGGAGACTTAAGCAAAGACATCACACGCCTGAATGATGTAAAATTAGTTACCCTCGGCGGAAAACGTGTATTTGAAGACGGAATCCGCTACGTTGGAACCTCTAATATGTTCATGTAATCTCAATGTCAATGGGGACGGGTACGAGCCGGCTTGTACCCGTCCCCGTAGACAATTCAAAAACAATTCAGAAAATCTTAATTGAAACAGTCAGCAGTATCAACCCGCTCATCTGTAAAATAAAAAAGGTAAGACAGGAGGAATGTCAATGGCAAGAAGCGCACGGCGTGAAAGTGCGACAGGAGTATATCACGTGATGATTCGTGGAATTAACAAGGAGGCAGTTTTTGAAAGGGAAAAAGACCGACGGAAAATGCTGACTCTTGTAAAAGAGAGCGGCCCTGTCGCTGATGGAGATTT
>DSTFC04002__coassemble_1832_pt1 | contig 11395 bp, 10 predicted proteins | sample DSTFC04002__metabat2_high_PE_021 | metagenome-assembled genome bin DSTFC04002
GTTTCTGCCCGCCGGAGAGATTGACGCCGCCCTGATGCAGTATGGTATCCAGTCCCTCTGGAAGCGTCCGGATAAATTCATCCGCGCAGGCCATCCGGCACGCCTCCTGCAGTTCCTCCTCCGTGGCGGACTCATTCCCCCAGAGCAGGTTTTCCCGGACTGAACCGGAAAACAGAACATTTTTCTGAAGCACAATGCCCACGGCGTCCCGCAGGGCCGCAAGGCCATATTCCCGCACGTCGCGTCCCCCGACCAGAACCTGCCCTTCCGTGGCGTCATAAAGCCTGGGAATCAGCTGAACCAGGGTAGACTTGGAAGAACCGGTGCCGCCGATAATCCCCACAGTCTGCCCGGGAGAAATCCGGAGATTTACATCAGAAAGCGTAAGCTCCCGGGCAGATTCCCGGTATTTGAAGGAAACATGGTCAAATACAATGCCGCCGTCCGGAATCACCTCTACCGGCTCTGCCGGATCCGTCAGGGAAGATTCCTCCTGAAGAACCTCGCTGATTCGGCGCGCGCTGGCAAGAGAGCGGGTCAGCATAAGAAACACATTGGAAATCATCATCAAGGAATTGACAATCTGCAGTACATAGCTGAGAAATCCGGTCAGTTCCCCCACCTGCATGGAGCCGGTCTGTATCATGTTTCCGCCGAACCAGAGAATCAGCACAATGGCCGTATACATGGTGAACTGGAAGGCAGGCAGATTCAGAACGGCATAATGAAAGGTGGTCCGGCTGGTTTCCATAAAATCCCGGTTTGCTTTTTCAAACAGTTCTTCCTCGTAGTCTCCCCGGACAAATGCCTTGACCACCCGGATGGCAGTCAGGTTCTCCTGGATTACGGAGTTGACCTGGTCCATACAGCGTTGAAGAACGCCGTAAAGCGGAGCCACTTTCCGGATAATGAAAAGCAGAATCAGGGCCAGAAGCGGCATACAGCAGAGAAAAACCAGCGCCAGCCGGGCATTCATCAGAAATGCCAGCAGCAGTCCCAGAATCAGCATGGAAGGCCCGCGGACAAGCGGACGAAGTCCGCCGGTAATGGCATTCTGCATAACCGTTACGTCCGTGGTCATGCGGGTAATCAGGGAAGAGGACTCAAAACGGTCCAGGCTGGCAAAGGAATAGGACTGAATCCGTGCATATTCCGTCTCCCGCAGAAAAGAGCCGAATCCCAGAGCGGCCTTTGCCGCGAAGCGGGCGTAGAGAAGCCCGGTCAAAAGAGAAATCAGGGCACAGATTCCCATTTCCACGCCTTTTATCAGAATATAATGAATATCCCGGGCCGCAATCCCGGTATCGATGATGTCTGCCATAATCAGGGGAATCACCAGTTCAAACCCGCTTTCTATAATGACAAACAGAACAGCCAGAAAAAATTCCAGCCGGAACGGTTTCAGATGACGGAATACTGTCTTTAAATCCCTCATGTATTTCCCACCCCTTTATATAAAAATAGTGAAACGAAAGGACAGCGGCAGAAAGGGCCCTGACGCTGTCCAGTGCTGTCCGTACAAAGCGACTGTGCCCGAAAGCACAGCCGCAGTCCATTACTCAACCGGAGAAAATTCTTCTTTTCCCACACCGCAGACCGGGCATACCCAGTCATCCGGGAGATCCTCAAAAGCGGTTCCCGGTGCGATTCCGCTATCCGGGTCGCCCACTTCCGGGTCATAAATATATCCGCAGGGGTCACATACATATTTCTGCATTTGTTTTGCCTCCTTATTGTGTGATAGCTCCCTTTTGCAAAAGGGAGAGCGTAGAAAATACGCTTTCTGTTTTACAGTATAGCCTGTTCCGGACCGTTTTTCTACACTATTTCAAAAAAGAGTAAAAAAATCGGCCGGTCAGGCATCTGTGATTTCTGTCAGGGCAGAAATGTCAGAATCAATCATCAGGGAATAGTTGGTGTAGTACACCACAAATCCCGGCCGGCTTCCGGCCGGCTTTTTTACATGTTTCTTTTCCACATAATCGATTTCCACTTTTTCGGCATTTCCGTTTTTGGAATAGTGGGCGGCCAGACGTCCGGCCTCCTCAAAAGCCCGGTCGGGCAGTTCCTCGCCGTTGGTACGCACGATGACGTGGGAACCGGGAACGCCTTTGGCGTGAAACCACCAGTCATTGCCATTGGCAAAATGGAAGGTCAGCTCCTCATTCTGCAGATTATTCTTTCCCACGTACATGTGAAAACCGTCGGAGGAAAGATAGTGCAGAGGACGGCTGGTCAGTTTTTCCTTCTTTTTGGAAGCCTTCCGGCGGATATAGCCGCTCTGAATCAGTTCCTCCTTAATCTGGGCCAGGTCTGCCTCCGTGCGGGCCATGTCCAGGGAACGGCTGACGGACTCCAGATAGTCAATCTCGTTTCGGGTCTCCTGAATATGGACAGAGAGAGCCTCAAACGTCCGCTTCTGTTTGTTGTATTTTTCAAAATAGGAGGCGGCATTCTCCATGGCCGTCTTCTGCGGGTCCAGGGGAATGGTGACCATCTCGTTTGTATAGTAATTCAGGGCGTCCAGCTTTTTGGCCCCCTCTTCCAGACTGTATCCGTAAGTGTGGAGCAGTTCGCCGTAGACCTTGAATTTTTCCCGGTTCCGGGTGTCCGAAAGCTGCCGGTGCTGAAGGTCGTATTTTTTCCGGTTCCGCTCCAGGGCAGTCTGCACCACATGGCGTAAATCCGTGGATTTCTGCCGAATCCGGGTCTGCGCGTCCCGGGACGCATAGAAGGTGTAAAGCATGTCCGATACGGAGGGACACTCTTCCCTGCGGCAGTTTCCGTAGTGGGAGAGAGGGAGGACGGAAAATTCCTTCGGCTTTTCCCCGTCATAGTAGATGGCCGGGGAGAACTCGCCCTTTTTTACCGGTTCCAGGTAATAGCAGAACTGGCGGTACAGGTGGGACAGCAGATCCGGAGACAGTTCTTTTGGAGAAATGCCCGAATCCAGACCGGCCAGCCAGCAGACTTCTTCCGCGGCTACCGGGCTGATGCCGGTGAAACTGCCATAAAGCGCTTTCCCAAGCGGCATGGGATGGGCCGCCAGTTCCCGCGCAAAATCTTCTTCCTGCACATCCAGCGGGTCCAGCTTTTTCTGGGTGTCCGGGATAAAATAGGGACGTCCGGGAAGGACCTCCCTGACAGAGCTCATCTGGGCGGACACATGCTTAATGCTGTCCAGAATGGTGCCGTCCTCCGCACAGAAGATGATATTGCTGTGCTTGCCCATGATTTCTACGACCAGGGTTTTCCGGCACAAATCGCCCAGTTCGTCCAGGTGCTCAATCTCCAGACGGATAATCCGTTCCAGGCCCGGCTGGGTTACGGATACAATCCGCCCGTTGGAAATGTGCTTGCGCAAAAGCATGCAGAAATTGGGGGCGGTCATGGGACTGGGCTTATTCCCGGAAGTCAGGTATATCAGAGGAAGGGAGGCGCTGGCGGAGATACAGAGACGCTTCTGGCCGTCAGGAGTTTTGACTGTCAGAAGAAGCTCATCGGTCTCCGGCTGGGCAATTTTGCTGATGCGCCCGCCTTCCAGGGTGTCTTTTAATTCTTTTGTCATACCGGCGACGGTAATGCCGTCAAATGCCATAGGGGTTTCCTCCTTTTTTATTATTACATCAGGAAAAACAAAAGCTTTCTCCTGAAGGAAAAATTTCTTCATTCAGTATAGCAAAAACAAGAGGAAAGCACAAGAAAAAGGCCTGGCGGAAGCCGGTTGACGCTCGCCGGCAAATGCTCTATAATACTTTTAGCATTGGCAGATAGAGCGGAAAGAAGAGGAGAAAAAGATGATAAAAAGTATGACAGGCTTCGGGCGCTGTGAGCTGTCTGAGGCGGAACGGAAATTTACAGTAGAAATCAAGGGGGTGAATCACCGCTATCTGGATGTGAATATCCGGATGCCCAAAAAGCTGAATTTCTTTGAGACTGCAGTGCGCAGCCTTCTGAAAAAGTATGTCCAGAGAGGTAAAGTGGACATCTTCATTTCCTGCGAAGACATGTCAGAAGCCCAGGTATCCCTGAAGTATAACCAGGCCCTGGCCGCAGAATATATGGAATGCTTCCGGAAGATGGAAACAGATTTCAGCCTGGATAATGACATTCGCGTGTCCACCCTGGCACGGTGCCCGGAAGTGCTGGTGATGGAAGAGCAGGCTGTGGACGAGGAAGCTCTGTGGTCCGGACTGGAGAAAGCACTGGAAGGCGCCTGCCGGCAGTTTGTGGAGACAAGAGCGTCAGAAGGAGAAAACCTGAAGACAGACATACTGGGCAAGCTGGAAGGAATGCTGGACACGGTGGCGAAAATAGAGGAACGCTCCCCTCAGATAGTTGCGGAGTACCGGGAAAAGCTGGAAAGCAAAGTCCGGGAACTCCTGGAAGATACCCAGATGGACGAGGGAAGAATCGCCGCAGAGGTGGTTATTTTCGCAGATAAAATCTGTACGGATGAAGAGGTGGTACGGCTGAAAAGCCATATTCAGCATATGAAAGAAACCTTTGCTTCCGGTGAAGGAATCGGACGGAAACTGGATTTTATCGCTCAGGAGATGAACCGGGAGGCCAACACGATTCTGTCCAAGGCAAACGACCTGGAAGTATCCAACTGGGCCATCGAACTGAAGACAGAGATAGAGAAAGTCCGGGAACAGATTCAAAATATTGAATAAATGCTTTGAAACCAGCGCGTTTTGTGGTAAAATGTTTTAATTCGGAACAATATCCGGTATCCCAAAAGAAGGTTCGAAAAAAGGAGCATATAGATATGAAGGAAGAGGGAATTCTGACCGTCGTTTCCGGGTTTTCCGGAGCAGGGAAGGGCACGCTGATGAAAAAGCTTCTGGAAAAGTACGGAAACACCTATGCGCTGTCTGTATCTGCCACGACGAGAGCCCCCAGGGAGGGGGAAGTACACGGGCGGGAGTATTTTTTCCGCACCACGGAAGAATTTGAAAAAATGATTGCGCAGGATGAACTGATAGAGTATGCTAAATACGTAAATCATTATTATGGCACACCGAAGGATTACGTGATGAATCAGCTTGCGGAAGGAAAGGATGTCCTTCTGGAGATTGAGATTCAGGGGGCCCTGAAAGTACGGGAGCGGTTCCCGGATACCGTTCTTCTGTTTGTGACGCCGCCCAGTGCACAGGAACTGAAGCGCCGGCTGACCGGAAGAGGAACGGAGACAGAAGAAGTGATTCAGGCAAGACTGGCCCGGGCAGCCGAAGAGGCGGAATATATGGACCGGTACGATTACCTGGTTGTCAACGATGATTTGGAAAGCTGTGTGGAGGAACTGCACGGGATTATCCGGGCGGAACATGCCCGGGCGGCCCGCAACAGGGAGTTCATTCATCAGATAAAAAAAGAAGTAGAAGAATTTCAGAAATAGGAAAAGGAAAGGAGAAGGGGATATTATGTTACACCCGTCTTACTCAGATTTAATGAAGGTTGTAAACCAGGATGTGGAAGAGGGCGAGACAAAAATCGTCAACAGCCGGTATTCCATCGTGCTTGCCACTGCCAAGAGGGCAAGACAGATTATTGACGGCGAAATGCCGCTGGTTCCTACGAAGGAGGGAGAAAAACCGCTCTCCATCGCCATTGATGAGCTGAACAGCGGAAAGATTAAGATTGTGGCTGAGGATGAGGCTATGGCCGAGGAAGCCGCTAAGCAGGACGAAGAACCGGAAGAAGATGCAAAGGAGCAGGCTGACATCACAGCGGAAACTGAGGATGAGGATTTACCGGAATAAAAAACAGGGCAGGTGCCGGGAGGTATCTGCCCTGCTGAGTATCAGGTGGGAGATAACTCCCTCACCTGATATACGCTTTGCGGGCGAGTTTTAAACAGACAGGAGAGTGAAAGGATGAATATACTTTTTATTTCCCTGGGATGTGACAAAAACCTGGTGGACACGGAGGTCATGCTGGGCATTCTGGCGGAACACGGTCACCGCATTGTCAGTGAGGAAAGCGAGGCTGACGTGGTGGTAATTAACACCTGCTGTTTTATCCACGACGCCATGGAAGAGAGCATTCAGAATATTCTGGAGATGGCGGAGCTGAGAAAGCAGGGTGAACTGAAGCTTCTGATAGTGACGGGCTGTCTGGCTCAGCGGTATAAGGAGGAAGTGCTTCAGGAGATTCCGGAAGTGGATGCGGTTCTGGGAGTCTCTTCTTATGAAGAAATCGCCAGCGTGATTGACGGACTTTTAAGCGACAGTCCCATGGAACGGGGAGATGCCCGGATAACCATGAAGGATATCAATTACCTGCCGGTGACAGATACCCGGAGGCTGGTGACGACGGGCGGACATTATGCTTATCTGAAAATCGCAGAGGGGTGCGACAAGCACTGCACATACTGCATCATTCCGAAAATCCGGGGAGATTACCGGAGCGTTCCCATGGAACATCTGGTAAAAGAGGCGGAAAGCCTGGCAGAAGACGGCGTTAAGGAGCTGATTTTAGTTGCCCAGGAGACGACGCTTTACGGAAAAGACTTGTATGGAGAGAAAAAGCTGCCGGAGCTGCTTCGCAGGCTGTGCCGGATTCCGGGCCTTGTGTGGATACGGATTCTGTACTGTTACCCGGAGGAAATCACCGATGAACTGATTGACGTTATGCGGGACGAACCGAAGGTCTGTCATTATCTGGATCTGCCCATCCAGCATGCGGACGATGAGATACTGAGAAGGATGGGAAGGCGGACGACCCGGCAGGAACTGGTGGATCTGATAGAAAAGCTGAGGAGGGAAATCCCCGACATCACTCTTCGCACTACCCTGATTACCGGGTTCCCCGGAGAGACACAAAAGCAGCATGAAACGCTGATGGACTTTGTGGACGAGATGGAATTTGACCGGCTGGGCGTTTTTACCTACTCTCCAGAGGAGGGCACGCCGGCGGAGAAGATGCCGGACCAGGTGCCGGAAGAGGTAAAAGAGGAACGGCAGGCCGAGCTGATGGAACTTCAGCAGGAAATCGCTTTTGAGCAGGCGGAAGCCATGAAGGGAAAAGAACTGCTTGTGATGATAGAGGGCCGGATTTCCGGCGAAAACGCCTATGTGGGGCGGACCTGCCGGGACGCTCCCGGCGTGGACGGCCTGATATTTGTAAACACGGATGAAGAACTGGTGTCCGGAGATTTTGCAAAAGTCAGAGTGACCGGGGCACTGGAATATGATTTGATAGGAGAACTGTTATGAATTTGCCAAATAAACTCACTGTACTTCGAGTAATTATGATACCGTTTTTTGTTGTATTTATGCTGTTTAACATTACGGGCGCGGCAGACAAATGGATTGCCCTGGTGATTTTCTGTGTGGCCAGTCTGACCGACATGCTGGATGGGAAAATTGCCAGAAAGTATAATCTGGTGACCAATTTCGGAAAATTCATGGATCCGCTGGCAGACAAACTGCTGGTCTGTACAGCCATGATTTGTCTGGTATCCCTGGACCAGTTAAATGTCATTGTCGTGCTGATTATCATTGCGCGGGAATTTATCATCAGCGGATTCCGCCAGGTGGCCGCCGACAGCGGAATTGTAATCGCCGCCAGCTACTGGGGGAAATTTAAAACCGTTTCCCAGATGGCCATGATTATTGTCCTGATTATGGACCTGGGCGGTGTGATGGATATTGTGGGAACTGTGCTGATGTGGATTGCCCTGATTCTGACACTGGTATCCCTGATAGACTATATTGCTAAAAATAAACAGGTACTGACGCAGGGAGGAATGTAGGCATGGTGGTGGAACTGGTCTCAGTGGGGACGGAAATCCTGCTGGGAAATATTGTCAATACCAATGCCGCCTGGCTGGCGGAACAGTGCGCCCTGCTGGGCTGTTCCCTTTATCACCAGACCGTGGTGGGGGACAACGAATCCCGGATGGAAGAGACCATCCGTCAGGCTCTGGAGCGCTCCGATGTGGTGATTCTTACCGGCGGACTCGGGCCTACAAAAGACGATTTGACCAAAGAAGTGACGGCCCGTGTTTTTGACAGACCGCTTTACATGGACAGCCATACAAAAGGGCGGATTACAGAATTTTTCCGGATTTCCGGAAAAGAGTATCAGATTACAGAAAACAACTGGAAGCAGGCCATGGTGCCGGAAGGCGCGGCGGTGATAGACAATGACAACGGCACCGCACCGGGGCTGATTCTGGAAGATAAAGAAAAAAAGAAGGCGGCCATCCTTCTTCCCGGGCCTCCGGGAGAGATGCGGGCCATGTTTGAAAAGGACATCGCCCCCTGGCTGAACCGTCTTCAGCCGGAAGGGATATATTCCCGTATGATTAAAATCTGCGGGATAGGGGAGAGCCAGGCGGAGACCATGGTGGCGGACCTGATGGAAAAGCAGGGGAATCCCACCCTGGCCCCCTACGCCAAAATCGGAGAAGTTCATTTCCGTGTAACCGCAAAAGCGGTTTCCGAAGAGAAAGCAGAGCTTCTGATGGAGCCTCTGTGCCGGGAGATGCAGAAACGGTTCGGTCAGGCGATTTATACCATGGACGAGGAAGTGACGCTGGAAGAAGCCGTAGTTTCCCTGCTGAAAGAAAAGGGCTTTACTGTGACCACGGCAGAATCCTGCACCGGAGGAAAGCTGGCCGGCCGGATGCTGAATGTGGCCGGCGCTTCGGACGTATACCGGGAAGGATACATTACTTATGCCAATGAATCCAAAGAGAAACTGCTGGGCGTGGCTCACGATACGCTGGAAAAGTTCGGAGCGGTCAGCCCGCAGACTGCCAGGGAAATGGCCCTGGGAGCGGCCAGACAGGCGGGAGCGGACGCGGCGCTTTCAGTAACCGGAATCGCCGGTCCGGGAGGCGGAACCCCGGAAAAGCCGCTGGGCCTGGTTTACATCGGATGTACCGTGGGAGAACGAACAGAAGTACGGGAGTTCCATTTTTCCGGAAACCGGGAGAAAAACCGGGACTATGCTGTAGTGAGGGCTCTGACCTTCCTGCGGGAGATGCTGCTTGAGAAAGACGGCAAAAGAGAAAAAGGAGAGTCAAGATGAACGTAAGACAGATGCGAAGAGAAGAGATTCTGGACGGCCTGCACCTGGTGTGGGAAGTCTTTGCGGAATCTCTTGCCCCCTCCTATTCGGAGCAGGGAGTACGGGAGTTTCAGAATTATATCAGACTGGAAAATATACTGGCCATGGTGGACCGCCGGGAACTTCTGTTTTTCGGAGCCTGGGAAGGCGAAATACTGTGCGGAGTCTGTGCGGTACAGAGCACTGGCCACATCAGTCTGCTTTTTGTAAAGAAAGAATACCAGAGAAAAGGAGCCGCGCGGATGCTTGTGCAGGCCGTGTGGGACATCTGTGTTTCCGGTCTGTCCCTGATGCAGATAACCGTAAATGCGGCGCCAACTGCCGTGGAAATTTACCGGCACCTGGGCTTTCGGCAGATGGGTCCGGAGCAGGAGGCCGGAGGAATCCGGTACGTGCCCATGGAAAAAATGGCTTCTCCCGCGGATGTACGTCCGGCAGGAGGGAAGCAGGCAAAGAAGCGGACGGGCCTGATTGTGGGAATCGTGCTGGCAGTGATAGTTCTGCTGGGAATCCTGGGATTTGCCGGTTACCGGATTGTCTCGGGCCTGGTGGAAAATTTCCAGGAGGGACAAAGCGGCCAGGACCGCCAGCAGGAAGACCTTCCCTGGAGCGACGGCGGCATTCTGGAAGAAGAACCCTTTGAAGACACTCCCTCCGAAGACACGCCTTCTGAAGACGCCTCCGGCGGAGAGGGGATTGAGGGCATCAACTGTTATGTGGCGGAGAATCTGCCCTATACCATTGAGGAAGAGACCTATACTTACAGTTCGGACGGAAGCAGCGGGGAATATCCCATGGAATTCGATATCGCCTATCCCCAGATATCCGGCATGGAAAATACCGCTCTTCAGGATGAGATAAACCAGATACTGGAAGACTGTGCCATGAGCACGGTGAATACTCTGTATCTGAACCCCAGCGATGATTTAAGAGAAAGTATGCTGGAACAGTCCCAGCCGTTTCTGGCAAGCCAGGTGACTTATCAGGTTTCCTATGCGGACAGTGATTTTATCAGCGTGACCTTCTCGGACCATTATTTTGCGGGCAGTATTTATGCGGAGTTCCAGGATTTAAGGACCAGAAATATCAGCCTTTCTGACGGAACGGTCTATGAAACTTCCGATATCGTGGACATTAACGATGATTTTCTGGAAATCTGGAAGGACCGGATGGAAGAAGAAGCTCCCGGCGCCACGATACTGAGCGCGCTGTCTGACCGTCAGTTCCGGCAGATACTGGGCGGTGAGATTCTGGAGAACCGCTACTACGATAATTTCTTTGTGGATGCGGATGGTATCCAGATTGGCCTGACCTATCATTACAACAGTCAGGATGACCAGGGAATTATTGCCAGGGGCTGGATTACAGCGCCGTTTGAACGGTCGGAACTGGAACCTTACCAGACGGACAGCAGCTTCTGGGAGGCCATAAAAGATTAAAAATCCGCATTGACGAACGTGTTAAATTGTGAGAAAATAATTTAAGGTATGGTATAAAAAGACAGCGGACGGAAGCTCAGGCCGGCGCTGTCGGGCCTTACAGAAGAAAATCATATATAGTCGAAAGGAGTTTCAAAATGATTTATTCACATGAAGTAGAAATGATGTGTCCGGTAGCCCAGGGCGCAAATCACGGACCGGCTCCAATTCCGGAAGAAGCGAAATGGGTAAAAGCAAAAGAAATCAAAGACATCTCCGGTTTTACACACGGTGTAGGCTGGTGCGCACCGCAGCAGGGAGCATGTAAGCTCACACTGAATGTAAAAGACGGTATTATCCAGGAAGCTCTGGTTGAGACGCTGGGATGTTCTGGAATGACCCATTCAGCCGCCATGGCATCAGAGATTCTTCCGGGTAAGACAATCTTAGAGGCCCTGAACACAGACCTTGTCTGTGACGCAATCAATACAGCAATGAGAGAGCTCTTCCTTCAGATTGTATATGGAAGAACACAGAGCGCATTCTCCGAAGACGGACTTGCAATCGGCGCAGGTCTGGAAGACCTTGGAAAGGGACTTCGTTCCCAGGTTGGTACCATGTACGGCACTCTGGCAAAAGGTCCCCGTTACCTTGAGATGGCAGAAGGTTATGTAACCGGTATTGCACTGGATGAGAATGATGAAATCATCGGATACCAGTTTGTAAACCTTGGAAAATTCACAGACTTCGTCAAGAAAGGCGATACTCCCAACGATGCATGGGAAAAGGCAAAAGGACAGTATGGCCGTGTTGACGACGCAGTGAAGATTATCGACCCCAGAACAGAATAATCCCGCACAGCGGACAGCCATCGAAGGTAAATAAATCAGGAGGAT
>DSTFC04002__coassemble_1845_pt1 | contig 11321 bp, 9 predicted proteins | sample DSTFC04002__metabat2_high_PE_021 | metagenome-assembled genome bin DSTFC04002
ACCGGTAAATCCTTCTACTTTGAGTTTCACGGTATCAAGCCCAACGTGAATCAGAATTTCCGCACCGTTTTCTGTCGTCATACTGACTGCGTGCAGGGTTTCAAACACCATGCCTACTGTTCCGTCTGCCGGAGCATAAATTTCTCCTTCCGCAGGAATTACGGCTGCTCCTTTTCCCAGAATCTCCTGACTGAAAGTAGGGTCGCTGACCTGGTCGAGAGACACTGCTTCCCCTTTCGCCGGGGAACCGATAACCAGTTTCTTTTTCTTTTTTAGAAAATTGAACATCACTTTTCCTCCTCTTCCTCTGCATGAGTTACTCTTCGTATGTGAATGGACAGGTACATAATTTCCTCTCCAGAAATCCGGGTTCCCGTTTCCTTTTCAATGTATTCGGCAATTTTCCTGCTGCACTCGTATTCTGCAGGATAGCGTTCCATCATCACAGCCGCAAGCTCTTCCTCCTCGTTGGGAAGCAGTTCCCTGCGGTACACTCTCTGGAGCAGAAACTTGACGTGAGTAACAAATCGTTCATAATGCAGAGAATTCTCATCAAATTCCACACGGAGTTCTTTCCTTGTTATCTCCAGAATTTCCTTAACCAGTCCGGGAAAATGCAGGGCATCCCGGATATCGGTTCCATATTCTGCATTGACAAAATGCAGAGCAATAAACCCGGCTTCATCTTCCGGCATTTCTATTCCCAGCCGTTCCCGAATAATCTTCAGCGCATGTTTTCCAAGCTGATATTCCTGGCTGTAAAACCGTTTTATCTCCCAGAGCAGGGCATTTTCAATCTGGATGCCCTGACGAAGGCGTTCCAGCGCAAAATTGATATGATCTGTCAGCGTCACATAAATGCTCTGGTTCAGTTTTAGTTTCAGTGTCTCTCTGGCATATGTGATAATATCGCTGGAAATCTTCACATGTTCCAGAGGCATGTTCGCCAGCAGTTCTTTCAGCTGTTCGGCAATGCTCTGGCTGGTAATGCGGAAAATTTTCTCTATCCGGCTTTCATCTACGGGATTTCCCGGCTTCGTACCAAATCCAATTCCTCTTCCCATAACCACCAGCTCTCTGCCATTTTCATCAAAAGCCGATATAATATTATTATTAATGACCTTTTCAATAACCATAAAAACACTCTGTCTCTGCCTCTACGGCAGTCGAAATTCTATTTATATCCTGGGTATCACACAAAAAAACCAGGTCTTATAAGCAGAATACGTCCTGCTCATAAAATCTGGTTTTGCCTGCCTGACAGTAACAATCCGTTTGCTTTCTTGAACTGAATCCAGAATAGCAGAAACCGCGGGGAAAGTCAATCCGATTCCTGCGGTTTCTTTATTTTTTGGTAATAATGTTTATTATTTTTTTATTTTTTTGTGAACTATTGCCCATATACTTTACGTATTCTTTTCCTGTCTTTTACATTTCCAGCTTTTTCCCGTCCACATAGACTGCCCGGATATTCAGGTCTTTATCCAGCAGAATAAAATCAGCCGCTTTTCCGGGCGTGATGCTTCCGCACCGGTCATAGATGCCAATCTCTTTCGCCGGATTCATGGAAGCCGATGCCAGCGCGTCTTCCAGGGGAATTCCCATCTGCAGAACAGCCACCCGCAGGCAGCCCATCAGGTTTGTGGCGGAACCGGCGATGGTTCCGTCCTCCAGGGTAGCCCTGGCACCCCTGACATAGACATCCTGGCCCCCCAGCGTGTACTTTCCATCCGTCAGTCCGGTAGCCCGCATGCTGTCGCTGATTAGAATAACCCGCTCCGGTCCAAACAGGGCAAAGGTGGCCCGCACGACTGCCGGATGGATGTGAATCCCGTCGCAGATTAACTCCACGTGACAGTTTTCATTATCTGCCGCCGCTCCGATGACGCCGGGCTCCCGGTGTCCGAAAGGCGGCATGGCATTGTAAAGATGCGTGACATGGGAGGCGCCTCTTCGCAGCGCCTCGGAAGCCGTCTCAAAATCCGCCGTGGTATGGGCGAGGGAAATCACCGTCTCACCCTTCACTTCGCTGATAAACTCCATGGCTCCTTCCGTCTCCGGGGCAATGTCCACCAGACGAATCAGTCCGCCGCTCTCCTCCTGAAAGGTCCGGAACAGTCCTGCGTCGCAGGGACGGATGTTTTCTGCTGCCTGGGCCCCTTTCTTTTTTTCACTGATAAAGGGGCCTTCCATGTTAATGCCCACCAGTTTTGCAGTCCCTTCGTTTTTCCAGGCTGCTGCCATTTTCATTACCCGGTGAAGTTCTTCCTCCGGAATGGTCATGGTGGCCGGACAGATGGAGGTAATGCCGTTTTCTGCCTCGTAACGGGCCATTTTCCGAACTCCTTCTATCTCTCCATCACAGAAATCCGCTCCTACGCAGCCGTGAAAATGGATATCCACCAGACCGGGAACAGCCATGCAGCCTTCTCCATCCACAACAGGTTCTCCATCTTTTCCCGTCTCTGTAAATCTTCCTTCTTCTATGTACAGTTCTCCTGTTTCAAAGGTTTTGTCTTCCCTGAATATCTGTACGTTTTTTATAATCATGTGTCAGCCTTCTTTCTCTAACGCGGAATCCTGGACAGTGCAGCCGTATCCGCCACCAGAGTCACGTCCTGGTGCATCTGAAGAATGGAAGCAGGTACTTCCGGCGTCACTTCCCCGAAAAATGCTTTTGCCACGATTTCTGCCTTGTCTTCTCCGCTGACCACAACCAGAATCTTTTTTGCATGCATAATAGTTCCGATTCCCATGGTATAGGCCTGACGCGGCACTTCGTCGGCAGAGGCAAAGAACCGTTTGTTGGCCTCTATGGTGCTTTCCGCCAGGTCTACGCAGTGGGTGGCCTTTGCAAAAGTCGCTGCCGGCTCGTTAAAACCGATATGTCCGTTGTGTCCCAGCCCCAGAAGCTGCAAATCAATGCCGCCCAGGCTGCGGATATGCTCTTCGTAAGCCCGGCATTCTTTTTCGGCATCGGGCTCGGTTCCGTCCGGAACCCGGGTGTTTTCCGGGCGGATATTTACTTTGTCAAAAAGATGCTGGTGCATGAAATAGTAGTAACTCTGTGGATTCTCTTTTCCGATTCCCCGGTATTCGTCCAGATTAACGGAAGATACGCCGGAAAAGTCCAGGCTCCCGTTCCGGTACCATTCTACCAGCTTCTCATAAGCGCCGACCGGGGTGGATCCAGTGGCAAGACCGAGCACGCAGTCCGGTTTTAGTGTTATCTGAGCAGCCAGAATTGCGGCTGCTTTTCTGCTCATATCGTTATAGTCCCCAGCTTGAATAATTCTCATATTATCTCCTCCTTTTTGAGAACATCGTAACAGACCCCCCGGGGATTGTCAATCCCGGCTTACTTATGATATGATGCAGAAAGGAGGTTGTATGTCATGGAAACAAGAGAGGAAATAAAAGAACAGAAAAACCCTATCACCGAAGGGGTTATCTGGAAACAGCTGCTGATTTTTTTCTTTCCCATTGCAGTGGGAACCCTGTTTCAGCAGCTTTATAATACCGTAGACGCCGTGGTCGTCGGCCGGTTTGTGGGGAAACAGGCGCTGGCGGCTGTGGGCGGTTCTGCGGCTGTGCTTGCCAACATGGTGGTGGGATTTTTTACCGGTCTTTCCGCCGGAGCAACTGTCATTATCTCCCAGTTTTTTGGGGCCCGGGACTGGAAACGGCTGGAACAGGGTATGCATACTGCCTATGCGTTTTCCCTGCTTTTCAGCATCCTGATTTCTATCGCCGGTTTTCTGCTTGCGCCCTGGCTTCTGGAGATTATGAAAACACCGGCAGACACCATGGCGGACTCGGTTCTGTATCTGCGAATTTATTTTCTGGGTCTGGTATTTACCCTGATTTATAATATCGGCGCCAGCATTTTACGGGCCATCGGGGACTCCCGCAGGCCGCTTTACTATCTGATTGTATGCTGTATTATCAATATCGTGCTGGATATTGTGATGGTCGTATTTTTCCACTGGGGCATCGCGGGCGCTGCCATCGCCACCATTATCGCCCAGGCAGTCAGCGCTGTTCTGGTTACCCGGGAACTGATGCGAAGCACTGTTATTCCGAAACTGCAGCTGAAAGCCATCCGGATTCACGGGGCCATGCTTCGGGAAGAATTCCGTCTGGGTCTGCCCGGCGGCATCCAGTCCCTGATGTACAGTCTGACCAATATTATCATCCAGACTTCTGTCAACGGTTTTGGCACGGATACTGCGGCTGCCTGGGCCGCTTATGGAAAGCTGGACGCTATTTTCTGGACTATTACCGGTGCCTTTGGGATTGCCATTACCACCTTCTCAGGTCAGAATTACGGAGCGGGCAAAAAGGACAGAGTCCGGAAAAGTCTGCGGGTCTGCCTGGGGCTTTCCCTCAGCACGGCCTCTGTTATTCTGACTTTCCTATTTATCGCCTGCCATCCGCTGTACCGGATTTTTACCACGGACCGGGAGGTAATCGAAATCGGCACCTACATGCTGCGGTTCATCGCACCCAGTTATCTTATCTACACGCTTGTGGAGATTTTCTCCGGCACCCTGCGGGGAATGGGAAACGTCCTCATTCCCACTCTGATTACCCTGGGCGGCGTCTGTCTCATCCGCCTTCCCTGGGTACTCTTTGTCGTTCCCGCCTACGGCCAGCTTTCCACTCTGCTTCTCAGCTATCCCGTAGCCTGGGCCGCCACTGCCCTGCTTCTGGTGCCTTACTATTTCTGGAAAATGAAAAAGTAGTCGGGGACGGGTACCGGCTGGCCGGTACCCGTCCCCGACTACAATTCTCACTCAATTCCAACAATTAAATTTTCTGCCAGGTCCCAGATTTCGTCTCTTCCCTGTTTCGTTTCAGCGGAAAAGGGAATGACGGTGGTTCCGGGAATCAGGTCTAATCCTTCTCTTATGGCTTTCAGGTGTTTCTGCACCTGACTGCGTTTCAGTTTGTCTGCCTTGGTGGCGATAATAATCGGCTCAAATCCCTGGCTGACAATCCAGTCGTACATCAGTTTATCGTTGGCCGAAGGGTCATGCCGGATATCTATCAGCAAAAACACGGCCCGAAGCTGACGGGACTTATGAAGATAGCGTTCGATAAGCTGTCCCCACTTTTCTTTCTCCTTCTGGGATACTTTTGCATATCCGTATCCCGGCAGGTCTACCAGGTACAGTTCTTCATTGATATTGTAAAAATTGATGGTCTGTGTTTTCCCGGGCTGTGCCGAGGTTCTGGCATAGGCCTTGCGGTTCATCAGGGCGTTAATCAGGGAGGATTTCCCTACGTTGGATTTGCCCGCAAACGCTATCTCCGGAAGGGTATTATCCGGAAGTACGCTTGTGACGCCGCACACGGTCTCCAGATTCACGTTTTTGATTACCATATCCTTCCTCCTATTTTTTCCGGGTTCCCGGTTTCAGTGCCGCCTTCAGCACTTCTTCCATCTGGGATACATAAAGAATCTCCAGCCCTTTTGTAATCTCCGGGGAAATGTCCCGGACGTCACGCTCATTTTCCGCCGGAACGAGAACCGTCCGGATACCGGCATTTTTCGCCGCCAAAAGCTTTTCTTTCAGCCCGCCGATGGGAAGCACTCTTCCCCGCAGGGTGATTTCTCCGGTCATGGCCAGGTCCGCGCGCACTTTTCTTCCGGTAATCGCGGAAAACATGGCGGTGGCCATGGTAATTCCGGCAGAGGGGCCGTCCTTTGGCACGGCGCCTTCCGGGATATGAATGTGAATGTCGTGTTCTTCAAAAAAGTTGTCCGGCACTTTGTGCTTCCTGCTGATGGAACGGATATAACTGATGCCGGCCTGGGCAGATTCCTTCATGACTTCGCCCAGCTGACCCGTGAGGGTGACCTCGCCTTTTCCGGGCATCACATTGACTTCAATCTGAAGGGTATCCCCGCCCACACTGGTCCAGGCCAGTCCGCGGACGATTCCCACTTCATCCTGGGCATTTGCCATCTGGAACGTATATTTTTCTTTTCCAAGATAGCGGGCCAGGTTCCGCTCCGTCACCTGAACTTTCTTTTTCTTCTCTTCAAAAATCTCCCGGGCCGCCTTCCGGCAGATGTTGCCGATTTCCCGCTCCAGCTGCCGCACGCCTGCCTCCCGGGTATAATTCCGGGCCATTTTCCATACAGCGCTTTTGCTGAAGGAAAGCTGCTCCGGGGAAAGTCCGTGACGTTCCAGCTGCCTGGGAATCAGATGTTCCAGGGCAATATGGAGCTTCTCGTTCTCCGTGTAGCTGCTGACTTCAATCACCTCCATCCGGTCCAGAAGTGGCCGGGGAATGCTCTGCAGCGTATTGGCCGTGGTAACAAAAGTCACCTCGGACAAATCCAGCGGCACTTCCAGATAGTGGTCCCGGAAACGGCAGTTCTGCTCGCCGTCCAGCACTTCCAGAAGGGCCGAGAAGGTGTCTCCCTTATAATCATTGCTGACTTTGTCGATTTCATCCAGCAGCATCAGCGGATTCTTTACCCCCGCACTGTGAATGGCGTTGGCAATCCGGCCCGGCATGGCGCCCACATAGGTCTTCCGGTGTCCCCGGATTTCCGCCTCATCCCGGATACCGCCCAGGGATATCCGCACATAAGGCTTGCCCAGCGCCTCCGCCAGGGACCTGGCGATGGAGGTTTTACCCGTTCCGGGAGGTCCCACCAGACAGAGAATGGGGCTGTCCCCCTTCCTTGTCAGTGCACGGACCGCCAGGAATTCAAGTATCCGCTCTTTCACTTCCGTCAGGCCGTAGTGCTGCTCGTCCAGCAGTTTTCTGGCTCCTGCAATATCGGTGGATTCCTCTGCCCGCTTTTCCCAGGGCATTTCCAGCATGGTTTCGATATACGTCCGAATCACGGCGGCCTCCGCAGGGCTCTGCTGACTGCTTTTAAAACGGTTAATCTCTTTCTGAATTTTTTCCTTTATCTCTTCCGGCGCTTCCAGCTTTTCCAGCTTCTCTTCAAATTCTTCCGCGTCCGAGATGGTCGTATCCTCTCCCAGTTCTTCCCGGATGAGCTTCAGCTGTTCCCGCAGGATATACTCCCGCTGATGCTGATCCACCCGCTCCTTGACTTTTGCCTGGATTTCGTCCCGGATGTTCATAATCTGCACTTCGTTTACCAGTTTAAAGGCCAGAAGCTCATAGCGCTTCATAAAATCCGTCTCCTCCAGAATCTCCTGGAGGTCCTGATAAGAAACCGGAAGGTTCGCCGCCACCTGGCTGACCAGAGTCTTCAGGTCCGTTATCTGCCGTATCTGCTCCACAGCATCCCGGGTAACCCTGGGATTCTTGGCAGCATACTGGATATACATCTCTTTCAGGCCCCGCAGCATGGCTTCCCGGTTAATCTCTCCGTCAATCTCTGTTCCGCTGTCATCCAGTACAGTCACGTATCCCCGCAGATAAGGTTCGGAAACTTCCACGCAGTTCAGCACTGCCCGTTCCTCTCCGGATACCAGAACCCGGAGTATCTGCCGGGGCAGTTTCATAATCTGCTTAATCGTGGCGACTGTTCCCACCCGGTACAAATCTCCCTCTTCCGGATCTTCCACATCCATTTCCCGCTGCGTCACAAGAAACACTTTCTGGTCCGAGGTCATGGCTTCCTGGACTGCCTCCACGGAACGCTTCCGGCTGACGTCAAAATGCACCACCATCTCCGGGAGAACCGTCATCCCCCGCAGTGCCACCACCGGAATACTCATCGTCCGATTCATCCTGTGTTCTCCTTTTATGCACTTTCCGAATGCAGGTCCTCCAGATTTGTGTCAGGCTCGCTTACGCCCAGCACGGCATCTTTCGTGATTCGGCAGTATTTCAGATTTTTGTCAGACGGCGCGTGATACATCACGTCCATCATTACGTTTTCCATAATGGCCCGCAGTCCCCTGGCGCCGGTTTTCCTCTTCAGCGTTGTCTCGGCAATCGCTTCCAGGGCGTCCCGGTCAAATTCCAGTTCCACGTCGTCCATCTCCAGCAGTTTTTTATACTGCTTTACAATGGCGTTTTTCGGCTCTGTCAGAATACGGATTAACGCCATCTTGTCCAGGGAATTCAGGGACACGGTCACCGGCAGACGTCCTACCAGCTCCGGAATCAGGCCGAATTTTACCAGATCCTGGGGCAGAATCTGGGGCAGAAGCCGGTCAATGTTATACTGGTGCTCTGACGCAATCTCCGCGCCGAACCCGATAGACTTCTGGTCCACCCGGTTTTCAATGATTTTATCGATTCCCTCAAAAGCTCCGCCGCAGATAAACAGAATGTTTGTCGTATCAATCTGAATCAGCTCCTGGTGCGGATGCTTCCGTCCTCCCTGGGGCGGCACATTTGCCACCGTACCTTCCAGGATTTTCAGCAGCGCCTGCTGAACGCCTTCCCCGGACACGTCCCGGGTGATGGAAGGATTCTCGGATTTTCTCGTAATCTTGTCTATCTCGTCAATATAAATAATGCCGTATTCCGCTTTTGCCACATCGCCGTCCGCCGCCTGGATGATTTTCAAAAGGATATTCTCCACATCCTCACCCACATAGCCGGCCTCGGTCAGGGCCGTGGCGTCGGCAATGGCGAAGGGTACGTTCAGAATTTTCGCAAGGGACTGGGCCAGGAAGGTTTTTCCGCAGCCTGTGGGTCCTATCATCAGGATATTGCTCTTCTGCAGCTCCACTCCCAGATCCCGCTCTGCCATGATTCGTTTGTAATGATTGTAAACAGCCACGGAGAGCACTTTCTTTGCCTCCTCCTGGCCGATGACATACTCGTCCAGGAAAGCTTTAATCTCCTGGGGCTTCAGAAGGTTGATGTCGTCAAACTTTCCTTCTTCCTCATAATCCAGCTCTTCCTCCATAATCTCCGCGCACACTTCCACGCATTCGTCGCAGATATAGGCGCCGTTTGGCCCGGCAATCATTTTTCTCACCTGGGCCTGGGTTTTATTACAGAAAGAGCATCTTACGATTTCTTCATTTCTACCTGCCATTTTTCTTTTTCCACCTCATATTTTTTATAACCGAAAGGGAATGCCCGCATCACGCAGACATCCCCTCTTCTTTTTAACGGCTTGTCATTACTTCGTCAATCAGACCGTATGCCTTCGCTTCCTCTGCCGTTTTCCAGTTGTCCCGCTCTGTATCCGCGGCAATCGTCTCATAAGTCTGACCTGTATTTTCAGCCATCAGTCTGTTCATTCGTTCTCTTATCTGCAAAATGTGTTTTGCATTGATTTCAATCTCGGTCGCCTGGCCCTGGGCTCCGCCGGAAGGCTGGTGAATCATAATCTCTGCATTAGGAAGAGCAAACCGTTTTCCCTTTGCACCGCCTGCCAGAAGAAAAGCTCCCATGCTGGCCGCCATGCCGATACACATGGTAGACACATCGCACTTGATGTAGTTCATGGTATCATAAATCGCCATCCCTGCGGAAATAGAACCGCCTGGGCTGTTGATATAAAGCTGGATATCCTTTTCCGGATCCTCTGCTTCCAGGAACAGAAGCTGAGCCACAATTACACTTGCGGACGCATCGTTTACTTCGGAATCCAGGAAAATAATCCGCTCCTTTAAAAGTCTTGAGTAAATGTCGTAGGAGCGCTCTCCACGGCTTGTCTGTTCAATTACATAAGGTACTAAACTCAAAAGTATACGCCTCCTCCAGTCAGTCTGTTTTCCAGGATAAGGGCCTTATTTATTTTTCCTCAGCATTATCTACAATGAAGGTAATTGCCTCCTGTACGGCCATATCCTGCTTCATCTGTTCTTTCTCACGGTCGCCCATGAATTCTTTCAGCCTGTCAGCCTCCATCTGATAAGCTTCCGCCATTTTCTGAATCTCTTCGTCCAGTTTTTCATCGGAAATTTCAATATTTTCAGTCTTTGCCACAGCTTCCAGAACCAGTCTGGTCTGAATCTGCTTCAGGGCCTGGGGCTTCATCTCCTCAATCATCTTATCCACAGTCATGCCGGTAAACTGGGCATACTGCTCCAGACTCAGTCCCTGCTGCTGCAGACGGGATGCGAAATCATCCACCATCTGTCTTGCCTGAGTCTCGGTCATGGCGTCCGGGATATCCATCTCAGAAGCCTCTACGATTTTTTCCACGGCCTGGTCTTCCTGTTTTCTCTTTCCTTCTCTTGCCTTCTCTTCTTCCAGCTTCGTCTTATAGTCCGCCTTCAGTTCTTCCAGCGTCTCGAATTCAGATACTTCGGATGCAAACTCGTCGTCCAGCTCCGGAAGCTCTTTGGCCTTAATCTCATGCACGGTGCATTTGAACACAGCGTCTTTGCCCTTCAGATCCTCTGCATGGTAGTCCTCCGGGAAAGTAACCTTTACTTCCACTTCCTTCTCCAGCTCCGCGCCGATTAACTGCTCTTCAAAGCCCGGGATAAAGGTACCGGAACCGATAGCCAGCGGATAGTTCTCGCCTTTTCCGCCTTCGAACGCTTCGCCGTCCACAAATCCTTCAAAATCAAGGACTATTTCGTCTTTGTCCTGTACCGGACGGTCTTCCACGGAAATCGTTCTGGCATTCTTCTGCTGCTCTTCTTCCAGCTTTGCCTGAACCTCTTCTTCGGTCACTTCAGTGGAGAACTTCTCCACCTCCACCCCTCTGTACTGTCCCAGGGTCACTTCCGGTTTTACGGCAACTTCCGCGGTAAAGATAAACGGTTTGCCTTTTTCAATCTGAGTTACATCAATCTTCGGCTGGGACACAATATCCAGTCCGCTCTCGTCGTATGCGCTGGAGTATGCTTCCGGAATCAGGTCATTTGCAGCATCATCATAGAAGATTTCCGGTCCGTACATCTTCTCAATCATCTGGCGCGGCACTTTGCCCTTCCGGAAACCGGGAATGCTGATGTTCTTTTTCTGCTTCTGATAAGCCCTCTGCATCGCCTTTTCCAGTTCTTCTGCCGGAACCTCAATCGTCAGCTTCGCCATATTGTGCTCTAATTTCTCCACCTGTAAACTCATTGTCTTCTCCTCCTAATATATGTTCAGGACCTGGCCCGGACGGGGCTCAGGCTTCGGGATATGCGAAAAGTCAGACAGACTTATCCCCATTACACTCATTATGTGAGTATATCACACATCGGGGAGATTATCAAGTTCTAAAATCCGCTCCATAAAGTCCGTAATTTCCTCATTTTCCATGGAAATTCCGGTTCCCTGCCGGGTCAGGTGGAAGGTATAGGTCTCCTCTTCCCCGTACTCTCCTTCCAGATAGGCTGACTGCAGTACTTCCAGGGCCCGAATCAGGTATTCCGTATTCACGGCCTGGGAAATCTCCTCTTCTGTTCCGGAATACACAC
>DSTFC04002__coassemble_1854_pt1 | contig 11274 bp, 10 predicted proteins | sample DSTFC04002__metabat2_high_PE_021 | metagenome-assembled genome bin DSTFC04002
CTGCGGTTTTCTAATCTTTTTATTTCCCTTTTGTGTATAAATACATGAAGCGGTAGCCTCGTCCAGCACCACGATGGGGGCGTCCTTTAAGATGGCCCGGGCCAGGGCAATGCGCTGCTGCTCCCCGCCGGAGAGCCAGGTCCCTTCGGTGCCAATCAGGGTGTCCATTCCCTGGGGCAGTTTCTCCAGGATGTCTTTGCACTGGGCGCTCATAAGGGCCGCATACACCTCCTCCCGGCTGGCATCCGGACGGGAAGCCCGGACATTTTCCAGGATGGACGTCTTGAACAGACGGCTGTTCTGAAATACAAAGGCAATCTGATTCATAAGTACATGCGGGTCAATCTCCCGCACATCCACGCCGCCTACCCGGATGGCGCCGGAGGAGACGTCCCAGAACCGGGGAATCAGACTGGCGGCAGTGGTCTTGCCCCCGCCGGAAGGCCCCACCAGGGCAATAGTCTGTCCCGGCCTGGCGGTGAAGGAGACATGGGACAGGGCCGGGATATCCGCGCCCTCATAGGTAAAGCTTACGTCCTGAAATTCTACCTGGCCATCCCGGGGCATTCTGGGGTGTTCCGGCGCCTTCAGGGTGGGCGCGTCCATCACCATGCGGATACGCCCAAGGGCGGTGCTGGCCAGCATGATACCGGAGGAGGCGAACATAATCCGGGCGAGGGCAGTGGAGATGATGGCGGAGAACACGGCATAGAAAGCAAAGTCCGTAACGAATCCGGCGAAATCTCCGGCGGCCAGGGCCCCGGGAGCCAGAAACAGAGCCACCGGCACCAGAAAGACAAATGCCCCTTCCGTAAAAGTCAGGTTGACGGCCTGGGGAATCCGGCACACATCTGCCTGATAGTGCTCGGCTTTGGAACTGTATTCTTCGATGGCCTGCTGGAAGGCTTTAAAAGAGTAGACAGTCTGCTGGAATATTTTTACCACAGGGATACCCCGGACATATTCCGTGCCTGCCTTGGTCATGCGGTCCTGAGCCGCCTGATATTCTGCCATAATCTGCGCGTTTTTTCCGCCCATCATGGCAAACATGGAGAGAATGGAAATTACCGCCGCCAGCAGGCAGGCGCATCCCATCCGCCAGTCAAAGAGAAACATCAGCGCCAGCATGGCCACAAACAGAGTGATGGTTCCCACGATGTCTGCCAGATTGTGAGCCAGCAGAGTTTCCGTATCAGCCGCGGCCAAATCCAGACGTCCCCGGATAAGACCGGAGGCATTCGCGTCAAAATAACCCAGCGGGGCGTTCATTACATGTGCCACGCCCTGCTTCCGGATGTTGGCCGCCGTGCGGAAGGCCGCCAGATGGGTACACAGCAGTCCGGCAAAGTACAGCACGATACCGCCGAATGCGGCGGCAAAGGCCAGCCATCCGTACTGCGTGACATTTCGGGCCTGCGACCAGTCCGGCGAGGCGTGAATCAAATCCCTGGCTACCAGCCAGATACAGATATAGGGCACCATACTGAGGAGCATGGATACCGCGGACAGAGCCAGCCCCAGAAAGGTCAGCCCCCTGTAGCTCCCTGCATAGTCCAGCAGGGCCGCCACATCGTTTTTCTTTTTCTGCTTCATAAGATACCTCCTTTTGAGTTAGCGAAAACTAACTGATATGTAAAAAAGACAGGGGTTAATCCCCCATCAGTTTTAACCATCCGCCGGTATAAAATTCCCGGAACTGTTCCACGTCCCGCAGAGCCTGGTCCCTGGGCATGTCATGAATTACAATTTCAAAAAGCCCGTTGAACATACCGCTGGCAATAATATGGCACAAGGAGCAGCTTAACTCCGGAACATCCCGCCCCAGGCGGCGGAGTACGTCCATATATCCGAGGGTGGATTCCACTTCCACCTCCACCATGTTGTGGACGAAGCGCTCATAGCTGGTGCCTTCCGCCCGGCACAAAAGCAGTTTTACCGGCTCTCTGTGCGCACAGATATACTCTACCATCCAGCGGACACAGTCCGCGGACGCTTCCCCCATATGCGCCGGCTGTTCGGTTTCCGGCAGTTCGGCGAAGGCGGTCTGGGCTTCCATAAACCGTCCCATCAGCGCGGCGGCGTGGGGTTCCACGAGGGCGTTAAATAATGCCTCCTTACTCGAAAAGTAGCCGTAGAAGGCCCCGGTTGTTACCCCGGCATTCTTTACAATCTGGCGCAGCGAGGCGCCCAGAAACCCTTTATCCAGAAATTCCTGCATGGCAGCCTGCCGTATGCTTTCTAAAGTGGCGCTTGATTTTTCTTCCATAATACACTCCCTGTAACATGAATATGTTCCGCATAACACTGTGATATAACACTGTTATAATACCGCCACCCTATAAGGCTGTCAAGACAGAGAAGGAAAAGTGATAATTTTACGCAAAAAGAATTGACAAATGCCGGCAGTTAGTTTAAACTATCATTTGTTAGATGGAGTAAATCAACAGAGAGGACGAGGAAAAATGACTTTACTGGAAGCCCAGGAAGGCGAAGAATACATTATTAAAGATATTGTGACAGAGGACGAGGAACTGGAGGCATTTCTTTTTTCCCTCGGCTGTTACAGCGGCGAACCCATTACGGTTGTTTCCCGTTTGCGGGGAGGCTGTGTGGTTTCCATTAAAGACGGGCGGTATAATATCGATACTGATTTAGCCCAGGCTATTTCAATATAACGATGGCACGGAACAATCCGCAGGCATCGCAGTTGAGGGCTTTTGCCCTCAATATCAAATAGTAATACAGTTACTATTTTTTTTACCAGAGGGTTAGTTAATGCTAATCAAGCAGGAGAGAAGGAGGAGAATCGTAAGATGAGAATTGCTTTTGCAGGAAATCCGAACAGTGGTAAGACGACCATGTACAATGCACTGACAGGAAGAAACGAGCGCGTTGGAAACTGGGCGGGTGTTACCGTAGAGCGGAAGGAAAGTCTGATTAAAAAGACCTATTATGGAGGGGCGGAAGAACTGGTCGCAGTAGACCTTCCGGGCGCATATTCCATGTCGCCTTTCACCTCAGAAGAAAGTATCACCAGCAGTTATGTAAAAAATGAACATCCCGATGCGATTATCAATATCGTGGACGCCACGAACTTAAGCCGGAGTCTGTTTTTTACCACCCAGCTTCTGGAACTGGGAGTGCCGGTGGTGGTAGCCCTGAACAAGAGCGACATTACCGATAAGAAACAGACCAGGATTGACGAAAAGCTCCTGTCGGAAAAGCTGGGATGCCCGGTAGTAAAAACGGTTTCCACCTCTTCCGGTCACGAAGGGCTGCGGGAGGTTGTAAATCAGGCGGCCGAATTAAAAGGAATGGGACAGAAGGCGCCCTATGTTCAGGAAGATATTGACCTGCATGACAAAAATGCGGTAGAAGCCGCGGACAGAAAACGGTTCGATTTTGTAAATGAAATCGTAAAGCAGGTAGAGCAGAGAAAAGTCCTGACAAAAGACAAGAACTTCCAGGACAAAATCGATGCGGTTATTACCCATAAAATTATCGGCATTCCGATTTTTGCCGTGATTATTTTCCTTGTATTTTACATATCCCAGACGACACTGGGAACCTGGATTGCAGACTGGCTGGTTGCATGGATTGAGACCTTCCAGGGCTGGGCAGGCGGACTGTTGGAAAACGCGAACCCGCTGCTTTACGCAATTCTGGTTGACGGTATTATCGGCGGTGTAGGAGCGGTAGTAGGGTTCCTGCCTCTGGTAATGGTGATGTATTTCCTGATTGCCCTTCTGGAAGACTGCGGCTATATGGCCCGGGCAACGGTAGTGCTGGACCCGATTTTCAAAAGAGTAGGTCTTTCCGGTAAATCCGTCATTCCGATGGTTATCGGTACCGGCTGCGCCATCCCCGGAGTTATGGCATCCAGAACAATCCGGAACGAGAGAGAACGCAGAACAACCGCAATGCTGACGCCCTTTATGCCCTGCGGCGCCAAGATTCCGGTTATCGCACTGTTTGCCGGCGCCTTCTTTGCGGACGCATGGTGGGTATCCGCGACCATGTATCTGGTAGGAATTCTGCTGGTTCTGCTGGGAGCCCTTCTGGTAAAACGGATTACGGGACAGAAATACCGGAAATCCTTCTTTATCATTGAGCTTCCGGAATACAAGATTCCAAGCCTTAAGAGAGCCTGCGTTTCCATGCTGGAGCGTGGCAAGGCCTATATCGTAAAAGCCGGAACCATCATTCTGGTGTGCAACACGGTAGTACAGATTATGCAGAGTTTCAACTGGCAGTTCCAGCTTGTGGAGGAAGGCGCAGAAGGGACCTCTATCCTGGCAAGTATTGCCCATCCCTTCTCCGTCCTGTTTATTCCTCTTGGATTTGGCGTATGGCAGCTTGCGGCAGCAGCCATCACCGGATTTATTGCAAAGGAAAACGTGGTGGGAACCCTGGCCGTTGTATACGGTGTGACCAACCTGATTGACACAGAAGAACTGGCGCTGGTTGGAAGCGGAAACGCGGTGGCAACCGTTATGGGACTTACCAAAGTGGCGGCTCTTGCCTATCTGATGTTTAATCTTTACACGCCGCCCTGCTTCGCGGCGCTTGGAGCCATGAACTCTGAGATGAAGAGCGGAAAGTGGCTGTTTGGCGGTATCTGCCTCCAGCTTGCGACGGGATATACTGTGGCATTCCTTGTATACCAGGTAGGTACCCTGATTACCACTGGTTCCCTTGGAACCGCCTTTGTTCCGGGACTGATTGCGATTCTGGTATTTGCAGCGATTATCATATGGCGGATTCGCAAATCCGACAGAGAATTTGCGGCCACATACAGTCTGCATACCGCATAAAGGAGAAAGACAGCAGCGCAGTGGGCAGGGGAATCCCCTTGTCCACTGCCTGACGTTAATCGGAAAGGATGATGTCTTATGGCAGATGTGATTGTGCTGATTATCCTGGCTCTGATACTGGGAGGAGCCATCACCTATATTGTAAAAGCAAAAAAAAGCGGAGTAAAATGTATCGGCTGTCCGGCCGGAGGAAACTGCCCGGGAAGTAAAAAGATGCCGAAGAAGAAACTGGACGGACGGGTGATTGGAAAGAAGACCATGGAGATTTCCGGAATGAGCTGTGAGCACTGCGCGATGGACGTGACGAGAACTCTGAATCAGATAGACGGCGTGCGGGCGCAGGTAAGTCTTTCGTCCGGGAAGGCCCGGATTTCCTACGACAGGGAAATTCCGGATGAGGTACTGAGAAATGCGGTAGAGAAAACAGGATATCATGTTACCGCCATATTTTAAAAGAAGGAAGGGAACCTGTGATGGCAAATGCAGTAATCATACTGATTCTGATAGTCGTGCTGCTTTTTGCCCTGAATGGGACAATCAAACATTTTAAGGGAGAGGGCGCCTGCTGCGGAGGAGGCTCCGGAAGCGGGAAACGGCCCAGGATGAAAAAGGAAAAAAAGCTGTCGGGCCCGGTGATTGGGAAAAAGACAGTTCAGATAAAGGGAATGCACTGCAAAAACTGCGTGCAGAGTGTAACAGAGGCAATCAATGAAATCGAAGGCGCTTCCGCGAAAGTCAGTCTCAAAAAAGGACAGGCCGTGGTTTCCTTTGACCGGGAGATAGACGACGATGCGCTGTATATCGCTGTGGAAGGAGCCGGATTTCAGGTGGTTTCCATAGAGGCATAGACGCCTGGCGGCACATGCCGGAATGACAGGAGGAAACGGCGTGGAAAAAGAGAAAGAACGGATTATACAGAAGCTGAAGGCAAACGGATGCCGGATTACACGGCAGAGAATGGAACTGCTGGATATTATACTGGAGAACCGCTGTTCCAGCTGTAAAGAGATATTCTACCGGGCCTCCCGGGTGGATGAGGGAATCGGGATTGCCACCGTGTACCGGATGGTAAACGCGCTGGAAGAAATCGGAGTTGTCAGCCGGAGAATTGTATATGAGGAGAAAACGCAGGCCGATGATAAGATTTCTCAACAGGAAGTGTTGTAATTGACTAACCCGGAAAGAAAAACTTATGATTATCCGTAAGAAAACGGTATAAACAGAAAAAAAGACAAGGGGTGATAAAGATGAAATCCCATAAATTCTGGGCATGGGCAATGATGTTCTGCTGCCTGATGCTGTTTTATACTGGTTACAGACACAAATAGATTTGGAGGCGTACATATGGATATTTTTAAGGCAAAACAACTGGCTATTTTTGCAGGAGGCGTCTTATTCGGCTCCGCCGGCATTAAGCTGCTTTCCAGCAGCGACGCAAAGAAGGTCTATACCGGCTGTACGGCAGCGGCTCTTCGGGCAAAGGATTACGTGATGAAGACAGCTACCACGGTACAGGAGAATGCGGAAGACATTCTGGCAGAAGCAAAACAGATAAATGAAGAACGGGCGGAGAAAGAGGCCGCCTGTGTGCAGGAAGAAGAGTAGTTACAGTGAAGTTTATCATTAAACACGAAGTGAAGGGACGAATCCGGTTACATCTTGCACAGCCCCGGATGTCGTTTGCGGAAGCGGATACTCTTCTGTATTACCTGGAACATCTCAACCAGGTAAAAGAGGCGAAAGTGTATGAAAGAACTGCGCCGCAGTGGTATATACGGGCAGCAGGGAGGAGCTCCTTGCTGCTCTTCGCAGGTTCCGCTATGAAAATGTGCAGGTTCCGGAAGGGTTTCTGGAAAATTCCGGAAGAGAACTGAACGTGCAGTATAAAGAAAAGCTTATCTGGAAAGTCCTTTTCCGTATGGGAAGAAAGCTGTTTCTTCCGCTGCCCCTGCGCACGGCTTATACCTGGTTCCAGGCCGCCCGGTACTTCTGGAAGGGTCTGGGTGTTCTGGCGAAGGGAAAGCTGGAAGTGGAGGTGCTGGACGCCACGGCGATTGCAGTGTCAGTATTGCGCGCAGACTATAATACTGCTGATTCAGTGATGTTTCTGCTGGGAATCGGAGAACTGCTGGAGCAGTGGACCCACAAGAAGTCTGTGGGGGATCTGGCCCGCAGCATGTCGCTAAACGTCAGCAGGGTATGGCTGAAAACAGGGAATCAGGAAGTGCTTACGGAGGCTTCCGTCATCCGGCCCGGCGATGAAGTGGTGGTCCATATGGGAAATGTCATTCCCTTTGACGGTACAGTCAGCGATGGAGAAGGCATGGTCAACCAGGCTTCTCTTACGGGCGAATCCCAGCCGGTACGAAAAGAGACCGGGAAATATGTCTATGCCGGTACGGTGCTGGAGGAGGGCGAACTGACTGTTCAGGTCAAAGAGGTGTCCGGCTCCACCCGTTTCGAGAAGATTGTACATATGATAGAAGAGTCAGAAAAGCTGAAATCCGGTACGGAAAGCCGGGCCTTAAACCTGGCAGACCGGCTGGTTCCCTATACACTGGGAGGAACCGTGCTGACCTGGCTTGTGACGCGAAACGTAACCAGGGCGCTGGCGGTGCTGATGGTAGACTTTTCCTGCGCCCTGAAACTGGCCCTGCCCATCGCAGTGCTTTCCGCCATCCGGGAAGCCGGAGGAAGAAGAATTACAGTCAAAGGCGGAAAATATCTGGAAGAGGTGGCAGAAGCATCCACAGTGGTGTTTGACAAGACGGGAACCCTGACAAAGGCAAGACCGGTTGTAAAGCGGACCGTAGCCTTCTGCGAAAAGGATGAGGACGAACTGCTTCGAATTGCCGCCTGCCTGGAAGAGCATTTTCCCCATTCCATGGCGAAAGCTGTGGTGACGGCGGCAAAGGAGAAAGGACTGGACCATGAAGAAATGCATTCCCGGGTGGAATATATTGTGGCCCACGGGATTTCCTCCAGTATCGAGGATAAGAAAGTCATTATCGGAAGCTGGCATTTTGTGTTTGAAGATGAGGGCTGTGTGGTGCCGGATGGATACCAGGAGAAGTTTGACAGTCTTCCCACAGAGTATTCTCATCTTTATATGGCAGTGGACGGTTCTCTGGCCGCTGTCATCTGCATCGAGGATCCGTTGCGGGAAGAGGCCTTTCAGATAGTGGAAGAGCTGAAGAGCTGCGGATTTGAACGCGTCGTGATGATGACCGGCGACAGTGAGAAGACGGCGGCAGCCATTGCGGAAAAAGTGGGAGTTGACGAATATTATTCCGAGGTGCTTCCGGAGGACAAGGCGGCCTATATTGAGAAACAGAAGGCCATGGGCCGGACGGTGATTATGGTCGGGGACGGTATCAACGATTCTCCCGCCCTTTCAGCGGCCAGCGCCGGTATCGCCATCAGCGACGGAGCTGAGATAGCCAGGGAAATTGCGGACATTACAATTGCTGCCGATGATTTGCGGGAAATCGTGACGCTGAAACGGCTGTCCACGCTTCTGATGAAGCGGATTAAACGGGATTACCGGATGATAGTCGGCATCAACGCCGGCCTGATTGCGCTGGGTGTGGCCGGCCTGATACAGCCCACCACGTCCGCCATGCTTCACAATACGTCTACGCTGCTTATCAGCCTGGAAAACATGAAAAATCTGCTGGAAGAATAACCGGCTTTCCGGTTCCGGAATACCCCTGCAGGACAGACAGAGCGCTGTCCCGGCAGGGGCTTTTTACAGTTGACTTTTTTTACAGACAGTACTATACTTTTTACGGTTTACAAGTAAACAAAAGGAGGGAACGGTGATGAGCCGGACGGTAGAATCCATGCTGGCGTATTTTTCCCAGATACGCCGGGTTTATGCGTCGGAACTGAATCTGCGGTTTCAGGAAGGGGATTTCTCGCCCTGCGAGATTTCTATACTGATTCTGTTGTCCAACAACCCTTCGGTCTGTACGGGCAGCCAGCTGGGACTGCTTCTGGGCGTTTCCAAGGGCCTGGTGAGCCGCAGTCTGGAAGCGCTGACCGCAAAGGGACTGGTAGTCTGTGAACAGAGCGACCGGGACAGAAGGGTGAGAGAGATACGGCTGACGAAGGAGGCGGGACCGCTGACAGTTCGGCTGAAGGAGGAAATTGAAGACATTAACCGGGAAGTGCTCGGGGATATTCCGCCGGAGGAAATCCGGCAGGTAGAGCAGACACTGGAAAAAATACTGAAACGTTTTCGGGAGAAGGAGGAGCAGAGATGAAACTGCAGATGTCAAGAGAGGTAGATCTGGGAAAGGAGCCGGTGGGAAAGCTGCTGGTTACGCTGGCCGTGCCTTCCATTACTTCCCAGATAGTGAATGCACTTTATAATATGGTAGACCGGATGTATATCGGTCATATTCCGGAAATCGGCGCCACGGCCCTGACGGGAGTAGGCGTCAGCTTTCCGATAATTATGATTATATCCGCCTTTGCCGCCCTGATGGGCATGGGCGGTGCGCCAAGGGCCAGTATCTGCATGGGGCAGAAAGACAATGAATCGGCAGAAAAGATTATGGGGAACTGTTTTTCCGCCCTGGTTCTGACGGCCCTGGTTCTGACCGCAGTCGTGCTAATCTGGCAGGAGCCTATGCTGTATCTGTTTGGAGCCAGCAGCAACACGATTGGCTATGCCATGGAATATATGAGTATCTATGCAGTGGGAACGATTTTTGTACAGATTACGCTGGGAATGAACAACTTTATTTCCGCCCAGGGATTTTCCAGAATCAGTATGCTGACCGTTGTTATCGGTGCAGTGACCAATATTGTGCTGGACCCGGTGTTTATCTTTGGATTTAACATGGGAGTCAGCGGAGCGGCCCTGGCTACCGTCCTTTCCCAGGCCTTAAGCGCCGTCTGGGCCGTTTGGTTTCTGTGCGGAAAGCGTACGGTGCTCCGGCTGAAAAAAGAGAATCTGCGCATCCGGCGGAAAGTTCTGCTTCCCTGCATTGCGCTGGGAGTGGCGCCTTTTGCCATGCAGTCCACGGAAAGTATTCTGGTGCTCTGTTTTAATTCTTCTCTGCTGCGTTACGGCGGGGACCTGGCGGTAGGAGCCATGACGATTCTTTCCAGCGTCATGCAGTTCGCCATGCTGCCCCTGCAGGGCCTGACCCAGGGAGGACAGCCGATTATCAGCTATAATTACGGGGCAAAGGATATTGGCCGGGTGCGGAAAGCCTTTCAGCTTCAGACGGCCTGCTGTCTGATTTATGCGGTGGCGCTGTGGATACTGGCAGAGCTTTTCCCGGGAATGTTTGTCATGATTTTTACCAGCGACCCGGAACTGGCACGGCTGACCTCCTGGGCACTGCGGATTTATCTGGCGGCTGTCGGTCTGATGGGTCTTCAGGTTTCATGCCAGCAGAGTTTTATTGCCTTCGGGAATTCCAGAACCAGTGCTTTCCTGGCCATTTTCCGGAAAATTCTGGTGCTGATACCGCTGATATATATTCTGCCCCGATTCCTGGAGGATCAGGTGATGGCAGTATTTCTGGCGGAGCCGATTGCGGATACCATTGCCGTAGCCACCACAGCGACCATGTTTTTCTTTGAATTCCGCCGCATGACCAGGAGCATGGGGACGGTTGACGAACCGGATTCAGAATGATAAGATGAGAGAAGAATCACGGAGAGGAACGAAAAAAAATGAAAGAAGAGAACAGTAAACACACAGCGCCGGGACGCCAGGCGGTTCTGGCGGCACTGAAAAATACGCAGGAGATTTATTTCCTTTTTTCCGGCGCCACAAGGATGCCCTTTGTGTACTGTGATGGGGATACCTTTGATGATGAAGTGCTGGTATTTTTCCGGCAGGCGGACGCACGGAAAGAAGCGGAACGCCTGACAAAAGAGAAGTATCAGATTCAGATAGCAAAACTGGGAAGCCGGCAGTATGCCCCCTTCTTTACCAGCCTTTATCCGCTGGGAGTGAATCAGGTAGTGCTGGACAGGGGGACGGAGAAGGAGACGTCCCTTCCGCTGGAGGACCTGGTGACAAGGACTCCGGCAGAAGACCTGCCGAAGGACCGGCCCCGGATTGAGAATCCGGAACTCCATCTGACGGCCCTCTATTTTATGCAGGAGCTACGGCGGCAGCCGGGGCAGGAGCTGACTGCGGAGATGAAGGAAATGCAGGAAGAGATGATGGCGCACTTTTCCAGGGGCCGTTTTATTCTGGCCGTCCAGGAAGGAAAGGGGATGCCGGTTCTGAAACAGAAAGACGGCACCACCTTCCAGCCTGTATTTACGGATGTGGCGGAGTTTCAGAAGTTTAACGGGAAAAACGGGATGAAGACAGCCGTAGTGGAGGCGGCAAAGATACCGGAAGCCCTTGCTCCGGAGGCGGCCGGAGTTGTCATCAATCCTTTTGGCGTAAATGTGCAGCTGAAGATTCAGAGAAAGAAGAAAGAGACAT
>DSTFC04002__coassemble_1855_pt1 | contig 11266 bp, 11 predicted proteins | sample DSTFC04002__metabat2_high_PE_021 | metagenome-assembled genome bin DSTFC04002
GTGGCCAGATTCATAACAAAATTATGGTCATACAGGAAAGTCAGAAGACGGCTTTCCTGGACCATTCCCATCATATTTTCCCCCACCGAAGTCGGATACAGCAGTGTCACGCCGAGAAGGACAAAGTCCAGCACAATAGCGGCAATTACCACGCCGACGCCTACTCCGGCCAGGCGGTTCAGGATTCCCAGTACCGGAAGCCGGTTTACAAAGTCCAGGGCGAACACTACCGCCCGGACCACGATGGTTACAACCAGAAAGGTTATCAGAAAAGAAATGATATTCAGAATCAGCGTGGACACATAGGTACTGATATATTCTCCGAAAGTGCTGACTCCCAGCCGGTTATAGACTTCTTCATTATTATTGCTCAGCAGCAAATCCTTAAAGAAATCCGGAAGGTCCGAATTTTCTATTGCGCTAATCTGGGTCTGTTTCGGTACATCCGCCCCAAGGATTGTCTGGGCGGTTCCCTCTTCCAGATGCCCCTGTCCGTCCAGTATTCCCGAGGAAATTCCATACTGTTCCAGGTCTTCTCCTGTTACTGTTCCGTTTACAATGTCCTCTACCGTAATCCCTGCGGCATTCAGGGTTTCTTCGCTGACCCCTGCCCCGGCCAGAAAGGAACGTACCTGCTCTTCCGTAAGCTGAGTTCCCTGCCCGGAATCCCCGAAGGCCATACGGCTCATGGTATCCAGACACTGCTCGCCTATCATCTCATCCAGAGGCGTCAGAGACGCCAGCGCCTGGCTGACATAAGGTGTTGCAATAAACACCACCACAAAGGTAAAAAGAGTGGCCGCCAGGGATACCGCTATTTTTAATGCTCCTTTTGCAAATCCTGCCACCGCGCCTATCGCCAGAATCAGCACGGCTCCAATCCATAACCAGTTCATATCTTCTCCTATTTTACCAGTCGTACCTCTTCGATTCCATTCGCATTCATCACCAGGTATTTATTGATGCCGGTCAGAGGTATTATTTCCTGAATACTTTCATTCAGCTCACCGTCAAACTTTCTCACTCCAAGGTTCGAGTAAATCATACAGCTCTGGCCCTCATACATAATTACGTCTCCCTGGGACATTTTTACTGTGCCATATTCCCCGGAAAACTCTTTCGACATGGTCTGATTTCCGTTTTCATTGTATATACGCAGTTCATACCCGGTCTCGCCGCTGTTTTTCAGGACAAGTCCCAGCCTTCCGTCTTCATGACATATGCTTTTTATCTCCTTGTCCAGCTCCACGGTCCGGGTAAGCTCCGGCGCGCCTGCCCCCTCGTATATGTACAGGGCTCCGTCTCCCACAGCCAGGGACTTCTCCCCGTCTACGAAAGTCAGAAAAGAAATCACCGTGTTTTTATACACGTCTTCTGTAACCTTCTGCGAAGATTCCTCCGCCAGCTCCTCAGAGAAATTATAAAAGCATACTCTGGAGGCTTCTACTCCGTCTTCAATACAAAGGTAGGAAACCTGAAGCAGCATACCGTCCGGAGACAGCGCCATGGCCAGCGGATAGCCCGTCCCGCTCAGGGATGCCTTCTGTTCTACCAGTACATTCCCTGCCGCATCGTAACAAATCAGTTCCGGTGTACTTCCATTGCGGAGCAGCGCGCATACAATTCCGTTTTCTGCAGCGGCGATGGCCTCTACCGGATAGTTTGTATGGATTTCTCCCCGGAGCCCGTCCGCTCCAAATACCAGGATGTCATTTCCACCTCTGTCGGCGATAACCACCGTTTCTCCATTTATCGTGGCAAAGGGCGTCTGAATCTGGCAGGACTGATTCCACTGTTCATTTCCCTGATAGTCCAGAAACGCCACTCCGTCCCGGCTGTAACGCAGGATTCCGTCCATATACTGACAGTAGGCTCCGCTCCCCGATTCTTCCATGCTGTAACTCTGCAGCACTCTTACATCAGAATAGGTCTGCATTTCCAGAAGGAGAAAGGTGCTGGCTGTGGCCGCAAGGAGCGTCAGAATCACCAGTGCCGTTTTCATCCAGAATTTTCGTTTGTATGATTTCAGCTTTTTCCCTAAATCCTCCACCGGATTTTTTATCTCTACAATAATTCCCATATACTGTCCTTCTCTTTGGGTTTTCTCTTACATTATATCACAATATCACATGCTCCGCCCGGGCGGCTCGGGGCGGCGCCGGTATAATGTCTGACGACATTATACCATAGATATCTCTCTAGGGAAGTAATAATTTCTGGCCGATGAAGATGAGGTTTCCGTCGGATAGGCCGTTCATCCGGCATATCGCGTCTACATGGCTGGTATCTCCGTAAACCTTCTGGCTGATTTTTGCCAGTGTATCTCCCTTCTCGACAATGTAAATGTCTTCAGACATTTCCTGCATTGTACTGACGGCGTCCTCTCCAGAGGTATCCTGACTGCCCTCTGTACTCTCACTGTCCGGGGTCTCACCGTCTGTGCTCTGGCTGTCCGTGCCCTGACTGTCCGCATTCAGGGCTTCGTCGTCCGGACTGGTTTTCTCACCGGCGCTCCCGGTATCGGCCGTCACGGTTCCGCTTGTGGCCACCGTCTCTTCTTCCTCTCCGCCTTCTCCTGCCACAGTCTGCTGAAGCGAGTCCAGAGAACTCTGCACAGCCTGCATTTTATCATAATTATTTATCATCGTCACGCCGGCAATCAGCACAATCAGAACCAGGGAGATACTCATAGCGTACATAAAACGGGCGTTTTTCTTCTGCTCCTGAACTTCAAACCGTTCTCTTACGATATGACGAAAATTCTTCGCAGCTTTATCTTCCACAATTTCCCCGGGAGTCACGCCATTCTTTTTCCGGTTCGCTATCATATAGTTCTGCATTTCCGGATTGCGCTCATAATAGATATAATGGCCACCCAGAAGCATAAGTTCTTTAAACTTGTACGCAAAGAAAAGCTCGTCCTTTTCCTCTGCGTCCCGAAGCACCAGAAGGGTTTCCGCCGCTGTAAAATGCTGTTCATGAATTCTTTCCAGATTATTGTTCAGCCTCATCGTCTGCCCGGGCACGGTAAGAAACCAGCCCAGAACTTCCTTCTCCGGGAAAAATGCACCTGCATCTTTCTCCGCCTGTTTCCACATCTCCCCGGAAACAAAGACATCCGCCCCTTCCTGCCCGATTTCCTCTATTCGTACTGCCCCGGATACATACACGCAGTCTGTCCCGTCCATATCCTCCCGGGTTCCCACCAGAAGAGCTCCCGCCGGTTTATCTTCTGTTCTTTCACAAAGCTGATTTAAAAATGTATCTACATAATCTTCCACATATACTTTTGGTATATCGCTGACATTTCCTATCTGCCGTACGTTTTTCGGAAACTGGTTTTCCATATACTCTCACCTCATTTTACATATTTTCATATCGATGATAGCACATGAAAAATTCTGTTTTTGGCATTTTATGTCACTCACGCCCCGAAAACGCCCGACATTTCCGGACAAAACTCTTCCTTCTGTTTATTCTAGCAGAATTCCCCTTCCGGCTCCAGATGACTTTTCTGAAGAAAACCTTATGTTTTTGTGAATCTTCTATGACTTCCCTTGCATTCCAAAAAATAGCGGTATAAAATGTGTAGGACTTAAGGGGAGACGTAAACAGGAAGCGGAAATGCCGTCGGCATTTCCCAGTTTTTTAAGGAGGTAATTGCCATGCAGACAACTGTAAACAAAAAACGTTACCGGGACGGCTGGTTCGATGACGCCTTTGAAGTCATTTATGAAAACGAGCTTCCGGACCGGGATGAATCCACATATACCGATAATACCGCAGATTTTCACACGGACAGAAACGGGACCGCATCCCGGAGCCGTTCGGGGCAGGAGGCGGAAGATACAGACGGAACCCGCAGAAACGAACAGCGGAAAAACCAGCTAAAGCAGACCGAAAAGCAGAAGGTTCAGAAAAGCCGTGGCGGGGCGGCACGGTCTGTTGCTTCTTCCGCAGGAAAAGTACTGAAAACCGGAGGAACCGCTCTCCAGAAAACACTTCAGACCGTCGGACGTATTGCCACTCTGGTCCTGACTGCTGCCATCACCTTTCTGCTGGCCACCAGTTTCTGGGAGAATCTCTCATTCTACGGAAATCCGGCCGCCGCAGTCGCCGAGCAGAACTACACCCTGGCGGCCTACGCAGGAGTCGCGCTTCTGCTTCTCGCTTTTGAGGTGCTGACCTTTTTCTGGGCTCTCACCGGCCCCTACGTATCGGAAAACCGCCGGGTCTACCGCGCAGATACAGGGCGGGGAATGTTTTCTTTCCTGCTGATTGGCGCAGGTTCCTGGGCCGCCGGTGTATTCGCGGAACTGATACCGTCTTCACCCGCTTTTCTCACCGGACTTTCCGGCGCTCTTACCGTTTACGGCAGTTTAAGCCAGATACTTCTGGTGCTCTGTATTGCAGGGGTCATCAGCTGTCTGGTACGGAAGTTTACTTAATAGTCAGTGGGGGACGGGTACCGGCCAGCCGGTACCCGTCCCCCACTACAATTCTGCTACAATTCAGAAAATATAAGTGTCTATGCAAAATACAGTTTCATCGCTTCTATCGCCTTGTCTTCTTCATCACCTTCTGCGCGAATGAGGATTTCATCTCCGCAGACAATGCAGGCCCCCAGTACGGCCATAATACTGTCTGCCGGAACGGTTTTTCCTTTCTTCTCAATAGTTACTCTGGCCTTATATTTCCCGGCCGTCTTTATCATCTGAACAGCAGGTCTGGCATGAAGTCCTTCCGGAAATTTTACTTTCACCATGACCTCTCTCATGCTTCCCTCTCCTTTCCTGCCATCACAAAGCTGCGCAGCATATCATGCTCAGAAGTAGCTGCCATAGCCATGTCCATGGCATGAAGCAGCAGCATGGAAAAGGGAATTTCCGTCCCGCCACTCTGCGGGCTCATCAGCCGTTCAAACTGAATCTTATGCGCCTCCGCCAGATGTTCCTGGGCCTCATCCAGGCTGGTAAGAGCACTGTCCCATTCTTTTTTGTGATAGCTTTCCAGGGCCTCGTATACCTTCGCCCGCCCTTCTCCTGCATTTGCAATCATTTCCATACAGATTTCATTCAGTTCTTCCACTGACATTTTCATCGACAGCATCCCTCCTTATTCCTCTCCGGGCTTCTGCAGAATTTCCAGCATCATATCCAGTATTTTTTCGCCCTTCGCCAGACCGTATTCCCGCATGGGAATCAGCATAAACGGCAGATCCGGGTAGCCTTTTTCAGCGGCAAATTTCTGAATGTCTTTCATCTGCCCCTTTACCTGCGGTGCAATCAGCACGATATCCAGTCCGGAAAAATCGAAAGTCCGATAACGAAGGCTGGCAGAGCAGTCAATGGTCAGTTCAATCCCTTTTGCAGACGCCGCCTTTCTTACTGCGTCTGCCATCATGCTGGATGACATTGCCGAAGCGCAGAGCACTACTGCATTGATTTTTTTCATGTCATTTTCCTCCTTTGTTATGATTCTTCCCCTGCCTGCTCTTCAGCAATACACCGTCTTTCGTAAACTTTTGCGAAAGGATACCAGATGATTACCATCAGGACAATCAGAATGGCCTGGGCAACTACATTTCTCCAGTCACCGCCCGTAGAAAGATAGGGCTGGAGAAGCGGAGGCGTGGTCCAGGGAATCTGTACATAAGCAGGGCTTATCCATCCAAGCGATGTCAGGACATAGCCATACATGGTTCCCAAAAGCGAGGTCAGAAATACAAATGGCACAAACATCAGCGGATTCAGCACAATTGGCACTCCGAACATCACGGGCTCATTCACACAGAAAATACCCGGTATGAGGGAGAGTCGGGACACCTCTCGCAGGTGCGCTGATTTTGAGCGGAGCCAGAGCACTATCAGAGAAAGTGTCATTCCGGTACCTCCAATCATCGTCCAGCTGTAAATAAAAGGCTCGGTCAGAATATGCGGCATCGCGCTTCCGGCTGCCACTGCCTCGGCATTTTCTGCGATATTCGTCAGCAGGAAGGGATACATAACTCCCCATACCGTAAAGGAGCCGCCGTGAATTCCCACAAACCAGAGCAGCTGCAGTAAAAGTGCACAGATGAAAGCCGCATACCAGGTGTCGGAGACCGCCAGAAGCGGAGACACAATCATATTCAGCAGGGAATTCAGGTCAAATCCGACAACCACACGGAGCACCCAGAAAAACACCAGAAGGATGGCCATGGGAAGCAGGGAGGCAAAGCTCTGGGAAATCCCGGACGGCACGGATTTTGGAAGCCGGATAATGATATTGTGTTTGTAGGCAAAATGCATAAATTCCACTACAATAATGGCAACCACAAACAGGGTAAACATTCCCTTTGCAGAAAACCCGGTTACTTCCAGCGTATTTGTCTCCATGTCTACCGGGGCCACAGTAATCACATAACAGGCAACCGTTACGATACTGACGATTGTGGAATCCAGTTCTTCATACATACGGGCCAGCTCTGCTCCGAGAGAAATAGCCAGGTACAGCACCATAAAATTCATGGTCATTGTATAAAGAACGTTCAGTTTCTCTGCATACGGGGCCATGGCATTTGCCCAGGATTCCACCGGAAGACTTGTAAGAATCAGCGGCAGGGAGCCGATGATAATCAGCGGTATCGTCCGAATCAGGGCCGCGCGGATTGCGGCAAAATGCCGCTGATTTCCCATGGCAACCAGTGGCGGTGCAATGTACCGCTCAATCAGACCACTCATTTTATCCATTGTGGCCTCAAACTTATTCGTTTTCATTCGTATTCCTCCTCACATAAAATTTTTTTGAACTCTTCATTTCCTTCAAACACGGGTTCCCGCTGCCCTGGTAAAATCATCATGAGAATCCCGGTTTGGATCTTTTCCGTTTATCTCAGGAATAGCAGCCGCAAGCGTCTGGACCGCCGCAGTCAGCAGAAGAACCGACTGCGTCAGCGGATATTCGGGAATCCGGATACGGTGCTCCCTGGCCTTTTCCTTTCCTGACGCATCCAGCATCAGCACTTCCCGGGCCGTTTCTTTCAGGTATTCCAGCGTGACTTCTGCAAGGCTTTGCAGCGGAAGCACGGACTGCAGAAGAAGCACGGAGCTGTCCCCCGTAACCGCCCTGTGCATGCCATGTGAAAATTCCCCGGCGTCCGTAAACATTGCAGGTACACACTGGGTTTCCAAAAGCTTCAACTGGCCTTCTGCCGCTGTTCCGAAATTCATGCCATACCCCAGAACAAACACTTCCTTCATATTTCTTCCAAAGTCATTTTCCTCACACCAGGTTTTCACTGTTTCTGACACTTCCGGAATCTGCCGTATCTGCTCCGTCAGTTCATTCTTCACTTTTTCTCTGTAGCTTTCTTCCGTTTTCCCTTTTACCTTTCCCGTTTCCAGACCCAGCAGAAACAGTGCCAGGAGGGTGGCGCTGTAACCTTTTGTTTTTGCATTACTCTCCTCCTTTCCGCATTCCAGAAGGAGCAGGCTGTCCGCTTTTTCCGCCAGAGGCGATTCCTTCTCCGCCGTTATCCCCAGTGTCCGGTATCCTCTTTTCTTTGTCTCTTCCAGAGCTTCCAGCACCCCGCGGCTGGTTCCTGTCTGACTGATAAACACCACCAGAATATTTTCCTGTTTTTCGTTTTCCCAAGTGCCGTCCTGATACAGAAATCCTGCAGGGGTATCTACCCGAACCCGCAGCCCGCCCGCCCTGGCCAGAAACCATTCTGCAGTCAGCACGGCATTCCAGGAACTCCCGTGGGCCACAAAGTATAATCCCTCCTTATCTTTCAGTTCCTCCCTGGCCAGAACAGATATCTGTTCTGATTTCATCAGTCTGGCAAGAGCCTCCGGTTCTTCTGCGATATAGTCCCACATAATACTATGGTTTCTCATATCTTCGTCCTTTCCAGCCTCAGCATTTTGGCAGCATTTCTCCACAGTATCTTTTCCTGGTCTTCCGGGTCAGTACATATGTAACGAACCTTTTCAATCTCCTGTCCCTGGTCGCCAAAGGGGGCATCCGAGGAAAATAAGAGCTTTTCTGCCCCGGCTGTTTCATAGGCCATCCGGATAACCGGCACATAAGCTCCACAGGTGCTGAGATAAAAATTGGGAATATCCCTGGCCAGCCGGCATGCCTGCTCATACATCATTGGAACGCCGATGTGATACAGAACCACCGGTACTTCCGGAAAGCTTTTCGCCATCTCTGCCCATTTATCCGGTATGGAAAACATGTCAGACTGTCCGTGCACCACCACACATTTTCCGTACTTCCGGCACAGTTCAAAGTACGGATCCAGAAGGCTGTGGCGGTCTGCACTGTATCCGAAACGGATGGCATTGAGTTTCAGGCCGTAAAAATGATAATCCCGAAAGCAGGTTTCCAGCTGTTCCTCTCCGTCCACATCCCAGGGATTGATGACTGCAAATCCCAGCGTTCTGTCCGGATATTTCTCACAGCATTCATGAATATATTCATTGTCTATCGTCTCCAGCTGAGAACAAATCATACATTTTTCCACTCCGGTGCTGTCCATAATCTCCAGAAGGGACTCCACTTTGTAGTCTTCCCCTTTCTTCACTCCAATATGGGAAAGCATATCAATTACCATAATCTCACCTCTCATTCCAGGCCAAAGAGCCGGGCTGCATTTTTCCAGAGCACCTTCTCTTCTCCGTTCTCAAAATTTTTTGCTGCGTTCCTTACTTTCATCAGTTCCAGGGAGTAGTAACCGGCCTCCGGCGTTCCTGTTCCCAGCAGAACCTTATCAATTCCGGCTGTTTTCATGGCCCGGTGCGTATTAAAATCCATACTGGAGGAAGTCTCCAGATATACATTTGGATGATTTTTGGCCACATTCACGGCGCTGGCATTATCATACTGGAGTCCCATGCGCCCCATAATAATATTGACTTCAGGGAAGTCCTCTGCAATCTCTCCGAAAAATACCGGGCTTGAAAACACTTCCGCGGCTCCGTAGCACCATACCGGAGCCTTGTATTTCCGGCACACCTCCAGAAGCGGATAAAACACCTCATGCTCACAGAGCATATAGCCATGGCGCAGTGGATTCATGTACAGTCCCCGGAATCCTCCGTTTAGCGCCTGCTCCAGTTCTTCTGCGCTGTCCTCCTTCCAGGGATTAACCGTATAGAGTCCCGTAAAGCGCTCTGGATATCTGGTGAAGGCTCTTTTTACAGAATCATTATCCAGACTTTCTGCGTAGCAGCTGACTACGGCCCGGTCTATTCCGGCCTCATCCATTTTTTTCAAAAGCTCTTCCGCGGTAATCTCTTTCCGAAACCGATGTTTTCCGATAATATTCGACACGTCAATAATCATAATCTCCCCTCCTCTAGTGGTCTTTTACCCAGTCCGGACCAAACAGAATCCCCAGCATTGTTTCTGCTGCCACACTTTCAATAAGAGGCATCAGAGAGTCCCTCACCCGGGGAAGTTTTACGACAAAGACCCGTTCCTCAGGTTCTGCTTCTTCCGTCGTGTAAAGCATGACTTTTCCTCCATGGTCCAGAATAAACTGGAACATCTTCTCTTCCTTTGTTCCCTTTTTCATCTCCGGGAAAAACATCTGCGCCAGGTAACGCTCCCCCATTTTTGCGCTGTGGTACTGCCCGTGCGCATAATCCGCACACTCCCATACAGCTGTGCAGTTATGAAGTCCTTCCCGGTAAGCCAGGGAAAGCTGTCTGGCCGTTGCCAGAGACGTATTATTTGCCAGCAGGTCAAAAAGCTGTGTTCCTTCTGCAAATTCTGCCATGGGAGCCGCATTTTCCTCCCAGTGTTCCAGCCATCCGCAGATCCAGTCTGCCGACCGGGAAACTTCACTCCAGAACCCGTCGTCCAGTTCCCCCGCCAGACTATAGGCCAGAATATTCAGAATCAGCATCGTCAGCTCATAGGTTTTGCTGGTAATGGAACGCTCCGGCCCGGCCAGAATGGGAAGCGGAATATCCGCCATCCGGCTCAGGGCGCTTCCTTCATTATTATAGATTCCCACAACCGTAGTGATTTTTTTCGCTTTTTCCACCAGTTCTGTGACTTCCTGAGAATTCCCCGACTGGGAAACTGCGATAATCAGCGTTCCGCTGTCCACCTGGCCGAACTGGAACCGGGACAGTTCAAAAGAGCTGAAGGAAAGTGCCGGTATCCCTTTTCCGGTCAGGTAACTCTTTACCGCATCCATAGCATAAAGAGAGCTCCCCATCCCGGTCATAATTACTTTTTTCATTTCTTTTTGCCGAAACAAATCTGTAATATAAGAAATCGTTCTGCTTCCCTCGCCCTGGCGATAGTACTGGGCCGTTGTCCGTATCAGTCCGCCCTGCGTACATACCTCCCCTATAAATCCATTCATCTTCCGCATTCCTCCTTTATTTGTTTGTTTATGTTCGTTTATGTTTTATTTATATCATTTATGCGTTCGTTAGTCAACACAATTATTCTTTTTTGTACTATTTTTCTGTATTTTATTTTTTTAGCAAAAATTATTTCAAACTTTTTTAAACATTTTCCTTTTTACATTGTTCTTTTTTGTTCTTTTTAGATTGTAAACCCGACAGGGCTGTGCTATAATGCAGATAAGATTTAGGAAATGAATTTTGCAAAGGAGCATCTGCCATGATTCAAAACAAACGTCTCGAAAAAATAATGAATCTTCTACAACAGGAAAAAACTGTCAGTGTCAGTCAGCTCAGCGAACTTCTCCACGTGACTCCCAAAACCGTCCGCCTGGACCTGAAAAAACTGGAAAATGCCAATGTATTAAAACGGGTTCATGGGGGCGCGGTTCTTTCTACCCATCAGAGCACCTCCTTTCCGGTTCTGTCACACCGTCAGAAATTTGCGGAGGAAAAGGCCCGAATTGCCAGAAAAGCATTTACTCTGCTCAAAGAAAACGACGTCATTCTTCTGGATGACGGAAGCACAAGCCTGGAACTGGCAAAACTGCTGGGAGATTTTAAAATCACGGTTCTTACGAACGATGTTTTCATCGTCAATGAACTGATGTACAAGTCCAATGTCACACTTTATGTTATCGGAGGTGCATTAAAGCGGGACGGCGAATCCTTTGTCATTAACGGCGAAGACTCTATTCAGTTTGTAAAAAAATACCATGTAAACAAGGTTTTTCTCGGGGTTAGTACGATAGACATGGAAAACGGCGTTATGATTTTCTATTATGGAGACCGCTCCACCAAACGCGCCTTTATGGCCGCTGCCGACGAAGTGGTCTGCATGGCCGACCATTCCAAAT
>DSTFC04002__coassemble_1862_pt1 | contig 11209 bp, 11 predicted proteins | sample DSTFC04002__metabat2_high_PE_021 | metagenome-assembled genome bin DSTFC04002
AAACAATCCGGCCCTGGTTCTGGCGGACGAGCCCACCGGAAATCTGGACGAAAAATCTGCCGGACTGGTGGCCGGTATGCTGAAAGAGATACATGAAATCATGGGGAAAACCATTATTATGGTAACCCATAATCCGCAGCTTGCCAGGCAGGCAGACCGGACGTGCATCCTGCGGGAAGGACGGATGACAGAGAACTAAAAGAAGAGCCCTCTGCCCCAGGGAGCAGGACACCCCAGGCGGAGACAGACCAGGAGGAAACCATGGATTTTGAAGAGATATACAGAACTTATTTGCAGGACGTCTATCGTTTCCTTCTGAAACTCTGCCATGACGAGCAGACAGCGGAGGAACTGACCCAGGAAACTTTTACCCGGGCCTATGCGTCCATCGACAGCTTCCGGGGTACCTGCAAATTCTCCGTCTGGCTCTGTCAGATAGCCAAGAATACCTGGTTTTCCTATTATGAACGGCAGAAAAAAAGTCCCCCCTCCGCGCTGGCGGACCAGGAGATCCTTGTGGTTTCCGGGGAAAATCCGGAGGAGGACGTGGTGGACTCCCTGACGGCCATGGAGCTTCACAAAATCCTTCACCGGATAAAGGAACCTTATAAAGAAGTTTTTATGCTCCGGGTGTTTGGAGAACTCCGGTTTAAAGAAATCGCGGAAATATTTGACAGGCAGGAAATCTGGGCCCGGGTCACCTATTACCGGGCAAAGGAAATGATACAGAAGCAGACAGAGAAAGGGGACAGAAAAAAATGAAATGTACCGTGGCAGAAGATTTACTTCCGCTTTATCTGGAAGGCTTGTGCAGGGAAGAAACTGCAAAAGAACTGGAGGCACATCTGGAACACTGTCCCCAGTGCCGCAGAAAGGCAGAGGCGCTGAAAAAAGAATACCGGGTAAAAGAAGAGCGGAAACCTTCGGGAGAGTATCTGAAAGAAGGAATGCTTTTCGAAAAGAGAGAGCGGGCTCTCCGGGAGGAAATGGTGGACGCCGTACTGGGGTGGGGTGTATTTGTAGACGCTATCCTGCTGTATGCCTGCACTGCCGTTATCTTTTGGCAGATTGGGACGGTGCTGGCAGAATACGGAATCCAGCAGCTGCAGAATCTCCAGATTGAGATTCCCTGTATCATGGCGGGCGGGGCACTGATGGATACGGTTTATCTGGCCGGGCGCTATCTGCTGAAAAAAGAGATGCAGACCTTCCGTACCGCCTGCATTCTCTTCCTGGGAGTCCAGGTCATCCTGATAATTGCCCTGATGATTACAGCTATTGTATGGATGGCATCAGCGCCGGCTCCGGATATCCTGCGGGTGTTCTGCTAAATGCCGGAACAGCAGCCGCCAGAACGCGTAAAGGATGGCACTGCCCAGAAAAGTGGACGCCACATAGGAAAGGATTCCGGCCCCGTTTCCCCAGATACGGGCAATGTGCCGGAAGACAATCTGTTCCATGGGAAGCCGGGGACTGATATAAAACATATTGATGGTGCCGAAGCGGGAAAGAGTAAGATTCAGTACCGTGGCCACAAGGCAGAGCAGGCCGTAGAGCAGAGCCGCATGCAGAAATGTCCGCCAGGAAAGGCGGGCATTTTGGGTGAACGGGGACGGGTACCTGCTGGCCGGTACCCGTCCCCGGCCGGATTCCCGGACCAGGCAGAAACCGGCGGCCAGCCCGGAAAGAATCAGCACAACATGCCAGAGGTAGGAGTGGACGGTCAGTACGGGAAGTGCATAGTGCATGCCGCTGGTATCCAGAAAAACCGCCATGGCTCCCAGCAGGGTAAACGTAGAAAGGAAAGCCAGCACACAGCGCCGCTTTTCCCCTTTCAGGAAAGGCAGAAGCGGGAGAAGATACATGGGGATGCTGCAAAGCTGAAAAGGAAAGTACCACCAGAGATAATGCCCCTTTCCCACAGAAAAGGTCAGAAGAAGCTGCTTTCCTGCTTCACTGCCAAGCAGAATCATACCGGTGACAAAAAAGAACCGGTTCCACAGCCGGACAGACCGTTCCATATATATCCCTCCCTTTTCACAGCCTTCTTTTCCTTTATTATAGTGAAGTGACAGAAAAAAGCAAGGAAGCTTTCCGGTTCCGGCTAGTATCTTTTTTTATACAGTTTTTCCACCGCTCCAATCACCGCGTACAGTGCCATTGCCATCATGCACAGCAGTACAATCGACATCAGCAGCCAGTCAAGTTTGAACACCTGACTGCCGTAAATAATCAGGTAGCCCAGACCCTGGCGGCCGCCGATGAACTCCCCGATTACCACGCCTACCAGGCATAATCCGATGTTGACCTTCATATTGCTGATAATGGCAGGAACATTGCCCGGCAGTACGACTTTGGTCAGCGCATGGAGACGTCTGCCGCCCAGGGTATAGACCAGGGTAATCTTTTCCGGGTCCACAGAGGTAAAGCTGGTATAAAGGTTCAGAATGCTTCCGAAAATGGCCACGGACATTCCGGCCACAATAATCGTTTTCTGGTTCGCTCCAAGCCATACGATAAGAAGCGGGGCCAGGGCGGATTTTGGCAGGCTGTTCAGTACTACCAGGTAGGGGTCCACAATTTCCGAAAACCGGGGCCACATCCAGAGAAATACCGCAAAAAGCACACCCAGAAAAGTTACCAGAAGAAAACTGGCCAGGGTTTCGTAAAGAGTTATGCCCAGGTGCAGAAAGATACTTTTATCCAGTACCATACCCCAGAAACAGCGTGCAATCTGGGTCGGACTGCTGAAAATAAAGGAATCAATGATTCCGGTACGGGCGGTAAATTCCCACAGAAAAAGAAAAACAAGTAAAATGGCGGTCCGGAAAAAGAGGACCGTGTATCGCTGCCGTTTCTGCTTATGCAGATAACGGAGCTGTCCGCTGGACGGTTCATGCATCAGGATTCAGCTCCTTCCAGATAAGATTAAACCAGGTTTTGAATTCCGGGTCATTGCGGCGCCTGAGAGGGGAAGTTTCCCCGGAGGCAAAGGAAACCGTGACGGTCTGGCTGAGGGCGGCGGGACGGCTGGAAAAGACCAGAATCCGGTCCGCAAGGCTGACCGCCTCGGAAATATCGTGGGTCACCAGTATGGCGGTCTTTTTTTCTTTCCGGATAATCTGGCCGATGTCATTTCCCGTATTCAGCCGGGTCTGGTAATCCAGGGCAGAAAAGGGTTCATCCAGAAGCAGAATGTCCGGTTCCAGAACCAGGGTCCGGATAAGGGCGGCGCGCTGACGCATTCCGCCGGAAAGCTCCGAAGGCCGGGAAGAAGCGAACTGCTCCAGACCATAGGTTTTCAGAAGTTCTTTTGCCCGTTCCCGGGTGCGGGGATTCAGCCGGTGCTGGATTTCCAGCCCCAGCAGTACATTGTGGTATACACTGCGCCAGTTCAGCAGTTCATCCTTCTGGAGCATGTAGCCAATCCGGACAGAGCTGTCCTTCCGGGAGCTGCCCCGGATGTTTATCTGCCCCTGCTCCGGTTCCAGCAGGCCGAAAATCAGGTGCAGCAGAGTGGATTTCCCACAGCCGGAGGGCCCGACGATGGCGATAAATTCTCCTTCCCTTACCGAAAAGGAAATATCCTCCAGGGCCCGGGTTTCCCCGTCTGGGGTATGATAGGCATAGAAAATATGTTTTAATTCCAGAATGGGTTCCATAACCGTTCCTCCTGACTGCCCGGCTCCGAAAACCCCGGCGCCGTCAGCTTTCTATACAATACAGTATGAAAAACCGGAAAAAGTGTTCCCGGACGCTTGCAGAAAAAAAGGACAGAGGCGTATAATAAAACACAGCATGCAGGTATGTAAAAGGAAGAGGGGACATGCCGCAGGAGAGGACGGACAGCCATGAGGATAAATTATCAGAAAGAACTGGATAAGATTCTGGAGGAACTGGAAAGGACCGGGAAGGTTCCCCGTCTGCTGCTGCACAGCTGCTGTGCGCCATGCAGCAGCTATGTACTGGAATATCTGTCGAAGTATTTCCGGATTACCGTGTTTTACTATAATCCCAATATCTGGCCGGAGGAAGAATATGGGAAACGGGTGGAAGAGCAGAGAAGGTTTGCCGGGGAACTGCAGACCAGATATCCGGTCTCTTTTGTAGAAGGACGCTACGAAAAGGAACGGTTTTACGAGATGGCCCGGGGACTGGAGAACGTCCGGGAAGGCGGAGAACGGTGTTTCCGGTGCTACAGACTCCGGCTGGAGGAGACGGCCCGGAGGGCGGCAGAAGGAGGGTTTGACTATTTTACCACTACTCTCAGTATCAGCCCCATGAAAAACGCGCAGAAGCTGAATGAGACAGGGCTGGAGCTGGCAGAGATTTACCAGGTTCCCTACCTGGTATCGGACTTTAAAAAGAAAGACGGTTACCGGCGTTCCGTGGAACTCTCCCGGGAGTACGGACTGTACCGGCAGGACTACTGCGGATGTATCTACTCGAAAAGGGAGAGGGAAAACCTTTACAGAGAGTCCCCTTCTGTGGTACACTAAAACGAAAAAGCAGAAACAAGAGAAAAGAGGAAACAGTATGGCACAGTTATGGGGCGGACGGTTTACCAGAAAGACAGATGAACTGGTATACCGCTTTAATGCATCCCTGTCCTTTGACAGGAGACTCTATGCCCAGGATATCCGGGGGAGCCTTGCCCATGTAAAAATGCTGGGGAAGCAGGGAATTCTGACGGAGGAAGAGACAAAGGAAATTACAGAAGGCTTAAACGGCATTCTGGAAGATATTGAAAACGGAAAGCAGGAAATCACCGGAGAATATGAAGATATTCACAGTTTTGTGGAATCCGTGCTTACGGACCGGATTGGAGAGGCCGGAAAGAAGCTGCACACCGGCCGGAGCCGGAATGACCAGGTGGCCCTGGACATGAAGCTTTATATCCGCAGTGAGACAGAGGAACTGCAGAGCCTGGTGCGGGAGCTGCTTACAGAACTTCTGAAGCTGATGGAAGAACATACAGAAACCATCATGCCCGGGTTTACCCATCTGCAGAAAGCCCAGCCGGTAACGCTTGCCCATCATCTGGGCGCTTATTTTGAAATGTTTCGCCGGGATAACTCCCGGTTTGCCGATATCCGGAAGCGGATGAACACCTGCCCGCTGGGCTCCGGAGCCCTGGCAGGAACCACCTATCCTCTGGACCGGGACTACACGGCAGAACTTCTCGGATTCGACGGTCCCACGCTGAACAGCATGGACGGAGTTTCCGACCGGGATTATCTGATAGAACTGCTCAGTGCCCTGTCCACCACGATGATGCACTTAAGCCGGTTCTGCGAAGAGATTATTATCTGGAATTCCAATGAATACCAGTTTGTAGAGATTGACGACGGATACAGCACGGGCAGCAGTATTATGCCTCAGAAAAAGAACCCGGATATCGCAGAGCTGATTCGGGGAAAGACGGGCCGTGTTTACGGGGCCCTGATGGGGATGCTCACAACCATGAAGGGCATTCCCCTGGCCTACAACAAAGACATGCAGGAAGATAAAGAGATGGTCTTTGACGCCCTGGATACTGTGAAAGGCTGTCTGGCGCTCTTTACCGGAATGCTTTCCACCATGAAGTTCCAGAAGGAACGAATGCTGGAGAGCTGCCGCCACGGCTTTACCAATGCCACGGACGCGGCGGATTATCTGGTAAATCACGGCGTACCCTTCCGGGACGCTCACGGCATTATCGGCAGACTGGTCCTGTACTGCATTGAGAAAAACAAGGCCCTGGACGATTTGACCATGGAAGAATATAAAGCCATTTCTCCGGTGTTTGAGGAGGATATTTACGATGCGGTCAGCATGGAAACCTGCGTACAGAAGCGCAATACAGTCGGCGCTCCCGGACCGGAGGCCATGAAACAGGTGATTCAGAAATGCAGGGAATACCTGGAGGAGCAGAACGCATAAAACAGAGGGAAGAAAGCGAGGAACAGACATGAAAGAAAAATTACGGGTAGGGATTCTGGGAGCTACCGGAATGGTAGGACAGCGGTTTATCGCACTGCTGGAAAACCATCCCTGGTTTGAAGTGGTTACGGTGGCTGCCAGCGCCCGTTCCGCAGGAAAGACATATGAGGAAGCCGTAGGAAAACGGTGGAAGATGGACACACCCATGCCGGAGGCGGTAAAGAAGCTGGTAGTACATAACGTAAACGAAGTGGAAACCGTGGCAGAGACCGTGGATTTTGTCTTCAGTGCCGTAGATATGACCAAGGAAGAAATCCGGGCCGTTGAGGACGCTTACGCGAAGACGGAAACACCGGTTGTCTCCAACAACAGCGCCCACCGCTGGACGCCGGACGTGCCCATGGTGATTCCGGAGATAAATCCCCAGCACTTTGATGTGATTGCAGACCAGAGAAAACGCCTGGGAACTACACGGGGCTTTGTGGCAGTAAAGCCCAACTGCTCGATTCAGAGCTATGCACCGGTGCTGACTGCCTGGATGGAGTATGAGCCGACCGAAGTGGTGGCGACGACCTATCAGGCTATTTCCGGGGCCGGAAAAACCTTCCAGGACTGGCCGGAAATGGTGGAAAATATCATCCCCTATATTGGCGGGGAAGAGGAAAAAAGCGAGCAGGAACCGCTGCGTATCTGGGGAAGAGTCGAAAACGGGCAGATTGTGAAAGCGAAGGAACCGGTGATTACGACCCAGTGTATCCGGGTACCGGTGCTCAATGGACATACGGCGGCCGTGTTCGTGAATTTTGCCAAGAGTCCCACAAAGGAAGAGCTGATTGAAAAGCTGCAGGAGTTCAAAGGACTGCCCCAGGAACTGGAACTTCCCAGTGCGCCGAAGCAGTTTATCCGGTATATGGAGGAAGACGACCGTCCCCAGGTAAAACTGGATGTGGATTATGAGAAGGGCATGGGCATTACGGTGGGCCGCCTTCGGGAGGACGTTCTTTTCGACTGGAAATTTGTAGGACTGTCCCATAATACCGTACGCGGGGCGGCCGGCGGCGCCATTCTCTGTGCCGAGACGCTGGTGGCAAAAGGATATATTGAGAAGAAATAGGGGAAGCCGGAAAATGCAGATATCTGTAAAAAATACAGAATATCGTATGTTTTTATCCAGTCTCTGGTGAAATCTTGTCTGTGAAAAACAGCTCTGTTATAGTTAAGCTGAAAAGACGAAAAGGAGTGTTTTGTCTATGCAGAGCTTTATGGGAGCAGACAGCGGACTGATGAACAGATTAAATAAGATTGCGGATATTCTGATGCTGAATGTGCTGTATCTGATTACCAGTCTTCCGGTAATTACAGTGGGGGCCGGAACAACGGCCCTCTATGATGTGATGATGAAACTGACGAAGGACGAGGAAGGATACATTGTCCGGGACTATTTCCGGACATTCCGGGAATGCTTTAAGCGTTCTACAGCATTATGGGGCCTTTCTATTCTGGCCGGTATCCTGGCCGGGGCGGATATTTATTTTTATATGTTTTCCGGCATGGGAAGAGAACTTCCGGTCTTCAATTACCTGTTCTCCGTCGTGATACTTTGTTTTTTGTTTATCTACAGCTGGCTTTTCGCTGTGCAGGCAAAATTCAGATGTCCGGCGGGGATGACGGTGAAAAAAGCCGCATTTCTGGCTCTTCGGCACCTGCCGTATACAGTAGCGGTTACCCTGCTGAACCTGCTTCCGGTCATCCTGGTGCTTGTGTTCCCGGTATCCCTGCCCTATGTTCTCCTGGTGGAACTGGTGTGTGGATTTTCCGGAACCGCATATATTAAAAGCCTGCTTTTTAATCGGGTTTTTGCAGGATATCAGCCGGAAGAGAAAAGCAGCATGGCATAAATAAAAATAGAAAGCGCATGAAAATAGCAGCCGTGAAGCTGCTATTTTTTTGCCCTGCCAAGCTGGGAAAGGCGGTATTCTTTTGCGCTGTATCCGGTATATTTTTTAAATACCGAGGCGAAATGTTTATAGTCGCTGAATCCGGTCATTATGGCCACTTCGTAAGTCTTAAGACTGGGGTCCATAAGGAGTTCCTTTGCTTTGGTAATCCGGTAGCGGGTCAGCCACTCTTTGAAATTTTCCCCTACAGTTTCTTTGAAAACTTTACTGAGATAATTCGGCGTAACATGGACTTCCCGGGACAGAAGGTTCAGGGAAATGTTTTCCCCATAGTGCTGATGTACATATTTTATTACAATGTCAATGATATTCTGATAACTCTGGAAAGACTCCCCATTCAGAAAATCGTGAATGAGACCGGGAAGTTTTTCCAGCCTGACAAACAGACCGGCAGAACCCTCCTCTTTGTCTCCCCGCAGAAGAGCGGAGAGAGCGGAGTTCTTACGTATGGTGTCTGCCGATACTTCCAGCCTGTTCAGGACCAGGATGAAAATTTTCAGAAGCATGGTAATCCGGTCTTCCTCATCCAGATTCAGACGTTCCATTTTCTGGCGGAAGGTTTCCAGACGGGCAGCATACTGTTCCGGAGAAGATGGAGCGGTTCTGGAAAAATAGCGGATATCACTTTTAAAATTCTGCAGTGCCGGATTGTACATATAATTCCGCAGCAGCCAGTCCGGCACTTCCCGGGGATAGACGATGCTCCCGCATTCCCGGCAGTAGTGCAGGGCAAGGGCGGCAAAAGCCTGGTTGTAGGACTGGTTGATGTTGTGATAACCGATAAATTCCTCACCGCAGCCGGTACGGATAACGCTTCCGGTATGGGAGAGCAGAAATTCAGCAAAACATTCCAGAAAGAGGGTGAAGCCGGCAAAAGGTGTCCGGTAATTCAGCATAACCACGAACAGATTGGGACCGGCTACTTTTACAATGTGATTGATTCCGGCAATATCCAGGTACTGCTGTATCACGCCGGGAATCTGCTGGCGGAGAGTTTCCCAGCTGGAAAGGGCAGTATTTCTGCTGGAAAACTCTTCCATATTATTGACAGAAAAAGTAAATACCCGGAAATAGGAATCCTGAATGGAAAGCTCTGCTCTCGGTGTGTTAAAGGAAAGCATGACACTGTTCTGGATGGAAGCATTCTGGGAATCCTCCTGCTCCTGATTTTTCCGGAGCTTTTCCTGAATTTTCCGGATTACTTTTATCAGCTCTTCCGCTCCGACGGGCTTCAGAAGATATTCCGATACACCAAGGGAAATGGCTTTCCGGGCATATTCGAAATCGTCATATCCGGAAAGAATTACAAAAATTGTGTCCGGCAAAAGTTTTCTGGCCTCTTCAATAAAGGAAAGGCCGTCCATTTCTCCCATCCGGATATCGGTGAGAATGCAGTCGGGCCGAAGGTCAGGAAGCAGGGAAAGAGCGTGGGAACCATCGGAGGCTTCTCCGCAGATTTCCACATCGTACTCTGCCCAGCTGATGGATTCGATAATCCCTTTCCGGACAAAATATTCATCATCAACAATCATGAGTTTTAGCATTTGGAGTTCCTCCTTCGTTTTCCTGCTCCGGGCAGTAAGGCTGTTTTACAAGAATTCGGGTGCCTTTTCCCGGAGTGCTGGATATGGTGATTCCGTATTCCTCGCCGAACAGGAGCTTTATCCGTTCATTGGTGTTCCGGATTCCAAAACCTTGACGGCTGTTTCTGGAATTGAGCTCTGTCACCAGCTCCGGGGCGATTCCGTTTCCATTGTCCTCAATAATATAGAGCAGCGTCTGGTCCTGCCAGGTTACCGTAATGGTAATCAGATTGTCTGTTCTGCTGTTGGAAACGCCATGGACAAAGGCGTTTTCCACCAGAGGCTGGAGAATAAGCTTGATGACCTTTACTTTATCGGGCTCCAGCCGGGAGTCCACACTGATTTTTACCTTTACGTTATCTTTACAGCGCTTTTTTTGTATGATGAGATAACTGTTCAGGTGTTTCAGCTCATTCTGAAGGGTAATCAGCCCCTCCCCTTTGTTCAGACTCAGACGGAACATATTGCCCAGGGCCTGAACCAGTTCCGCTGCTTCATCCGTATGCTCCAGGCGGCAGACCCAGTAGATGGTATCCAGGGTATTATAGAGAAAATGGGGGTTAATCTGGGCCTGGAGAGCCTGGAATTCCGCTTCGCTCTGGCTGAGCTGGGCGGCGTAAACCTGATTCATCATAAATTCCAGCCGCTGGGACATCTCATTGAACTCCTTTGCCAGAAGGCCGACCTCATCGTTGGTAGTGATATAAGGATATTCACTGAAATGCTGGTGACCGGCGTCTTTAATCAGATTTCCCAGAGTCCTGAGCGGAGCCAGGTTCTTCCGGGAAATGATGAAGGACAGGAGGACACAGACAAATACACTGCAGAGAATCACGGTAACGATAATCTGGGAAATCACCTGGTTATCAGCCAGGGCCACGGAAGTCGGAGTCAGGTCGATAATCGTCCAGCCCGCTTCCTCCAGAAAACTGGTATTTACCAGATATTCGCCGTTTAATGCGTGCTTACCTATTTTTTTCAGTTCTCCGTTTTGAAGGCTTTCCAGGGAAATCCGGGAATCCCGGTATTTTTCTGCATTGGAAGCAAGAATGGTTCCATCCTGATTCGCAATCAGAAAAATATTTCCTTCCGAAGACAGTTCGTTCTGATATGTATCGATAATCAGGCTTACCGGAATGTCAATGACAATGTATCCCAGGAGGACGGAGGGCTGGTAGATGTTACGGTACTGCCGGATGAAGGAAAAGGTCCGGACCGCCGAATTGCCGGGGCCGGAAAGAACACTGGGCGTCCAGTAGTAATATCCTTCCAGACTGTCGGCTTTTTCCCTTTGTCTTTCCGTCAGCACATGAGAATTTCGCGCGTTTCCGATGGTAAGACGGCGGTCGTCCAGACCTTCAATACGAATCGAATACAGGTCCGTGTTATAACCTACAAAGGATGTAAGAAAGCTCATAATCTCCGACGGATCCTTCTGGGAGGTACCCTCGAAATAGTTCCGGACGTCGCTGTTCTGAAAAATCAGATGGGACACTTCATTTACATGATTCATCGTAGTAGCGATGTTTCCGGTCAGGGAATTCAGCTTCTGCGCATTGATTTCCTCGGTTTTTTTTAAAATGATGCCGGAGGATTTGGAATAGGAGAAGATACCGGTTATCACAGTGGGAATGATAGACAGTAAAAGGAAATAAATAAAAAATTTATACTGCAGACTGAAAAATTTTTTCTTCATATTTATATTAGGCCTTTCTTCTGGGTGATACTTATAAAACTATGCCAAAA
>DSTFC04002__coassemble_1929_pt1 | contig 10858 bp, 11 predicted proteins | sample DSTFC04002__metabat2_high_PE_021 | metagenome-assembled genome bin DSTFC04002
ATAAATAAATTTTACACCAAGAGCCAGGCCTTGCACAGACCTGGCTCTTATTCTTTGTAAAAAGTGCTGCCGCACTAATTATTTAGTGCGACAGCCCCTCGTTTTGCAGTGTAAACCTGAAAGTAACTGCAAGGTGCCTGTTCTCTTTCTTGACAAATTCTTCTTTCTGCCTGCATAATAAAGGCCGGAGGTACCCGTTATGAAAGAGACACAGCAGAACCCTGCACATACACATGCAGATACAGATAATGCAGATACAAATACGCATTCACATACACACAGCCATACCCAGACGAAGGCTGTGGTCAACCGGCTCTCCCGGGCTATCGGGCACCTGGAAGCGGTGAAAAAAATGGTGGAAAACGGACAAGACTGTTCCGAAGTCCTGATTCAGCTTGCCGCGGTCCGGGCCGCCCTGACAAACACGGGAAAAATCATTCTGAAAGACCATCTGGACCACTGTATCGTGGACGCGGTCACGGAAAATGACCCGGAAGCGCTGGAAAAGTTTAAAAAAGCGCTGGAGCAGTTTATCAAATAACTGCTTCCAGAAGCGCCCGGGCCGCCCTGCTTTTCGGATTCTGAAGGACGTCTTCCGTTCTTCCTTCCTCTGCGATTTTTCCATCCTCCATAATCAGGACCCGGTCGCAGAGGCTCTGAACGAGAGCCAGGTCGTGGCAGATGAAAAGGCAGGCCATCTTGTATTCCTGCCGCAGTTTCCGAAGCAGGTCTACTATCTTTTTCTGCGCCATCACATCCAGGGCACTGGTGGCTTCATCACAGACCAGAAGTTCCGGTTCCCTGGAAAGCGCCCGGGCGATGGCCGCCCGCTGGCACTGGCCGCCGCTGACCTCCCGGGGATACCGGAAGGCAAGACTCTCCGGCAGGCCACAGACACGCAGAAGTTTCCCTGCCTCCTTCTGTGCTTCCTTTCTGGAATATCCCCTGTTCCGAAAGCTTTCCCCAATGCTGTACCCCAGGGTGTGACGGGGATGAAAGGAGGCTTCCGGAGACTGGAATACCATCTGCATATGCTGATAAACCTCATCCCGCGCTTTTCCCTCTGCGCGGGTTATTTCTTTTCCGTGAAAAAAAATTTCTCCGGATGTCACATCCAGAAGACGGGTGACCGCCCTGGCCACTGTGCTTTTCCCTGCGCCGGAGGCCCCGGCAATTCCCAGAATTTCTCCCGGATACAGCGAAAAACTGACCTGGTTTACCGCTGTCAGGCCCTTCTTTTTCCACTCTTTCCTGGGCAGAAACAGTCCCTTCCCTCCCCGGTTTTCTTCAAACGTTTTTGTCAGATTTTTCACTTCCAGTAATGGTTCCATCTCTTCTCTCCCTGCCCGTACCGGGCGCTTTTTTACGGCTGTCCTTTCAGTCGGGGCACCGCCGCAAGCAGTTCCCGGGTATAAGCGCTCCGTGGATGATTCAGCACCTGCTCCGTACTTCCGTACTCTTCTGCCTTACCTTCCCGGAGTACCAGCAGACGGTCTGCCACCGCTCCGGCCAGCGCGATGTGATGGGTAACCAGAAGCAGTGCGGTGCCAAAGTTCCTGCGAAGTTTTTGCAGTTCTTCCACCACCTGTCTCTGCACGGCCACATCCAGGGCGCTGGTAGGCTCGTCCGCCAGCAGAATATCCGGCCGGGACAGCATGGCGGCGGCAATGCCCATTCTCTGATTCATGCCTCCGGAAAGCTGAAACGGATATTTCCCCAGAAGCTGTTCTCCTTCCGGGAATCCCAGTCCTTCCAGAAGATGCAGAATTCTTTCTTTTCTCTCTTTTTTGGGCATCTTTTCCCCGGCGCACAGAATTTCGCCAAGCTGGTCTCCCATGGTCCGCACCGGGCAGAAGGAGGCCTCTGCATTCTGAAAGACCATGCCTATCCGGCGCCCCCGGATGTTCTGCAGTTCCTTTTCGGAAAGAGCCGTCAGGTTTTTCTCCCCAAACCACACCGCTCCTTTCGTCACGGCTCCCTCCGGCCCCAGAAGTCCCAGAACCGTTTTCAGCAGGGTGGTTTTCCCGCTTCCGGACTCTCCCACAATCCCCAGGATTTCTCCTTTCCCCAGGGAAAAATCTATCTGTCCAAGTACCGGCCGGCCCTGACGGCAGACCTCCAGATTTTTACATCTTAACAGTTGTTCCATTGCCCTTTTCTATCCTTCCATGTCCAGTTCCGCCGTGATTTCATAGTAATCGCAGGGATGGGCGGTCAGCCCGGTCACCGTAGATTTTGTTATCATGTTCATGCGCAGATGGGAGCAGAACACATAGGCATTGTCGTCCAGAATGACCTGCTGCATCTCCACCGCCAGTTCTGCCCGCCGGTCCGTGTCAAACGTCTGTGCCAGTTCCCCGGCCAGCTCTTCCAGCCGGTCGCTGTGATACTGTCCGTCGTTACTGCTGGAAGAATCCAGACAGTGATACTTAAAAAAGTATTCCGGGTCTCCGGTGGGCGCCGTTACCATGGCGCTGACATAAATATCCCAGGCGGTTTCGTCCGCCCGGATGCGGTTGTGGTCCGCCGTGCTGTTTATCTCCACCTGGAAACCGATGTCTTCCAGGGTGGCCTGGGCCGCTTCTGCCAGCAGGGGAAGCTCCTGACGGCTGGGATAGGTCAGCCACCTCAGCACCAGCGGCGTACCGTCCTTTTCCCGGACGCCGTCTCCGTCGGTATCCCGCCATCCCGCTTCCTCCAGAACTTCCCGGGCTCCTTCCGGGTCATAGGAGGCGGCCCTCACTGCGTCCCCGCCAAAAGAAAAGCTGTCGGGGAACACGCCCGCGGCCACATAGCCGTTTCCTCCAAGGAGGGTTTCCACAAACCCTTCCTTGTCTATCCCCATGGCAATGGCCCGGCGCACTGCCGGGTCGCTGGTAATCCCGCTTTTAAAATTCATGGCGCCAAAGAAGACCCGGCTGGTGGCGCAGCCTGAAAAAGTATAGTTCTCATTTTCAAACAGCGGATAGCTGGCATAGGGCATCCCGTATGCGCCGTAGATTTCTCCCGACTGAAGCGCCATGGTCAGGGTGTCCCCGTCTGAGATTGTCCGGATGGTTATCCCGTCCAGCTTCGGTTCTCCGTTCCAGTAGTTCTCATTTTTCACCAGGCGAAGCTCCTGGTCCGTAGTCAGGGAAACCGCCCGGTAAGGTCCTGTCCCCTGCACGATTCCCTCTTCCGACACGCCGGCCTCTACATCAAATATGCAGGCATAGGGGTCTGCCAGGAAGCCGGGCAGGGCAGGTACCGGCGTCTCTGTCCGTATAGTCAGCATCCGGCCTTCCGCCGTAATTTCCGCAATCTGCAAATCTCCGGCCGCCCGGAGATGGTTCTCCACCAGGTCCTCCAGGCATTCCTTCACTGCCTCCGCGTCCAGCGTCCGTCCGCTGGTAAAGGATATCCCCTCCCGCAGGGTTATCTGCCAGGTCAGTTCATCTAAGTTTCCCCAGCTTTCGGCCAGCCAGGGCTCTGTCTCCATGGAATCACTGAACCGGAACAGCGTTTCCCCCACTCCGTAGCGGATGCAGGCCCAGCCGCCGTTGCCGTTGTGGGGATTGATATCCGCCTCCCCGTTTTCTGCGTTAAATGTGGTATCTCCAAAGACAAAGGTTTTCCCGCTTTCGGACAGGTCTGTCTCCGTCTGCGTTTCCCGTCCGCACCCGCTTATCGCTGTGGCCGCCAGAACCACAGCCAGCAGAAAAGCCAGGCCGCTGCCTCTGTTTTTTGTTTTTTTCCGTTTCATCCCGGTTCTCCTTTCCTATCGGCCCCTTCCTTTCGGACAGACCGGATTTATTCCAGGTAATCCCGCAGGGCGTCGCCCAGCAGGTTAAACACTGCCACAGTTACGAAAATTCCGATTCCCGGCGTCAGCACCACCCAGGGCCATGTCTGAAGCATGCTTCTTCCCCCGCTCATCATACTGCCCCATTCCGCCGCAGGCAGTCTGGCTCCCAGCCCGAGAAAAGAAAGCGCGGCCAGCTCCATCATCATGGTACCCACATCCAGCATGGCGGTTACCAGTATCTGACTACCGATTCCAGGCAGTACATGGCGCACCAGTATCTGCAGGGTACTGTCCCCGGAAAGGCGGGCCGCCGCTATATAGTCTTCCTGCCGGACGGCCAGAGTCTGCCCTCTGGAAAGGCGGGCGTATTTTGGCCAGCTGACTGCCGTCAGGGCAATCACTGCGCTTATTGTGCCCCCGTTTAGCAGGGCGGCAATAGCCAGGGCAAACACCAGCCCCGGAAAGGCCAGACAGACGTCGGCAATCCGCATCAGCACCGTATCCAGAACCTTTCCCGCGTAACCGCAGAGAATCCCCACGCCGGTTCCCAGAACCGAGGAAGCCAGCACGACGGCCAGGGCAGAAAAGATGCTGATACGCGCTCCCGCCAGCACGCGGGAAAGCATATCCCGGCCATACCGGTCTGTCCCAAAGGGATGGGCCAGGCTGGGGGCCTGCAGGGCCATTTCATAATTCTGCTGATTCGGGTCGTAAGGGCTGAGCTGTTCTGCAAGCAGGGCCACTGCCAGCAGAAGCAGCGCCAGTCCGGCAAAACAGAGCAGCTTCCGTTTTTTCTGTGTTCTCATGCCTTTTCACCTCCCAGCCGGATTCTGGGGTCCAGCACCTGATAAAGCACATCCGTGACCAGGTTTACCAGCACATAGATGAGCGCCATCCAGACCACATAGGCCTGAATCACCGGATAGTCCCTCATGCTGATGGCATCCACCGCCATTTTCCCTACTCCGTCCCATAAAAAAATGGATTCCACGATGGCCGTTCCTCCCAGCAGGCTTCCCGCCGAAAGTGTCATCAGGGTTAGAATGGGAACCAGGCAGGAGCGGAGTACGCTTTTCCAGAGGGTCACGGAAAACCGGATGCCCCTGGCTCTGGCCCCTGTCACGTAATCTTTCCCCAGTTCCTCCAGCACCGCCGCCCGTATCTGCCGCAGATATTTTGCCGACATGGCCACCGCCAGGGTCAGACTGGGAAGAACCACACTCTTCCAGCCCGTTCCGTCTGCAATCACCGGAAAGAGCGGAACCCGGATGGACAGCAGGTACATCAGCACCAGCGCCACAAAGAAGTTCGGAAGGCTGTTTCCTGTGAAGCTGGCGAACCGGATGAGATAGTCGCTCCATTTATTCTGCCGGACTGCCGCCAGAATTCCCAGCGGCAGAGAAATCAGAAGGGTCAGAATCATGGACACCGCCGCCAGCTCAAGGGTGGCCGGAAGTTTTGACAAAAACACGGAAAACACCTCTTCCCCGGACACATAGCTGGTCCCCATATCTCCGGTGAGGAACCTGCCCAGCCAGGTCACATACTGAACGAGAAAGGGCTTATCCAGTCCCAGGCTGGCCCGCTGCGCGTTCAGCGCCTCCCGGGAGAGGGCAAGCCCCGTTGCGTCCATCTGCTGAAGAACGGCATCACTTCCGGCCAGGTACATCATGGCAAAGGAGAGAAAGGTAATGCCGAACAGAACCGGCACAAGCAGAAGCAGTCGTTTTATCAGATAGCGCTTCATGTTTATTCTCCCTGCCGGTCCCGGCTCCCCTTTACGGCGCGGATACAGAAAACGGGGCAGTCCTCCTGGTTCTGATTCTCCCCGGGAAAGAGCCGTCTGCCTGCCTGCAGGTCCACTTCCACTTCCCCGCAGCCGTTCTGCCGCAGAAACCGGATGTCCCACTGTGGCCGTTTCCAGCGGCTGACTTCCAGCATCCGGTAAATATCCAGGCACTCTGCTTTCTGTCCGGCGGAAAGCATGCCGTGGGCCTTCTCCCCGTCCAGGCCGTGGGCCTGATGGTATCGGGCATACTCTGCGTCATAATTCAGCAGAATGCCGCCTTTTTTCAGTACCCACAGCCACTGCCGGTAGGCCTCGTCCGGGTGGGGAAGAGTCCAGGTCAGATTCCGGCTGATAACCGCGTCAAAGGATTCCGCCGGAAAAGCCAGATGTTCTGCGTCCATCTGTCTTAAGTCCACTGGAATCCCGTATTTTTCGGCCAGATGACGGCCCTGCTCCACCATGTTTGCCGTCAGGTCGATTCCCGTTACCCGGTGCCCCCGTCCTGCCAGTATCAGGGAAAAGAACCCGCAGCCGCAGCCCACGTCCAGAATGCGAAGCCCGGTTTTCCGGGGCAGCCGCCTCTCCAGTTCTTCCTCCCATACCTGATACTGGCCGTTCTTCATATCTGTGTCCCGCTGTTTGCGAAAGCTGTCTGCTCTTTTGTCCCAGTAGGTGACAATCCGGCTCTTCAGTGCTCTTTCTTCTCTCCATATATCTCTCTGCAGTCCTGTTTTCATTTTCTGCTCATCCTCTCTTATCGTGACTGTTGCGATACCTCGCTCATCTCGCGGCATTGCCGCGCAAAAAGCCTGCTGTACTCTTCTTCTGACGAATACAGCAGGCTTCTGCCTACAAATTTTTCAGTTCGTTTCCATTGTGTTTCTGTGCAGATTTCCGGGAAATTTCCCGTGTCCGGACTTCAGTCCGCCTCCTTCCGCTTCTGCGGTCAGATTTTTTCATATTCTGGTATTATACCAGAAAACTTCTCCCGGCAGAAGCCCCCGGAGGGGATATTTCCGGAGGATATTTTCCCTTTACAGCAGGGCCATGGCCACGGTTCCGGCTGTCAGCAGAACCAGGCCGGCCCCTTCTTTTCTGTTCAGTTTTTCTCCAAATACCACGTAGGAAAATGCCACTGTCACCAGTACGCTCAGTTTGTCAACCGGAGCCACCACGCTGGCCGGTCCTTCCTGCAGGGCCCGGTAGTAGCACAGCCAGGAAGCTCCCGTGGCCAGGCCGGACGCGCAGATGAATCCCAGCTCTGTCTTCGGAATCTTCCGCAGTTCTTTTCCTTTTCCCGTCACCGCCACCATCATCCAGGCCATCACCAGGACGACTGTTGTACGGATGGCGGTTCCCAGATTGGATTCCACCCCGGAAATGCCGATTTTTCCCAGAATCGCTGTCAGGCTGGCAAACAGGGCGGAACCGGCCGCATAGAGAAACCAGCCGCCCTGCTCTTTTCCGTCGGATTCTTTCTTTTCTGTCATCAGCAGGATGCCCAGGGCTATCACCACCACGGCCACCCCTTTCGCAGGACTGATGCCTTCTCCCAGGAAAATCAGCGCCAGTATGATTGTCAGCACGGTGCTGGATTTGTCAATGGGCACTACTTTGTTGATATCGCCAAGCTGCAGGGCCCGGAAATAGCACAGCCAGGAAGCTCCCGTGGCCAGGCCGGAGAGCACCAGGAATAGAAGCGTTCTGGCGTCCAGATTCCGAATCTGGGGGCCGGAGCCCGTCAGCAGAACCATAATCCAGGAAAAGATGAGAATCACCACCGTCCGCAGGGCTGTCGCCACCGTGGAGTCCGTTTTCCGGATTCCGCATTTTGCAAGAATCGAGGTCAGTCCTGCGAAAAGGGCAGAGCCGGCCGCACATAAAAGCCACATATCACTCACTCTTCTTTCACTGTTCTATTTCTGGTTTTGTTTCCTGTTTTACTGCCTGTTCAGCCGGTAGCCTGCTCCCCATACCGTCTCGATAATCCGCGGGTTTCTGGGGTCATCCTCTATTTTTTCCCGGAGCCGGTTAATATGCACGGACACAGTGGCCGCGTCCGATACATAATCATACCCCCACACCTGCTCGAACAGTTCTTCTTTGGAAAATACAATTCCCGGGTTCTGCGCCAGAAACCGCAGAAGTTCAAATTCCCGGTTGGGAAGACGGATTTCGACTCCTTTTTTCCAGACCTTCCATGTCTTCGGCTCCAGGACAACGTCTCCGGCCTCCAGCCGTTCCGGTTTCTGGTTCTCCCCGTTCTTCCCGGTGAGCCTCTGGTACCGTTTCAGATGGGCTTTCACCCGGGCCACAAGCTGGGCCGGGTCAAAAGGCTTGGTGATATAATCGTCCGCGCCAAGGCCGAGCCCCCGGATGACGTCCACGCCTTCCGTCCGGGCCGTAACCATGAGCACTGGTATGTCCCATTCTTCCCGCAGTCTCCGGCAGATGTCGTACCCGCTTTTTCCCGGAAACATGACATCCAGCAGTACCAGGTCAAAGGGCTGTCTCTTCAGTGCAGGGATAACCTCCAGACCATTTTCCACTATGACCGTCCGGTAACCGCTGCTTTCCAGGTAGTCCCGTTCCAGTTCTGCTATCTTTCTGTCATCTTCCACTATCAGTATGGTTTCCACTTTCTCTTCCTCCTTTGGACGGAAACAGCAGCGTCAGCTTCAGCCCCTGTTCATTCTCCGCCCGAATCTCTCCCTGGTGTCTCTCCATGATATACCGGACCACATAAAGTCCCACACCGCTTCCTTTCTGGTTCCGGGACTCGTCACAGCGGTAGAACCGCTCGAAAATCTGCTCCAGCTTTTCCTCCGGCACACCCTGCCCGTTATCTTTCCAGACCAGCTCTGCCGAGCCGTCCCCGCGGGAGCGGATCCGGGTATCCAGATACAGTGGCCGGACCCCTGCGTATTTCAGGCTGTTCTCCAGCAGGTTTTCCAGTATCCGCCGGACCTGTTCCACATCCAGGGGAACTTCCGGCATTTCTTCCTGCTCCCGTTCCAGGCGGATATGAACGTCTTCTTTTTCCAGAACCGCTTCCTTTCCGGAGGCCCAGCTGTCCACAAATTCTCCCAGGTTTACATTTACCATATGGAAGGGCATCTGGCCACTCTCCATCCTGGAGAAATCAAATAATTTCTGTAAAAGTACATTCATTTCTTCTGTGGACTCATATGCTGTTTCCAGATAACTTTTTTGTTTCTCCGGCGTGTCTGCCACCCCATCCAGAACGCCTTTAATATAGCCTTGTATGGATGTCAACGGCGTCCGAAGGTCGTGGGAAATCCCTGTCACCATGTCCGTCCGGGCTCTTTCGTCCCGGATTTTCTGCTCCTGATTTTCCAGAATCTTTGCCTGCATACTGTTAAAAGTCCGGCAGAGATTTTCAAACTCTTCTTCTCCCTGATAAGTAATCTCTTCTTTCAGATTTCCGCTCTGGATACGCAGGGCTCCTTTTCCCAGTTCCTCCAGCGGCTCCATGACCATCCGGTTCATTCTTCTCGTAAAAACTCCCGCCAGTATCAGAATCACGGTCACCGCACCGGCACCTGCCAGCAGAAGGGCCGCCACCAGCGTGGTGAAGGACTGCTGAAGGAAGGTATGCACTCCTTCTTCCAGCATGCCGGCTTCCTCGCCGCCGGACAGCATCTCCTGTTCCAGGCCGTGCCAGGTCTGCTCCAGAGAATCTTCAAACAGCACCAGCACCACAAGCACTACTGCCAGAAGCGCCAATAGGGAGGCCAGAAGAAATACCATATTATAACGAAACATTCTTTTTTTTTAACGGCACTTTTTTCTCTCCTTTTTACCGGTCTGCCAGGCTGCCGCGGCAGACGCCCGGTTGTTCTTTTTCCATCATACCGCAGAAGCTCTCTTTTTTCCATACCATCCCCGAATCTGTTTGAAAAGCCAGGCTGTCAGAAAAGCGCAAAGCACCCCGGTCAGAATACCGCCCAGCACGTCCCCCGGGAAATGAACGTACAGATACATGCGGGAAAACGCAATCAGCACGGCCAGCACCAGAGCGGCATACCAGATTCGCTCTTTTTCCAGCCAGAGGGCCGTCACCGCGGCAAACGACACTGCCGTATGCCCGGAAGGGAACGAACTTCCCGAGGGCCTTGGTATGAGAAGCCGTATCGCCTCATTGATGTCGCAGGGCCGCGGAGCCCCCACCAGGCTTTTTAGCACCAGGTTCGCCGTCACTGTCGTCACCAGCACAGAGGCCAGCACACATACGCCCGCTTTCCTGTGCCTTTTCGAGGCCAGAAGAATCAGCCCCAGAATTATCCAGCAGGCTCCTCCGTTTCCCAGCCTGGTAATCCACACCATCACACTGTCCAGCATAGGTGTGCGGAGATTCTGCTGTATCCAGTCCAGTATCACTGTTTCAAATCCAGTCATTCCGTTCCTCCTGTACTTCCTTTTTTCTGCCCGTGTTTTCCGTTATCGCACAAAAACGCCGGCAGACTTTCCTTTCTTAATCTTATGTTCAAGACCCGCTTGCGGGTCCTGGCGCGGGATTCGGGTCAGCTTCCGCTGACATCTTCCTTACCGAATCCCTGCGCATCCTTGCGGAGTATATATCAGGGGGGATGACATCCCCCCTGATATAAAGTCTACCAGACATCTCTAAATAATTCTGTATTATTTTCTAAATATTTTCTAAATTGAAGTCGGGGACGGGTACGGGCCAGCCCGTACCCGTCCCCGACGGATTGCGCACACTCTGTATTCTGCTTATTCTGGTTTCCGTTCTTTTAGAAACTTCTCCTGCTCCCTGTCGCTGGCCTGCTGGTCCAGAACGGTCCGGTTTCGCCGGAATCCGCGTATCCAGAAACCCAGAAATGCGGCCAGGGCCAGTACTGCCAGAACCAGCCATAACAGCGGGTTCCCCGGGTCACCGGTACGTACCCGGGAGGTTCCCTGGTCTTTTCCGGACGTTCCTGCCGGTTCCGCACCTTTGTAAGAGTTCCGGAACGTAATCTCTCCGGTCTTTTCCCCGGACGGCAGGATGACTACTGTCTCTGCGGTAAGCCCGCCGTCGGCGGTGTTTTTCACATAAACAGTTACCTGATATACGGTACTGTCATATGTATAGTTTTCCCCGTCCCCTGCCACCTGAGAAATCTGATATTCATAGGTTCCTCCATGGGTAAACACAAGAGGACCCAGGGTTACCGAACTGTTTCCCTCCATCCGGAAGGCATACACATTATCCGAAGTTCCCTCCGGCATGGGGTTGTCTTCTCCCAGAGATACCAGTTCAT
>DSTFC04002__coassemble_1932_pt1 | contig 10851 bp, 11 predicted proteins | sample DSTFC04002__metabat2_high_PE_021 | metagenome-assembled genome bin DSTFC04002
GACAGACTATAATACGCTGATCCCCGTTCTGGAAAAGCACAGGAAAGCGTTTGGAGATACACTGGAGGCAGTAACCGCCGACAGTGGCTACTGTAGTGAAAAGAACCTGCTATATCTGAAAGAGAACGGGATCCGGAGCTATATCAAACTTCAAGACCATGAGAAGCGGAAAACCCGGGCATACAAAGAGGACATCGGGAAGTATTCCAACATGATATACGCTGTCTTTGAAGATGAGCATTATTACATCTGCCATGATGGAAGGGAACTGCGCCATATCCGGACGGAAAGCAAAGAACAGGACGGCTATATCCAGACGGTGGAAGTATACGGCTGTGCGGACTGCAGCGGCTGTGAGCATAAATCCAAATGTCTTTACAGATACAATGCGGAAAAGAATCCAGACCGCAATAAAGTCATGAAGATCAACGAACGGTGGGAAGCGCTGCGAGAGGAATCCAACGCTAATATCCAGAGTGAAGAAGGAATCCTGAAACGGCAGACACGGTCGATCCAGACGGAAGGGCACTTTGGAGATATCAAAGAGAATGAAAACTTCCGGCGTTTTAATTATCGTTCAGAAGAAAAAGTGTATAAAGAGTTCATGCTGTATGCAATTGGTAGGAACATCCTGAAATACCACCGGTTCTTACACCATGAAATCGAGAAATATGAAGGAAAAAAGGAGCAGAAAAGAGCTTAGCCGAAGGAGTGCTCCCCAAAATCCAAACAAGGGGCTTTTGCGCCCTAAAATAAGAGGGATAAAAATGAAGAGACAGTCCAGCAGAGAATTCAGTTCTTAAAAAGTCCGAATTCTCTGGGATTGTCTCTTCCTTGCATGTCAGGGGTTAAAATCCGGTATTAACCGACAGCCCCTTTTTCTGCACATCTAAAATTTTCGCATTTCTCTTGCTCCCTGGGCTTCGCGAAGTACTTCCTCCAGGGAGAGCCCGCCGGAAGAAGCGGCAGCCGCAGCGACGGCGCCCTCCACAACCGGGCAGTCTACCATCTTGATATCATCATAGCTTAAATCTTCCAGAACCATCTCCGTGGTCATGACGGCGCTTCCCATGTCCATCAGAACCAGGACGCCGTCTGAGCCGTGAACGGACTCAATGGCATTCATAATACGTTCGTAACTGGTGCCGAAGCTTCCGTCCTCCAGTCCGCCTGCGGCGGCAACAGGGCAGTCCTGGGCTATCAGTTTCGCCAGTTCCACAATGCCTTCCGCAAGGTGGGCGCTGTGGGAAACCACTACAATTCCAACCATGTCTTTTCCTCCTGCCTGTTCCGTTTATGCAGACACGCAGTTACAGATAGTTTCCAGGATGTCCGTGAAAGAGGTGGCTCCCGGGTCCTGGTGTCCGATACTGCGTTCGCCTACATAGCTTGCCCGTCCTTTGGTTGCAATAATTGTTTTGGTATATTCCACACCTTCCTTTGCGGCCTCGGTTCCCTTCTGAAGAACAGCGGGAGTATCCTGCCCTTCTTCTTTTGCCTTCTTCATGGCTTCCAGGGCCGGAATCATGGAATCCAGCATGGTCTTTTCTCCCTGGGTGGATTTTCCGCGCATCTTCACGCCTTCTGCTGCGGCGTCCATGCAGGCGAGAAAATCATCCAGAGTCAGTTCCTCTTTTCCGGCCACAACCATGCCAGCCTTCATAAAGGCAGTGCCGTAGAGGGGACCGGAAGCGCCGCCCACAGTGGAAACCAGGGTCATGCCGGTGGTTTTCAGAATATTTCCGATATCCGTGGTCTGAAGCGTATCCAGCTTTTCTTCCACTTTCTGGAATCCCCGGGCCATATTGATGCCGTGGTCGCCGTCTCCGATGACGTTATCCAGCTCCGTCAGGAAATCCTTTTCTTCCTCGATTTTTTTGCTGACTGCATCTCCACAACTTTCTGTGAATTCATGTCTGTATGCTCCTTTCTTATGCTTTAAATGCCGGGGTGTCTGCCGGGGCATCCAGAAGCTCTTTCATCTGATCGTTCAGACGGAGAAGAGAGATGGAGAAACCTTCCATTTCCAGGGAAGTCATGTATTCTCCCACAAAGGTTTTGTATACTTTGATTCCTTTTTCTGCCAGTACATCTGCTACACGGTTGTTCAGGATAAACAGCTCCATCAGCGGGGTAGCACCGGAACCGTTAATCATAACAGCCACTTCACTGCCGCTGTAATCGATGTCCGCCAGGATTTTTTCCAGCAGCATATCCACTACTTCGTCGGCAGGTTTCAGGGTTTCTCTGTGAGTTCCCGGCTCTCCGTGAATACCGATACCCACTTCCATTTCGTCATCTTTCAGCTCAAATCCGGGTACGCCGGATGCAGGTACAGTACAGGGGCGGATGGCCATGCCCATGCTGCGGACATTGGCGATAACGTCTTCTGCCACTTTCTTTACGTCTTCCAGTTCTGCTCCGCTTTCCGCAAGAGCGCCGGCAATCTTATGTACGAACACAGTGCCGGCCACGCCGCGGCGGCCTACGGTATAGAGGCTGCCGTCTACGGCAACGTCGTCATTTACGACTACCTGGTCTACTTTGATGCCCTCCATCTCAGCCATTTCCCGGGCCATCTCAAAGTTCATAACGTCGCCGGTGTAATTTTTGATTACCATCAGAACCCCCTTGTCTGTGGCAATCTCTTTGATTCCTTCGTAAATCTGGTCCGGAGTAGGAGAGGTAAATACGGCACCTGCTACGGCAGCGTCCAGCATACCGGTTCCCACATAGCCGCCGTGAGCGGGCTCATGTCCGCTTCCGCCGCCGCTGATGAGGGCGACTTTGCCGGATTTCTTCTCTGCTCTCACAACTACATTCCCGCAGTCCAGCTTTTTCAGGTACTGGGGATAGGCCTTAACCATACCGGCTACCATCTGGTTTTCCACCTGGTCTACCGCATTGATGAGTTTTTTCATAGTCACATTCCTCCTTTACTGACTTTGCTGTGAAAGATGCTTTCATCTGTCCTCATAGTACAACATAATTTCCGGAAACGCAATTCCGGATTTTTTAAATTTCTGTTAGGGTTTGCGTTTTGGAAGAGATAAAACTATAATGGAGACAGAAAGAAACCCGGGAAAAAACCAGTAAGGAGGGACGGTATGATTGAAAATATTGCGGCGGAGAGCAGCCTGATTGATGAAAATTTAAAAGAGGGGCTGAAAGGAGTTCTGGATAAACTGACAGAGGACGTCACCATAAAGGCCGTGCTGGACATGGAAACGGACAAGGGAAAAGAGATGGCCGGTTTTCTGGCGGTCATCGCTTCCCTGAGCGGGCGGATTACACTGGAAGCCTATGCGCCGGAGGAAGGAGAGAAGGCAGAGGGGCTGAATCAGGACTACCTGCCGGCAGCCGGTTTTTACAAAGACGGGGCCTGGTCCGGTATCGCATTTCACGGCGTACCTGGAGGGCAGGAAATCAATTCCTTTGTTCTGGCCCTTTACAATCTGGCAGGGCCCGGACAGGACATCAGCCGCTGGACCAGGAAGAAAATCGAGAAGCTGACCGGGAAGGTAAATATCAAAATCTGCGTTTCCCTGGCCTGCCACCACTGCCCGAAGGTCGTAACCGCCTGCCAGCACATGGCCGCCCTGAACGGGGGAATCGAGGCGGAGATGATAGACGCCAATCTGTATCCGGAGCTGGTGGACAAGTACAAAATCCAGAGAGTTCCCATGACGATTCTCAACGATGAGGAGATTGTGATGGGAGTGAAAACCATCGAGGAGATGGCGGATATCGTTAAAAAATTAACCAAGAAAAAGTAACAAAACAGACAAAAATACAGACATAATGCACAAAAAATAAAGCGAAATTTGTTAAAAACTATAGAAAAAATACAAATTCTCGTAAAGTCGCTTGTATTATTTTGTGCATTATGTTATAGTCAAATCAGTTAAAGAAATGGGCGCCAAGACAGGAGAGCAAAGAAATCACAACAGAAATGTTGTTAATAGTCTTGCTCTTTTTTTGTTGCCCAATTTAAAGAAGAGAGTGGAATTCAGACATGGACCAGAAGTTTTACGATATGGTTGAGAGCAACCCGGTGATAGCGGCAGTCAAGGATATGGACGGACTGGATAAGTGCTGTCAGCTGGAGGATGTGAAAGTCGTTTTTATCTTGTTTGGTGATATATGCAGCATTCCGGATATTGTCAGAAAAGTAAAAGAGGCCGGCCAGATGGCGGTAGTGCATGTGGACTTAATCAACGGTCTCAGTTCCAAAGAAATCGCAGTGGATTTTATCAAAAATAATACAATGGCAGATGGAATAATTACAACGAAACCGGCATTGATTAAAAGGGGGAAGGAATTATCTCTGTTTACTGTACTCAGGTATTTCCTGATTGATTCCATGGCCCTGGAGAATATCCGGCATCAGCAGCACAGTGTAAAACCGGATGTCATCGAGGTGCTTCCGGGAGTCATGCCGGACGTGATTAAGAGAATCTGCCAGTCGTCGCGGATTCCCATCATTGCAGGCGGTCTGATTACAGAAAAAAAATCAGTACTGGCTGCCTTGTCGGCGGGGGCGATTTCCGTATCTTCCACGAATCAGGAGGTATGGAGGATGTAGAAATTAAGCGGTTACACTTTCTGGACCGCTAATTTATAAAAAAATGGCAGACATGCCAGCACAAAGAGAAGGAGGACATGAATATGGCAAAGTATGTAATGGCACTGGACGCGGGTACAACCAGTAACAGATGTATCCTGTTCAACGAAAAGGGGGAAATGTGCAGCGTTGCCCAGAGAGAATTTACTCAGTATTTCCCGAAACCGGGCTGGGTAGAGCACGACGCGGATGAAATCTGGGCAAGCCAGCTGGGTGTTGCCGTAGAGGCCATGGGAAAAATTGGGGCTTCTGCAGAAGACATCGCGGCAATCGGTATTACGAACCAGAGAGAAACAGCGATTGTATGGGACAAGAACACAGGAGAACCGGTTTACCACGCAATCGTATGGCAGTGCCGCAGAACATCCGAGTACTGCGACTCTCTGAAGGAGAAAGGGCTGACTGAGAAATTCCGTGAAAAGACAGGCCTTGTAATTGACGCCTACTTCTCAGGAACCAAGATTAAATGGATTCTCGACAATGTACCGGGAGCAAGAGAAAGAGCAGAGAACGGAGATCTCCTTTTCGGTACCGTTGAGACCTGGCTTATCTGGAAACTGACCAAGGGCGCTGTTCATGTAACAGACTACTCCAACGCTTCCAGAACCATGCTGTTTAACATCAACACCCTGCAGTGGGATGATGAAATCCTGGCAGAACTGGATATCCCGAAGAGCATGCTTCCGGAGCCCAAACCGTCAAGCTGCATTTACGGAGAGGCAGACCCCGCATTCCTGGGCGGCCCGATTCCGATTGCAGGCGCGGCAGGCGACCAGCAGTCCGCTCTGTTTGGACAGACCTGCTTCACACCCGGCGAAGCAAAGAATACATATGGAACAGGATGTTTCCTTCTGATGAACACCGGAGAAAAACCGGTATTCTCCAAAAACGGACTGGTTACCACCATTGCATGGGGACTGGACGGGAAAGTAAATTACGCACTGGAAGGCTCCATCTTTGTGGCAGGCGCTGCTATTCAGTGGCTCCGTGACGAGATGAGACTGATTGACTCCGCACCGGATTCCGAATACATGGCAAAGAAAGTAAAAGATACCAACGGATGCTATGTGGTTCCCGCATTTACCGGACTGGGAGCTCCGCACTGGAACCAGTACGCAAGAGGTACCATCGTAGGAATCACCCGTGGCGTAAACAAGTATCACATTATCCGCGCCACACTGGAGTCCCTGGCATATCAGACCTATGATGTTCTGGAAGCCATGAAGGCAGATTCCGGAATCGAGCTGTCCGCCCTGAAGGTAGACGGCGGCGCAAGTGCCAACGATTTCCTGATGCAGACCCAGGCAGATATCATCAGCGCTCCGGTGAACCGTCCGCAGTGTGTAGAGACAACTGCAATGGGCGCTGCTTACCTGGCAGGTCTTGCAGTTGGATACTGGTCCAGCAAAGAAGATGTTATTAAGAACTGGGCTATCGACCAGACCTTTAAACCGGCTCTTGACGAAGAAGAAAGAGAGTCCAAAATCAAAGGCTGGAAGAAAGCTGTAAAATATGCTTACGGCTGGGCAAAAGAAGACGAATAATTCCAGATAACGCAAATTGAGAGAAAAGAAAGCAAAAAGAAAAGGGGGCAACACTTATGTTACCATATATAGCTGAATTTTTAGGAACGATGATGCTGATTCTTCTGGGCGACGGCGTAGTAGCCAACGTAACACTGAATAAATCCGGTATGAAAGGTGCCGGCTCCATTCAGATTACATTTGCCTGGGGTCTTGCCGTAATGATTCCGGCCGTTATTTTCGGAGCAGCTTCCGGCGCATCCTTTAACCCGGCCCTGACTCTGGCCCTGGCCATCGACGGCAGCTTTGACTGGGCACTGGTACCCGGATACATTATCGCACAGTTCGCAGGTGCTTTCGTAGGCGCATGCCTGGTATACCTTCTGTTCAAGGGACAGTTTGACGCGACAGAAGACCCGGGAACAAAACTCGGCGTATTCTCCACAAGCCCGACTATCCCGAACATGCCGCTTAACATCTTAAGCGAAGCTGTTGGAACATTCGTACTTGTTTTCGCAATCAAAGGTATTGCCAACATCGAAGGAATTGCAACCGGACTTGATAAATTCGTAGTATTCGGAATCATTGTTTCTATTGGTATGTCTCTTGGAGGACTGACCGGATACGCAATCAACCCGGCCCGTGATATCGGCCCGCGTCTTGCCCATGCGATTCTTCCTATTAGAGGAAAAGGAAGTTCCAACTGGGGATATGCAATCGTTACACTGGTAGGACCGGTTATCGGTGCAATAGTAGCAGTATTACTTTATGGTGCGATTCCCTGGTAGGCTGTGTAAAACAATTAAAGACTAGAATTGCGTGAGAACAGAGCCTGGCAATACAAACCGCACCGGAAGATGCGTCTATTTGCCGGGCTCTTTCTGAGAAAGAGGATGAAGGGAGAAAATGTTGACATGTATGATGTAATTATAATAGGAGGAGGAGTAGCCGGCGCGGCTTCTGCACGGGAACTGTCCCGCTACAAAGTCAACGCATGTGTGCTGGAAAAAGAGGAAGACGTATGCTGTGGGACATCCAAGGCGAACAGTGCCATCGTGCACGCAGGCTATGACGCTCAGACCGGTTCCCTGATGGCAAAACTGAATGTGCGGGGAAATGAAATGATGGAGCAGCTCTCCAAAGACCTGGATTTTCCCTTTAAAAGAACCGGCTCCCTGGTTATCTGCCTGAATGAGGAAGATATGCCCGGACTGCAGGCGCTGTATGACAGAGGCGTGGCCAACGGAGTAAAGGATCTGCAGATTCTGAACCGGGAACAGGTTCTGGAGATGGAGCCGAATATTGTGGACAATGTGTATGCCGCACTTTACGCTCCTACGGCGGGAATTGTATGTCCCTTTAACCTGAATATCGCCCTTGCGGAAAACGCATATGAAAACGGGGTGGACTTTAAGTTTAATACAGAAGTTCAGAATATCCGGAAAACGGAAGAAGGCTGGGCGCTGGAGACGAACCAGGGTGTATACGAGACAAAATACGTCGTAAATGCTGCCGGCGTTTATGCAGACAAGTTCCACAATATGGTAAGCGAGAAGAAAATTCATATTACGCCCAGACGGGGAGACTACTGCCTGCTGGATAAAACCGCCGGAAATCATGTGAGCAGAACGATTTTCGCGCTGCCCACCAAATACGGCAAAGGGGTGCTGGTTACGCCCACCGTGCACGGCAACCTGCTGGTAGGCCCCACAGCCATTGACATTGATGACAAGGAAGGCACCAGTACCACAAGAGAAGGACTGGACGAGCTGATTACAAAGGCAGGACAGAATGTGAAAAATCTGCCCATGCGTCAGGTCATCACTTCCTTTGCGGGACTTCGGGCCCATGAGGACGGGCACGAATTCCTGATTGGAGAGCTGGAAGACGCCAAAGGGTTTGTGGACTGTGCCGGAATCGAATCTCCGGGCCTGACAAGCTGTCCGGCAATCGGGGAAATGGTTGCAGATATTCTGAAGGAGAAGATGGGCCTGGAGGAAAAGGAAAACTTTATCGCCACACGGAAGGGAATACTGGATCCGGATACCCTGACCAAAGAAGAGCGCGCAGAACTGATTCAGAAGGAACCTGCCTACGGAAATATTATCTGCCGCTGCGAGATGATAACAGAAGGGGAGATTATCGATGCCATCAGGCGTCCCCTTGGAGCCAAATCCCTGGATGGTGTAAAACGGAGAACAAGAGCAGGAATGGGACGCTGTCAGTCCGGCTTCTGTTCACCGAGGACTATGGAAATTCTGGCCCGCGAATGGGGTGTGAGCATGTCTGACATCACCAAGACCGGCGGAGAATCCAGACTTGTAGTCGGCACCAACAAAGATACACTATAGAAAGGAAGGCTTCGGACATGAAAAGTTATGATATCGTCATTATCGGGGGAGGTCCGGCAGGTCTTGCCGCTGCCGTCTCGGCGAAGAAAAATGGAATCGACAGCATTTTGATTCTGGAAAGAGATAAAGAACTGGGCGGAATTCTGAATCAGTGCATTCACAACGGATTCGGTCTCCATACATTTAAAGAAGAGCTCACCGGTCCCGAATATGCCCAGAGATTTATTGACCAGGCAAAGGAACTTGAGATAGAATATAAACTGAACACCATGGTTATGGATATCAGCCATGAAAAAGTCGTAACTGCCATGAACCGGCAGGACGGACTGTTTGAGATTCAGGCGAAGGCAGTCATTCTCGCCATGGGATGCCGGGAGCGTTCCAGGGGAGCCTTAAATATCCCGGGCTACCGTCCGGCAGGTATCTACTCCGCAGGAACGGCCCAGAGACTGGTAAACATGGAAGGCCTGATGCCCGGACGGGAAGTTGTCATTCTGGGATCCGGTGATATCGGTCTGATTATGGCAAGAAGAATGACCTTCGAAGGAGCAAAAGTAAAAGTAGTGGCTGAACTGATGCCCTATTCCGGCGGCCTGAAGAGAAATATCGTTCAGTGTCTGGACGATTACGGAATCCCGCTGAAACTGAGTCATACCGTAGTGGATATCAAGGGAAAAGAACGTCTGGAAGGCGTGACCCTGGCAGAAGTGGACAGCAGTGGAAAACCCATTCCGGGAACGGAAGAATTTTACTCTTGCGATACCCTGCTTCTTTCGGTAGGATTGATACCGGAGAACGAGATTTCCAGAGGCATGGGCGTAGAGATGAGCCCGGTTACTTCCGGACCGAAGGTAAATGAAAGTCTGGAGACGAATATCGAAGGCGTATTTGCCTGCGGAAACGTTCTCCACGTACACGACCTGGTAGATTTCGTTTCTCAGGAAGCTGCCACGGCCGGAAAAAATGCGGCAGCCTATGTAAAAGGAGAGCGGGGAGCAGAAGGAGGACGGGATATCCGTCTGAATCCGGTAGAAGGAGTACGTTATACCGTTCCGGTAGAAATCAATACGGCAAGAATGGACGAGAACCTTACCGTTCGCTTCCGGGTAGGTGCCGTGTATAAGAACTGCTATGTAAGCGCATACTTTGATGACGAGAGAGTGATTCACAGAAAACGTCAGATAGTAGCGCCCGGCGAGATGGAAGAAATCAAGCTGACCAAAGAACAGCTTCAGCGGTATCCTGACCTGGAAACCATCACAGTAAAGATAGAGGAGGCATAGAAAATGGAAGTTAGGAATTTGACTTGTATCAATTGTCCGATGGGATGTCCTCTTACTGTGGAAATGGAAGGGGACGAAGTAATCAGCGTAACCGGAAACACCTGCAAACGGGGCGACACTTACGCCAGAAAAGAAGTGTCCAATCCGACCAGAATCGTAACGTCTACCGTAAAAGTAACCGGTGGAAAAGCTGATATGGTATCGGTGAAGACCAGAGAAGATATTCCGAAAGGAAAGATTTTCGACTGCGTGAAGGCTCTGAAAGGTGTGGAAGTGAAAGCTCCCGTACACATCGGCGACGTTATCGTGCCGAATGCGGCAGGAACCGGAATTGACATCGTTGCAACGAAAAACGTAGAGGAGGTGTAGTTACATGAAGAAAAATCTTGGACTGACCAACATGAACGGAATTACAGATGAAGAAGATACCACCTGTGGTCTGAACGACATGAACTGCGAAGGCGACAACGACGATACTACGTGCGGCCTGACCAACATGAACTGCGAGGACGAAGATGAGGAAAAGACTTGCAGTATCACCGACATGAACTGCCAGGGTGACGACTAGAAAAGCCAGATGACAATTAAAAAGCCAGGGAGGGGCCAGGAAGGCCCCTCCCGTTTTTTGGATTGTTTGGGAAATGTGGTCGGGGACGGGCTGGCCCGTCCCCGACTACATTTAGTAGAATTCTCCATATAATTCGTTGCCCTTTTCTATGATTTCGCTGAGTTCCTCTTCTGGGATACCCAGCTCACTGCTTAATTTCTGCATATCCGTAAAATCGCTTTCTTTAAATCCTGCAGTACTTCCTACAATTTTATTATCTGTCCTGGAAACTGCCGACGCAGAAAAGGTACTGCTGTCTTCCCATACAATCTCCACATTCGTATTTTCAAGTTCAATATCGCAGTACAGATTACTTACATGAAAATGCAGGGAAAAATCCAGCAGGCCAGGCATGGACTGGTTCGGCACACTGTACACGACTCCGTCTGCATAATCCATAGAATAATATCCATCCTTGTTTTTGTAAAAATTATTTTCTTCTATCTGTTCTGCAAAATTCCCC
>DSTFC04002__coassemble_1979_pt1 | contig 10646 bp, 10 predicted proteins | sample DSTFC04002__metabat2_high_PE_021 | metagenome-assembled genome bin DSTFC04002
ATATTTTCATAACGTTTTGTGCCTGAGTGAAGCGAAAGGAATGGATATAACCATGAAATATGCGGTCAGCGCCTGCCTGTGCGGGATAAACTGCAAGTATAACGGCGGGAATAATTACAATGAAAAGCTGTGCGAATTTCTGAAGAATCAGGAGTATATCACAGTCTGCCCGGAATGTGCGGGTGGTCTTCCGGTGCCCAGAATCAGCAGTGAAATCCGGGGAGAAAAAGTAATCAGCAGAACCGGGGAAGATGTGACGGAATTTTTTCAGAGGGGAGCCGAAAAGGAGCTGGAACGTGTCCGCGAGGCCGGGGCCGGGACTGTTATCTTACAGCCCCGAAGCCCGAGCTGCGGGAAAGGCCTGATTTATGACGGTACGTTTACCGGGACTAAGATTCCCGGTAACGGAATCTTTGTGAGGAGGCTCCTGGAAGAAGGTTTTGATTGCTTAACTGTGGACGAATTTCTTGCCACATATGGGACAGAGACAGATTCGAAACAGTAGCGGTAAACCGGCCCAGGGCCGGGGTGGAAAGAGCCAGGGTAAGGACCAGGCAGAAGGCCAGCAGGGTGAAACTCTCCGGCAGGGTTTCCACAGAGGACAGAAGGTCTGTCCGTCCGCTGATGATTTTGTATACCAGGCCGTGGAACAGGTAAATGGGCAGGGTATCGCTTCCCAGGAACGAGAACCAGTGCCGTCTGCCGGAAATCAGAATCAGGACCGCCCAGGTCAGGAAAAATCCGGCGCCGTAGCAGAGCAGGCGTACCAGCATGCCCTCCACCGGCTCCATACCCAGATAGTCGTAGGAGTAACGTCCGTAGAATACCTTGGGGGAGACCAGGGTGTGCACCGGGTCAAATATCAGAAAGAGAACATAAAGTACGGTGCCCAGGGCCGCCGTCCGCCGCACGGAGACTTTCTCCCGCAGTTTTGTAAGCAGATTCCGGTCCAGCAGGGTTCCTGCCAGGAAGTAAGGATAGAAAAACAGAATCCTGGGCAGGGTTAGAAAATTGCTGGGACCGGGAAAGAAGCCGGCGGCCAGTCCGCCCAGAACGGAAAGCAGGAAATAGTGGGGGACCTTTTTTACATAAGGGGTCACAGCCCTCCACAAGAAGAGGGCGGGCAGATACCATAGGGAAAACTTGGGAAACAAAAGCGCAAGGCTTGTCTCTTTCTGGATAATCACGGTGTATACCAGGTAGTAAATTACCTCGAATACCAGATAAGGCACGAGGAACTTCTGTGCCAGTTCTTTCGGGGAATGGCTGCGTCTGGAAAAGTAGCCGGAAATCAGGATAAACGCCGGCATGTGAAAGGTAAAAATCAGCCATTTCAGCACGTATAAAAATCCATTGTTTTCATAGCAGGGCTCTGTCAGATGTCCGGTAACCACAAGGATAATCAGCAGAGCCTTATAATTGTCAAAAAGCCAGCCCCTGGCTTTTGTTTTTTTCTCTCCCATAATCATAACCTCCCGAAAACACACTGTGTTGTCAAGAAATTATCCTACACTTTTACCGCCTCTTTTTCAAGAGGCTTTCGGGAGATTTCCAGGCAAAAAAAGGGACAGCTTTCGTCATTTCTGACAGGAAACCGCAGTCAGCACCAGAACCGAGCGGGCGCCTGCCAGAATCTGAAGGCCGGCGGCGGGCCGCCCGCCCTCGTCAAAAGAGGCGGAAGCGGGGTCTCCAGTATTGACCGCCACCTCCCATATCCAGCCTTCCGGAAGGGAGGGGAGCGTCACTGTACGGCTTTCCCAGTAGGCGTTTATCAGAAGATACACTGTGTCCTCCCGACCGGTTTCTTCTTCCTGGCCGGAAAAGAGGACGCCGAGAAGACGGGATTCTTCCCCATAGTCCGCCTGCCAGGGAGTCACGCCGTGGACGCTGGTATCGGGAAATCCCAGATGCCCGGGCAGGAGGCGCTTCCGCAGAACGGGATGGGCTTTCCGGAAGGAAATCATAAACCGGAAAAACGCATAAATATCCCGGTTTTTCTGAAGCAGGGTCCAGTCCAGCCAGGAAATGGGATTGTCCTGGCAGTAGGGATTGTTGTTGCCAAACCTGGTATCCCCGAATTCGTCGCCGGAGAGAAACATGGGAGTGCCCCGGCTGCACAGCAGGACGGCGCAGGCATTTTTTACCATGCGGTGACGCAGGGCCAGGACGTCCGGATTTTTCGTTTCTCCTTCTTCTCCGCAGTTCCAGCTGTCATTGCTGTCCGTCCCGTCGGTGTTGTTCCAGCCGTTGTCCTCGTTGTGCTTCTGGTTGTAGGAATACATGTCCCAGAGGGTAAAGCCGTCGTGACAGTTCAGGAAATTGACGGAGGCATTTTCTCCCCGCAGGGCCGGGTCGTAGAGGTCCGGGGAGCCCAGAATCCGCCGGGAAGCGTTCCAGGCCATGCCGGAGTCGCCTTTTAAAAATTTCCGAAGATGGTCCCGGTATTTGCCGTTCCATTCCGTCCATCTCTGCCAGGAGGGAAAGGAGCCCACCTGGTAGAGCCCGCCGGCGTCCCAGGCCTCGGCGATGAGTTTTACATTTCCCAGAATGGGGTCGAAGGCCAGGGAGCGCAGAAGGGGCGGCTGGTTCATGGGGGAGCCGTCCTCGCTGCGCCCCAGAATGGAGGCCAGGTCAAAGCGGAAGCCGTCCACCCGGTAATCGGTCACCCAGTAGCGCAGGCAGCTTCGAATCAGCTCCTGGACAACGGGATGATTGCAGTTCAGGGTATTGCCGCAGCCGCTGAAATTATAGTAGTATCCGTCCGGCGTCAGCATGTAGTAGATATTGTTGTCAAACCCTTTGAAGGAAAAGCAGGGACCCTGCTCGTTGCCCTCGGCGGTATGATTAAATACCACGTCCAGAATGACTTCGATGCCGTTTTCGTGGAGCACCCGGATAAGGTGCTTCAGTTCCTGGCCTTCCCGGTTGTACTCTTTCGTGGAAGAATAGCTGGTGTTGGGGGCAAAAAAACTGACCGTGTTATAGCCCCAGTAATCCAGCAGCTGTTCCTGGCCCATCATCCGGCAGTCCCGCATTTCGTCAAATTCAAAAATGGGCATCAGCTCCACCGCGTTTACCCCCAGCTCTTTGAGATAGGGAATTTTTTCTTCCAGCCCCAGAAAGGTGCCCGGATGGGCGGACTGGGAAGAATCGTCCCTGGTAAATCCCCGCACATGAAGCTCGTAAATAATCATGTCCTCCATGGGAAGGCGGGGCTGGGATTCCAGTCCCCAGTCAAAATTATTCCGGACGACCCGGGCGCGGTATCCGTGGGCGGGGTTGTTTTTGCAGCCCCACCGGCTCTGGCCGGTGACCGCCCTGGCGTAGGGGTCCAGCAGGATTTTTGTCCGGTCAAAACGGAGTCCCTTCTTTTCATCATAAGGGCCGTCCAGGCGGTAGGCATATTCAAATTCTTCGATGTCCAGGCCAAAGACAATCATGGAGTAGACAAAACCAATCCGGTAGGTCTCCGGAAAGGGAAGAACGGCGAACGGTTCTTCCGCTTCCCGGTGAAAAAGCAGCAGCTCGCAGGACGTGGCGCCATGGGACTGGACGGTAAAGCTGACGCCCCCGGGCAGCAGGGTGGTGCCGGGAAACTGAAAGAACCCCGGGCGCACCTGAAAGCCGTTTATCTCATCCAGAGGCGGCAGGTGGCCGCCGGGAACCAGTGTGATGTCAGGAATATCATATTTCATACAGAGGCCTCCTTCGTGTTCGGTCATAGAAAATGAAAATAAGTATATGCAAAAATCTACTGATATTATAGAATAAAGATGTTAAAATGAAAAGCAGGACACTGAGAGGACAAAGGAGGAGCGATGTGATTAAGATTAAGGAATATGTGAAAGTACAGTCGCTGGAAGAGGCCTGGCAGTTAAATCAGAAGAAGTCCAGTGTCATCCTGGGAGGGATGCTCTGGCTGAAGATGCAGAACCGGAATGTGGGAACTGCGATTGACCTGTCCGGCCTGGGTCTGGATAAAATAGAAGAGACGCCGGAGGAATACCGGATTGGCGCTATGGTAACTTTGCGGGAACTGGAGCGCCATCCCGGACTGGAAGCGGATACGGAAGGCGCCGTGAAAGAGAGCCTGCGCCACATTGTGGGCGTACAGTTCCGCAACCTGGCCACGGTGGGAGGAAGTGTTTACGGGCGGTTCGGATTTTCCGATGTGCTGACTCTGTTTATGGCCCTGGGGGCCGAGGTGGAGCTTTATCATGCCGGCCGTCTGCCGATAGAGGAATTTGCCGCCATGGCTTATGACCGGGACGTGCTGGTGCGGGTCATTGTGCCCAGACGCCGGAGAAATACGGTGTATCTTTCCCAGAGAAACATAAAGACGGATTTCCCGGTGCTGACCTGCTGTGTATCCCGGGAAGACGGGGAAATCCGGTGCGCCATCGGGGCACGGCCCATGAAGGCAGTCTGTCTGAAGGATGAAACCGGAATCCTGGCAGGGGGAGTGACGCCGGAGAGCGCGGAAGCATTTGGAGCCTGGGCGGCGGCTCAGGTAAAAACGGGAAGCAATCTGAGGGGAAGCAGCGAATACCGCACCATGCTGGTGCAGGTGCTGACCAGACGGGCGCTTCTGGAGACAGAGAAAATGAGGGGGTAGGACGATGCAGATTCAGTTATGGATAAACGGAAAAACAGTTACCGACGACATCGACGCGGATCTTCTGCTGATTGATTTTCTGCGGAACCACGGCTGCTACAGTGTGAAACGGGGCTGCGACACGTCAAACTGCGGCCTCTGCACGGTATTTGTGGAGGACAGGCCGGTGCTTTCCTGCAGCATGCTGACAGCCCGGGTCCAGGGATGCCATGTGACCACCCTGGAAGGACTGCCGGAGGAGGCGGAAGGCTTCGGAGCCTATATCGCGGACCAGGGAGCAGAACAGTGCGGCTTCTGCAACCCGGGATTTATGATGAATGCCATCGCCCTGTTCCGGGAAAATCCCGACCCCACAGACGAGGAAATACTGGAATATCTGGCAGGAAATCTCTGCCGGTGCTCCGGATACGAGGGACAGATGAGAGGAATAAAAGCATATCTGGCCTATAAGCATGGGAAGGAGGGGGAAAACGATGCGTGAGCAGAAACGGCGTTATATCAGCCAGCCGGTGCGGAAAAAGGACGCCATGGCACTGGTGACGGGAAAACCTGTATACACCGATGACATTGTCCCCCGGGACTGCCTGGTGGTAAAAATACTTCACAGTCCTTATGCCCATGCCTGGATTGAGGATATCCGGACGGATACCGCCCGGAAAGTACCGGGAATCGAGGCGGTGTATACCTGGCAGGACGTGCCGCAGAAGCGGTTCACCATGGCCGGACAAACCTATCCGGAGCCCAGCCCTTATGACCGGCTGATACTGGACAGAAGAGTCCGGTATGTGGGAGACCCGGTGGCCATTGTGGCGGGAGAGAACGAAAAAGCCGTGGACCGGGCGCTGAAAATGATAAAAGTAAAATACCAGGTGCTGGAGCCGGTGCTGGACATGCATACGGCAAAAGACGGTCCGGTGCTGGTTCATCCGGAAGACAACTGGAAGGCCCTGTGCCCGGTAGGGGCGGACAATAAACGGAACCTTTGCGCCACAGCCCACGACGGGAAAGGAGATGTGGACCAGGTGCTGGCGGACTGCGACGAGGTGGTGGACGAGGTGTACCACACAAAACCGAATTCCCAGGCCATGATGGAGACCTTCCGCACCTACACCTGCATTGACCCTTATGGAAGACTTCACGTTATCGGGTCTACCCAGATTATCTTTCATGTGCGCCGGATTCTGGCCAATGCCCTGGACATTCCCAAATCCATGATTCGGGTAACCAAGCCCAGAATCGGCGGAGGCTTCGGGGCGAAACAGTCCTGCGTGACGGAAGTCTATCCGGCTTTTGTTACATGGATGACGAAAAAACCGGCAAAACTGATTTATACCAGGCAGGAGAGCCAGACCTGCGGCTGTCCCCGGCATGAAATGGAAGTTCATGTCAGACTGGGAGCCATGAAAGACGGGACCATCCGCGCCATTGACGTGTACACCCTTTCCAATACAGGGGCCTATGGAGAGCACGGCCCCACTACGGTGGGACTGTCCGGGCACAAATCCATCCCCCTTTACAACAACAACCTGGAGGCCTACCGGTTTGACTACGACGTGGTTTATACCAATGTCCAGCCTGCGGGAGCCTACCGGGGGTACGGGGCCACCCAGGGACTGTTTGCCGTGGAGAGCGCGGTAAACGAGCTGGCGGACCGGCTGCACATGGATCCGGCGGCCATCCGGGAGAAAAACATCGTCCGGGAAGGGCAGACGGTTCCGGCCTACTATAACGAAACCTTCTATGCCTGCGCCCTGGATAAGTGCATTGCCCGGGCAAAAGAGATGTTTGGCTGGGAGGAAAAGCCGTTGCGCCAGGACATGGGGAATGGAAAAGTCCGGGGAAAGGGGATGGCTCTTTCCATGCAGGGCTCCGGTATTTCCGGCGTGGATGTAGGCTCTGTGACCATCAAACTCAACGACGAAGGCTTTTATGCCATGTCCATCGGAGCGGCGGACATGGGAACCGGATGCGATACGATTCTGGCCCAGATGGCGGCGGAATGTCTGGAGTGCGATGTGGATAATATTATTGTATACGGAGCAGATACGGACAGCTCGCCTTATGATTCCGGCTCCTATGCGTCCAGTACCACCTATGTGACAGGAAAAGCCGTGGAGCGCGCCTGCGGGGAGCTGAAAGAGCGGATCTGCCGGATTGCGGCAGGCATGCTGGACTGCCCGGAAAAGGAACTGGTCTTCACACCGGAGGCCGTAAAGACGGCGGACGGAAGCAGGGAAGTGTCTCTGGGAGACATTGCCACAAAATCCATGAGCGGAAACCGGGAAGCTGTTCAGGTGACGGTAACCCATTCTTCCCCCACGTCGCCGCCGCCCTTTATGGCCGGCATGGCGGAAGTGGAAGTAGACATGGAAACCGGAGCGGTGGAACTTCTGGATTACGTGGCAGTAGTGGACTGCGGAACCGTGATTAACAGCAACCTGGCCAGGGTACAGACTGAGGGAGGCATTGCCCAGGGAATCGGTATGGCTCTCTATGAGGACATTCATTACGATAAAGGCGGAAAGATTCTGGAGAATTCCTTCATGCAGTACAAGATTCCTTCCCGCCTGGATACGGGGAAAATCCGGGTGGAATTTGAAAGCAGCTACGAGGAGACCGGCCCCTTTGGCGCAAAGTCCATTGGCGAGGTGGTTATCAACACTCCGGCTCCGGCCATTGCCAGCGCCGTGCATCACTCAACCGGGCTGTGGTTCCGGGAGCTGCCGGTGACGCCGGAGAAAATCTGGAGAGGACTGAAAAAACAGTGACAGTAAAGACAATCGAATTAAAAGAACAGGGCTCTCTGGAAGGAGCAAAACTTCAGGTATACATTCTGGATACCTCAGAGAATTATCAGAAAGGACTCCGGCGTCCCCTGGTACTGATATGTCCGGGCGGAGGCTACGAGAGGACCAGCGACCGGGAGGCGGAGCCGGTGGCCATGCGGTTTCTGGCTATGGGATACCATGCGGCGGTACTGCGGTATTCCTGCGCTCCTGCCCGCTTTCCCACGGCGCTTCTGGAGCTGGGGCGTTCCGTGCTCCTTCTGCGGGAACACGAAGAGGAATGGAAGATAGAGGCGGAAAAAATTTTTATCCAGGGCTCCTCGGCAGGAGGCCATCTGGCCGCCTGCCTGGGCGTGTTCTGGAACCGGGAGTTTCTGGCGGAGGCGCTTCAGACAGAGAGCGTGCTTTTAAGACCGGCCGGACTGATTCTGAGCTATCCCGTGATTACGGCCCAAAAGGGCCTGGCCCATGAAGGAAGCTTCGAGAATCTTCTGGGAGAGAGAACAGAAGAAAAGCAGAAGCTGCTGTCCCTGGAGCATCAGGTGACGGCGGAAGTGCCGCCCTGCTTTCTCTGGCATACTTACACCGACGGAACGGTTCCGGCGGAGAACTCTCTGCTTTTTGTAACAGCCCTGAAACAGGCCGGAGTACTGGCAGAGTTTCATCTGTACCCGGAAGGGGAGCATGGGCTTTCCCTGGGAGACGAGACAACGATGCATGAAAATGGGGAACGGTACTGCCGGTATGTACAGGACTGGATAAAACTGGCGGAAAAATGGATGAAAAAGATGACGGTTGTTTGAGAGGTAACGAATGAAAGGAAAAAATGTAATTAGAGAATTTATACTGCTGACACTGGGAAATCTGATTATCTCGGCGTCCGTGTATTATCTGATGATGCCGAGCCAGATTGTGGTGGGGAGCATTTCCGGACTGGTAATGGTGCTTTCCAATTTCCTTCCCTTTAAGATTTCTACCATGACCATGGTGCTCAATGTATCCCTTCTGATTTTGGGATTTTTCCTGATTGGTGGGAATTTCGGGATAAAAACAGTATATTCGTCCGTAATTATTCCCGTGTTTCTGGGAATTTTTGAGGTGGTGACGCCCAGTGTTCCGCCGCTGACAGACGACATTTTTGTCAATACTATCTGCCATGTGCTGGTGGTAAGTTTTGGACAGGCCATTCTGTTTAATATGAATGCCTCTTCCGGAGGCCTGGACATCGTGGCCAAGATTCTGAATAAGTATCTGCATTTTGAAATCGGCAAATCCCTGACTATCATCGGTCTGCTGACGGCGGCCAGCGCCATTCTGGTGTATGATTTAAAAATCGCGGTAGTCAGTATACTGGGAACGATTTTGTGCGGCATCGTGCTGGACAGCTTTATCGACGGATTCCATGTCCGCAAGCGGGTCTGTATCATTGCCCCGGATTACCAGAAGGTGCAGAATTTTATTGTAAACGACCTGAAAAGAGGCGCCACCCTTTATCCTGCCTGGGGAGGGAAAAACAACGAAGAGCGGATGGAAGTGGCTTCGATTCTGGAACGCAGTGAATATGCCCGGCTGATTCAGTTTGTGGAAGAGGAAGTTCCCCACGCGTTTGTGACCGTCTCCACGGTCAGCGAAGTTTTCGGGGAATGGAACCAGAACAGGAGAAGGTTTTTATAGGAGGAAAGACAGATGCGGGAAGTAGTTCTGCTTGTAAACTTTCAGGATAAAAAACAGCTTCGGGAAATACAGATGATGCTTCTGACCGTGAAGCTCAGAATGCGGATGGTAAGCCGCGAAGAGTATCTTCAGACTCTGGGATACCTGGCGGGAGTGAAGGGAATGGAAGCCGGCCAGGAGACCTATGAAGGCGAAGAGCTGGGCCGGGAGATGATGGTGTTTGCCGGAGTGACGGAAGAGCACCTGAACCAGATGCTTTTTCTGATGAAAAAGGGCGGGGTAAAGCCGGTGGATTATAAGGCGGTTCTTACGGACACGAACAAAGACTGGAATATTCTGCAGCTTTATAAAGAAATTTCCCAGGAGCATGAAGCCATGAACCAGGTCCGGGAGAAATAAAGACAGCACAGAGAAAACAGAAAGAGAGGACAGTATTATGACACAGAGAGAACGGATGGAAGCCGGACTTTTATATAATTCCGCCAATGAGGAGCTGTTTCAGGCGCGGATACGGGCCAAGCACCTGACCTTTGAATTTAACCGGTGCGACCCGGCGGATGTGGAAAAACGGAAAGAGATTCTGAGAGAACTGATGGGAGAGCAGGCGGACAAAGCCTGGATTGAGGCTCCTTTTTACTGCGATTACGGAGACAATATCGAGGTGGGAGAAAATTTTTATTCCAATACCAACCTGACCATTCTGGACTGCGCCCCGGTCCGTTTCGGGGATAATGTCCTGATAGGGCCAAACGTGGGAATCTATACGGCGGGACATCCGGTACATCCCGACCACCGCACCAGCACCTGGGAATATGCCCGGGAAATCCGTGTCGGAAACTGTGTCTGGATTGGCGGGGGCGTAACCATCAATCCCGGTGTGACCATCGGAGACAACACCGTTGTGGCTTCCGGAAGCGTGGTGACAAAGGATATTCCGGCAAATGTGATTGCAGGAGGAAACCCGGCGAAGGTGATTCGGGAAATCACAGACGAAGACCGGAAGTATTATTTTAAAAACCTCCCCTACGACAAGGGAGAATAAATTTGCAGTATTACAGTAAACGGGCAGAGGGAAGGAATTTTCCCCCTGCCCGCTTATTTTATTATTCGGATTTCCAGAGGCCGTGAAGATTACAGTAAGCATAGGCCGCCACGACAGAATCCTCTTCCGAAAGAGCAAATACTGCCTTTGGCTCTTCGCCGGGATTCAGTTCTTTGTGCTGGTATCCTTCCCTGGTTTCCAGAGAAATCCATTCAATAAAGTGCTCTTCCAGCATGGGATGGGGAGCAGACCCTACACAGACCGTGACGGTATTTCCCTCCTGAGTGATGACGGGCACATGTTTTTCTACGGCGGCGTCCGTGGTGCCCGGAATCAGTTCCTCCATGGCTTCTCCGCAGCAGAAAATCGGAACGCCGGACTGATTGGCAAACGTGATAATATTTCCGCAGTGTCTACAGATGTAGTATTTCATAACAGACTCCTTTCTGAAAGCAATCCCTTTCGGGAAAATACGGTTTTTTTATCCGGTTTTCCCTGCGCTTATCTTCCGCTCGTAAGTTCCTTTGAT
>DSTFC04002__coassemble_2014_pt1 | contig 10467 bp, 11 predicted proteins | sample DSTFC04002__metabat2_high_PE_021 | metagenome-assembled genome bin DSTFC04002
TATCTTTATAGTGGAGACTTCTCACGAAAGAGATATCACTGCACTGGACAGTGTCCGGTCTCTTCTGGGCGGTAAATCCAGGGACTTTATTACGGCGGTGGATGAGAAAAATATCATCGTGGTAAAGGAACTGGGACCGGATGACGGATACCCGGAGATGGAAACGACGGCACAGGACATTATGGATCTGCTGGAATCAGAGGGAGAGGAAGATGTCCGCATTGCCTACGGTACGATTATCAATGACATCAAGGAAGTATCCAAATCCTACAAAGAGGCCAAGCTCGCACTGGATGTGGGCAAGATTTTCTTTGATGAGAAGCGGATTATCGCATACAGCGCACTGGGAATCGGAAGACTGATTTATCAGCTTCCTATTCCGCTTTGTAAAATGTTTATCCGGGAAATTTTTGAGGGGAAATCTCCGGATGAGTTTGACGAGGAGACACTGACGACGATTAACAAGTTTTTTGAGAACAGTCTGAATGTGTCCGAGACGTCCAGACAGCTTTATATTCACAGAAATACGCTGGTGTACCGGCTTGATAAGCTGCAGAAAAGCACCGGCCTTGATTTGCGTGTGTTTGAAGATGCCATTACTTTCAAGATTGCGCTGATGGTAGTCAAGTACATGAAGTACATGGAAACACAGGAATACTAAGAGGGTTCCTGCCGCGGGGCCTGGAAGGAGTATCAATAATTAGGAGGAGCGTATGATAGAACTGAAAGAAGTTACCAAGGAATACTCGAAAGGTATCGCTGCCCTGAACGGAATCAACCTGAAGATAGAACAGGGAGAATTCGTGTTTGTCGTAGGGGACAGCGGTTCCGGAAAGTCTACCCTGATTCGTCTTCTGCTGAAGGAAATTGAACCGACGTCGGGGACGATTATCGTAAACGGACAGAATTTAAACCGGATGAAACACAGACAGATTCCCATGTACAGAAGAGGAATCGGCGTTGTGTTCCAGGATTTCCGTCTTCTGAGAGACCGGAACATCTATGAAAATATTGCATTCGCCCAGAGGGTAACAGAAAAACCGACCAGAGTGATTAAGAAGAAAGTGCCTGCGGCTCTTTCCCTGGTGGGACTTGCACAGAAATATAAAGCTTTTCCAAAGGAACTTTCCGGAGGGGAACAGCAGAGGGTGGCGATTGCCCGTGCCGTGGTAAATGAGCCGGCCATTCTGCTGGCCGATGAGCCTACCGGAAACCTGGACCCCACCAATTCATGGGAAATCATGAAGCTGCTGGAAGAGGCGAACGAGAGGGGAACTACCGTACTGGTAGTAACGCATAACCAGGAAATTGTAAACGAGATGAGAAAACGCGTTATTACAATGAAAAAGGGAGTCATTGTCAGCGACGAACAAAAAGGTGGGTATAAAAAACATGAGAATTAGTACTTTTGGATATTCGATGAAGCAGGGGGTTAAAAACATCGGGAGAAATAAAATGTTCTCCCTGGCATCTGTAGCCACGATGGCAGCCTGTATCTTCGTGTTTGGTCTGTTTTTTGCCATCGTACAGAATTTTTCCTATATTGTGCACAAAGCGGAAGAATCTGTTGCCATTACCATTTTCTTTAATGAGGACGCCACGCAGGATGAAATCGATGAAATTCAGACGGAGCTGGAAAGTGACGAGTGGAGTGAGGTAATCAGCAGCATCAACTATGTGTCTGCCGACGAGGCATGGGACAGTTTTAAGGAAGAGTATTTTGGTTCTGCCGAGTCCGAGGTAGCGGAAGGCTTCCGGGACGACAACCCGCTGGCGAGTTCTAACAACTACGAAGTGTATCTGTCCGACGTTTCCCGGCAGGATGACCTGGTAGAATTCGTGGAAGGGCTTCCGGGAGTCCGTCAGGTAAACAAATCCGACGTGGTGGCCAATACCCTGAACAGTATCAACCGTCTGGTGTGGTACGTGTCGGCGGCGATTATCGCCATTCTGCTGGCTGTATCGATTTTCCTTATCAGCAATACGGTTACCATGGGTATTACCGTGCGGCGTGAGGAGATAGCCATTATGAAATACATCGGGGCGAAGGACAGTTTTGTCCGCGCGCCTTTCGTGATTGAAGGAATTCTGATTGGACTGGTAGGAGCGGTGATTCCGCTGGTACTTCTCTACTTCCTGTACGGAAGAGCAGTCGCATACATTATGACCAGATTCAGTCTGCTGAACAATATTCTGGATTTCCTGCCGGTGACCACGGTATACCGGATACTGCTTCCAGTAGGTCTGGCGCTGGGAATCGGAATCGGATTCCTGGGAAGTTTTGTAACAATCAGAAAACATCTGCACGTATAAGCGGGCAGCAAGGCATAAAATACAGGGTGATGAATATGATAAGAGGGAAGAAAATAACAGGGATACTTACAGCCGGAGTGCTCTGCTTTGCGCTGGCCCTTCCTGTGCAGGCGGATGAGCTGTCAGAAACCCGGGAGAGGCAGCAGGAACTGGAACAGCAGCGGGACGCCGCGGAAGAAGAGCAGGCAGAGCTTTCCAGCCAGCTGGATTCTCTGGTGGCAAGCATGACGGAGACCCAGGAGAAGCTGGACGCCAAACAGGAGGAAATCCAGGTGGCCCAGGATGAACTGGATGAGGCAAGGATTCAGGAGAGCCGGCAGTACGACGCTATGAAGCTCCGGATTAAATACATGTATGAAAACGGAAGCACTGGATTCATTGAGATTCTGCTGGAATCCGACGGAATCGCGGATTTCCTGAACAAGGCAGAATATATTCAGGAGCTGACTGCCTATGACCGGAACATGCTGGAAGAATTCCAGGCGCTGGTAAAACAGGTGGAAGAAAAAGAGGCAAGGCTGAAAGAGGAAGAGGCAGAACTGGTAACCATGCAGGAAAGCCTTTCCGAACAGCAGGCAGAAGTGGAGCAGCTTCTGGCCGACAAGAATGTAGAGCTTTCCAGTCTGGAGGCGGAAATCGGCGAAAATGCGGATAAGCTGGAGGAGCTGATTGCCCGTGCGGAAGAGGCCGCCAGACAGGTTAACAGCGGTGGTGGCGGCGGCGCCCCCAGTACGCCGGGAGAGTCTCAGGTTATCGGAAACGGCCAGCTGGCATGGCCTACGACCAGCACCCGTGTAACCAGTTATTTCGGATGGAGAGAGGTGCCGGTGGCAGGAGCTACCGCCTACCATGACGCCATCGATATCGGAGTGGCCAGCGGTTCTCCGGTATATGCTGCGGACAGCGGCAGGGTGATTACAGCGGCTTACGGCTATAACGGCGGCCGTGGCGTTTACGTGATGATAGACCATGGAAACGGAATGGTGACCAGATATCAGCATTTAAGTACCATTTATGTGTCTGTGGGCGATACGGTGAGCCGGGGGCAGAACATCGCAGCCAGCGGAAATACCGGGGCAAGTTCCGGGCCTCATCTGGATTTTGCGGTTTATGTCAACGGAAGCGCAGTGAACCCGCTGAATTATCTGTAATACATAGTTGGAACGTATAGCCAGAAGTGAAAGGATATTTCATGGAAGAACAGCATTCGAACAGACATTTTTGGAAGGGGGCGCTTGCGGGCGCCCTCGCTATGTTTCTTGTTACCGTGGGGGCCCTTGGCTGGATGCAGTTCCGGGGCGTGAATTTTACAGAGCGTCTTTTCGGGGCAGGCGTCCAGGCCGACGCCGGGACAGAACAGAAGCTTCAGACACTGAAAAATCTGATTGACGAAGAATATCTCTATTCCGATGAAGTGGAGGAGGACACCCTGCGGGAAGGCATTTATACCGGATACATCAATGCGCTGGGCGACCCGTATTCCGTGTACTATGACGAAGAGGAGACACAGAGCCTGATGGAGTCCACTTCCGGAGAGTATTCCGGCATCGGGGTAGTTATGTCCCAGAACCTGGAGACCGGTATTACCACGGCGGCCCAGGTATATGAAAATTCCCCGGCAAAGGAAGCCGGCATGGAAGCGGGGGATATTATTTACCAGGTGGACGGCGAGGACGTCACCACCCTGGATATTTCCGAGATAGCCCAGAGAGTGCGTGGAACAGAAGGGACGACCGTGGAAATCACGGTTCTTCGGGGAGAGGAAAACGAAGAGGTCTCCTTTACCATTGAAAGACGTCAGGTGGAAGTGACCACGGTGGAATCGGAAATGCTGGAAAACCAGACCGGATACATCCGGATTACGGAATTTGACGAGGTGACGTATGACCAGTTTACAGCGGCCTTTGAAAATCTGGAGGCGGAAGGCATGCAGGGCCTCATTGTGGACCTGCGGGACAATCCGGGAGGGAATCTGCTGACGGTATCGCAGATTCTGGACCGGCTTCTTCCGGAAGGCGTGATTGTGTACACGGAAGATAAAAACGGAGAGCGGGAGTACCTGACTTCGGAAGAGGAAAACAAGTATGAAAATCCGGTGGCGGTTCTGGTTAATGGAAACAGCGCCAGTGCTTCCGAGATTTTCGCCGGAGCCATCCAGGATTATGAGCTGGGGCCCATTGTGGGAACCACGACCTATGGAAAAGGTGTCGTGCAGAGAATTATAGATATGGGAGACGGCACCTGCGTAAAACTGACGGTTTCGGAGTATTTCACTCCCAATGGCCGGAGCATCAATGGCGAGGGGATTACGCCGGATGTGGAGGCGGAGCTTCAGGAAAACGAAGAAAATCCGGAGGCTGACAGCCAGCTTGATACGGCTCTTTCCGAACTGGAAAAGCGGTATCAGCAGAACGCACAGTAGGAGATAACGTACCCGAAGGGAATGTCGGTTAGACATTCCCTTTTTTACGGGTCTATGATAGAATAACGAATAGAAGATTTGAAAAAACATATCTGGAGGAAGAACGTATGATTAACAGACTGGTGGAAAATATCAGAAAGACCGGTGCGCCGATTGTGGTGGGACTGGACCCCATGCTGGGCTATGTGCCGGAGCAGGTGAAGAAAAAAGCGTTTGAAGAATACGGAGAGACGCTGGAGGGAGCCGCAGAGGCCATCTGGCAGTTTAACAGAGAGATTGTGGACAAAACCTGGGACCTGATTCCGGCGGTAAAGCCGCAGATTGCCATGTACGAGCAGTTCGGCATCCCGGGACTGCAGGCCTTCAAGAAGACGGTGGACTACTGTAAGGAAAAGGGCCTGGTGGTTATCGGAGATATTAAGAGAGGTGACATTGGCTCCACATCTGCCGCCTACGCCGTGGGACATCTGGGAAAGGTTCAGGTGGGCAGCAAAACTTATGCGCCTTTTGACGAGGATTTCGCAACAGTGAACCCCTATCTGGGTTCCGACGGCGTAAAGCCTTTTATCGAAGTGTGCAAAGAGGAGAAAAAGGGACTGTTTATTCTGGTGAAGACGTCCAATCCGTCCAGCGGCGAATTCCAGGACCGGCTGATTGACGGACGGCCTTTATATGAACTGGTAGGAGAAAAGGTGGCCCAGTGGGGCGAAGACCACATGGGAGAGGAGTACAGCTACATCGGCGCCGTTGTGGGAGCGACCTACCCGGAGATGGGAAAAGTCCTGCGGAAAATTATGCCGAAGGCGTACATCCTGGTGCCGGGCTACGGGGCACAGGGTGGAAAAGGAAAGGACCTGGTGCATTTCTTCAATGAAGACGGACTGGGCGCCATTGTCAATTCTTCCCGGGGCATTATTGCCGCCTATAAGCAGGAGGCCTACGCTTCCTACGGGGAGGAACATTTCGGAGAAGCCGCAAGAGCGGCAGTGGAAGCCATGAAACTGGACATCAGCCAGGCTCTGGAAGCAGGACTATAGAAAGGCAGGGCGTCAGAATATGGCAGAGCGGAAAAAAGAAACAGCAAAAATCGTAAGTCAGGAGGAACTCGCTCCCGGGATATTCAGTATGTGGATAGAGACCGAAGCGGCAGAAAGTGCCTGCCCGGGCCAGTTTCTCTCTCTGTATACAGAAGACAGCAGCAAACTTCTGCCCCGGCCCATCAGTATCTGTGAGATAGACCGGGAAGGCGGGAAACTGCGGCTGGTGTACCGGGTGACCGGAGCAAACACCGGAACAGAAGAATTTTCCGGAAAACAAGCGGGAGATACCATTGCCCTTATCGGCCCTCTGGGGAACGGGTTTCCCCTGGAAGCGGCCGAAGGGAAGCGGGCGCTCCTGCTGGGAGGCGGTATCGGCGTGCCTCCCATTCTGGAACTGGCAAAGAGTCTGAAGGGAGACAAAGTGACGGTGGCAGGCTACCGGGACAGCGCCACGTTTCTGGCGAAAGAGTTTGAGGCCGCCGGCAGGTTCCTGGTTTCCACCGAGGACGGGAGCCTGGGGACGAAAGGAAACGTGCTGGACGCAGTGCGGGAGCAGAACATTACTGCGGATGTGGTATATGCCTGCGGGCCTACACCCATGCTCCGGGCTGTGAAAGACTGGGCGGCCGGAGAGGGCATTCCCTGCTATATTTCCCTGGAGGAACGGATGGCCTGCGGTATCGGGGCCTGCCTGGCCTGTGTGTGCCGGACAAAAGAGAAGGACGGCCACAGCAATGTGAACAATAAGCGCATCTGCAAAGACGGGCCGGTCTTTCTGGCAACGGAGGTGGAAATCTGATGAATACGAAAGTGACAGTTGCAGGAGTAGAGTGGAAGAATCCGGTTACCGTGGCCTCCGGGACGTTCGGCTCCGGAGAAGAATTCAGTGAATTTGTGGATTTGAACCGTCTGGGCGCGGTAACCACCAAGGGCGTGGCAAATATCCCATGGGAAGGAAATCCCACTCCCCGGGTGGCAGAGACCTGGGGCGGCATGATGAATGCCGTAGGGCTTCAGAATCCGGGAATCGATGTGTTCTGTAAAAGGGACATTCCCTTTCTGCGGAAGTACGATACGAAAATCATTGTAAATGTGTGCGGAAAATCCGCTGAGGACTACTGTGAAGTAGTGGAGCGTCTGGCGGAAGAGGACGTGGACATGCTGGAAATCAACATTTCCTGCCCCAACGTCAAGGAAGGCGGGATTGCTTTCGGCCAGAATCCGAAAGCCGCAGAGGACATCACGAAAGCCGTGAAAAAGTATGCCAGACAGCCGGTGATTATGAAACTCAGTCCCAATGTGACAGACATCGCGGAGATGGCCCGGGCCGTGGAGGCAGGGGGTGCGGACGCGGTATCCCTGATTAACACGCTGACCGGCATGAAGATTGACGTGCACAAAAGACAGTTTGTCCTGGCCAATCAGACCGGCGGGGTATCCGGTCCGGCCATTCATCCCATTGCCGTGCGCATGGTATACCAGGCGGCTCACGCCGTAAAAGTACCGGTTATCGGCATGGGTGGCATCGCCTCGGCAGAGGACGCCATTGAGATGATTCTGGCAGGAGCCACGGCAGTGTCGGTGGGAACCATGAATTTTATCAATCCGTCCATCACAGTGGAGATTATCGATGGAATCGAAGCGTACATGAAACAGTACGGATTTGAGACGGTGGAGGAAATGCGGGGAGCCGTAGAATAGACAGACCCGCAGAACGGACAGACACGCAGAATAGACAGACAGAATAAGGAGGATGGAAAATGAAACTGGAAACAGAGAAAATGCCAAAGCTGGGATTTGGACTGATGCGTCTGCCAAAAAAGGGGGAAGAGGTGGACCTGGATGCAGTAAAGAAGATGGTGGACACCTGCATGGAAGGCGGCATGAACTATTTTGACACAGCCTATGTGTATCACAGCGGAAAATCCGAGGGAATCGCAAAAGAAGTGCTGGTATCCCGCTATCCCCGGGAGAACTTCTATCTTGCCACCAAGCTTCCGGCATGGGAGCTGAAAGGCCCCGAAGACCGGGACCGGATATTCCGGGAGCAGCTTACGCGGTGCGGCGTGGAGTATTTTGACTTCTATCTGCTGCACAGTGTGGAAGATGAAGAAAACTATGAGATTTACGAGAAATATGACTGCTTCCGCTGGGCACTGGAAAAGAAAAAAGCCGGACAGATCCGGCACTTTGGTTTTTCCTTTCACGGAACGCCCGGCCTGCTGGAGCAGATTCTGGACAAATATCCGGAGGTGGAGTTCGTTCAGATTCAGTTAAACTATATGGACTGGGACAATCCCAAAGTACAGTCCGGAAAGCTGTATGAAATCCTCCATAAGAGGGGAATTCCGATAATCGTGATGGAGCCGGTGAAGGGCGGAAACCTGGCCAGCCTGCCGCCGGAGGCAGACGGGCTTCTCAAAGCAGAGCACCCGGACGCTTCCTCTGCTTCCTGGGCTCTGCGCTTCGCAGCGTCCCTGGACGGCGTTATGACCGTGTTAAGCGGAATGTCCACCCAGGAACAGATGGAAGACAACCTGCATACCTTCGGTCAGTTTGAACCGCTGACGGAAAAAGAAAAAGAAGTTCTGCAGGCTGTGGTAAAGAAGATGAATGAGATTCCCCAGGTTCCCTGCACGGCCTGCGGCTACTGCCTGGACGGCTGTCCGAAGTCTATCCGAATCCCGGACATTTTCCGGGCGCTGAACTCCCGGAGACTGTATCCGGACAGCCCCGGCGCAAAGAATCAGTATGACGCGCTGATAAAAGAGGGATCCGGAAAGGCCGGCGACTGTATCGAATGTAAGCAGTGCGAGGGCGTCTGTCCCCAGCACCTTACCATTACCGAATATCTGAAAGAAGCGGCGGAAACGCTGTAGAGAATGCCCGGGGACGGGTATGGGCCGGCCCGTACCCGTCCCCGACTACAACTCTGGCACTATTCAGACGATTCATCCCATCCATGGTGGCCATGTTCTCCGTTCTCTTCGCCATGATGTCCGCTTCCCCCATCTTCTTCCGTTTCCGATTCCGTACCGGTATCCGTCTGCCCACCCAGGGACTGGATAAGCTCCCGGATTTCCCGCATGGTCATATCCTGCACGTCTTCCATTGTGATATCCGGGTCCAGGGCCTGCAGTTCCAGAAAAGACCGGTACTTTCCGAAGGAGAGTCCGGCGTCGTGGGCCTCGGTAACCTCCTCCTGGGTGGCGGTGCCGCAGTGGGAATTGGCGTGATGGGCCGTTGCGGTTTCCATGGAAGCGAGAATCTGTCCGCACTGCCCGTCGTCCGACCCGGCCACAGTGACTTCCAGAAACGCGTCGGAATTCAGCAGTTCGGAAATCTGACTGCTCGCCAGCACCTGCTCCACGGCGTCTTCGTAGTTCAGAAAACGGACGTGCAGAGAATCCGCCAGTTCCTGACCGTCGGCGTTGTATCCGGTGACAGACAGCACCCGGTCAAACCGGTTGATGTGAAGCTCCAGGGAAGGATTGACGTCCACGCTGATAGTAGCTGTCGTGGTAAAAAACAGCGAAAGGGAGACGGCGCTGACCGCCAGAAACAGAAAGCTGGCGGCCATGGCCAGCACATAGCGGTAGCCGCGGCGCCTGGTCCTTTCTTCCTTCTGCCGCTGGGCCTCCAGGTATTCCCGGGTCTGGCTGATTAACTTTTCTTCTGCATGAATCTGGTCAAATGCATCTTTTATTCTTTTATTCATAGCCGTCTTCTCCCAGTTTTTCTTTAAGAAGCTCTCTGGCCCGGGCCAGAAGCGTGTATACCGTGTTCGTCTTTTTCCCCAGAATCCGGCCAATCTCCGGTGCTGTATAGCCTTCATAGTAATGCAGGTATACCGCGTCTTTATATTTGGCCGGCAGGGACAGAACCGCTTCCAGTACCTCCCGGTTATCCGGGGTCAGGGAGGCAGGAAGCTCTGCCAGGGCATCCAGAGGGACCGTGCGGCTGCGGAAAAAACTTTTTATCAGATCCCGGCAGGCATTTACGGTGACCCGGATAAGCCATGCTTTTTCATGCTCCCTGCTTTCAAAGACTACAGAACTGGTGGCATATTTCAGAAACACCGTCTGAAAGATGTCTTCCGTATCGGCATAATTTTTCAGATGTACCATGCAGAGACGGCGTACCATGTCCGCATAGTTTTCGATAGCCCGGTTTACCTCTGATTCGCTCCGCATATTTCCCCGCTCCTGTTACCTTGTTCCCTGTTTCTCCCTTAGTGACAGCCATGTCCGTTCCGGTGATGGCCGGTGTTTCCTGCAAATCCGGTTCCGTTTGGACAGTCCGTCCTGGTTCCCCGGCAGTCGTCGCTGCCATGGTAATCGCAGATGCCGTCTCCGTCTTCGTCCTGGTACTGACAGACGCCGTTTCCGTTTTCATCCTGATACTGGCAGACGGTGTCCCGGCAGAGATTCTGAGCGCAGTAGACGCCGGCCCTGCCGTTTGCTGTACTTTCTGTATGGTGCCATCCGTTTCCGGCAGCCATAACTCCTGTGGTTCCTGCGGCGGCCACAAGGATGGCCGTCAGAATTCCGATTCCTGTTTTTTTCATATCTGATTTCCTCCTTTTTGTTTTTTCCTTTTTCACCTGTAATATGATGCAAAGGAGGAAATCCTTTCAAAAAAAATGATTTAAAAATGACTTTGAACTGTACGAATCTGCTATGCCTATGATAG
>DSTFC04002__coassemble_2068_pt1 | contig 10177 bp, 6 predicted proteins | sample DSTFC04002__metabat2_high_PE_021 | metagenome-assembled genome bin DSTFC04002
TGTAGGTCCCCTTCATACCGGAGGAACGGGATTCAATTACTCCTGCGCTTTCGAATTTCCGCAGGGCGTTGACAATTACGGAACGGGTAATTCCAACCCGGTCTGCAATCTTGCTGGCCACCAGGATTCCCTCCATGCCGTCCAGCTCGTCAAAAATATGGATAATCGCCTCCAGTTCGGAAAAAGAAAGTGTGCTGATGGCGGACTGTACAATCTGCTCTTTCCTTGTTTCCTCCGCACTTTCCTCATTCACGGACCGCAGCATTTCCAGTCCCACTACCGTCGTGCCGTACTCGCTTAATATGATGTCATCAATCTCATACGCCGCGTCTTTTTTGTAGAGAAACAGCGTGCCCAGCCGCTCTCCTGCAATATCAATCGGAGTGACAATGGCCTGATACCCCTGCACCTTCTCCGGAGTAAATCCAAGCGTTTCCAGGTTGACATTCTCTTTTGTGGAAAGAATGCTCAGCAGGCGCTCGTTCAGCATCTCGTCAATGTGGGTTCCCACTTCTCCCTGAATCAGTTCCTGAATCGGAGGAACATCCGGGCAGCGGCTTGCTCCCAGTACTTTTCCCTTTTTACTGATAACCAGTACACTGGACAGAAGAATTTCTGTCAGTACTTCACAAATATCGGTAAATACTACTTTGCTGGAGTTATTGTTGTGAAGTAGTTTGTTAATTTTTCTTGTTTTGTCTAATAACTGTACACTCATCTTTGCCTCCATCTGCGCTCTGCTCCCGGCGGGCTCTCAGGGCTGCCAATACTATTGTTTTAATTTGACGCACAAAAAGAAAAAATCTATTCGTAATGATATGTTATCATACAATTCCGTCAAGTTCAATGAATTCCCTCATTATTTTTCAGAAATTTCATTTTCTTTCCTGCTTTCCACATATCCGCACTGTTCTGAACTGCAGACAAGCCGGTTCCCTTTCTCCACCATGTAGCTTCCGCACCGGGGACATTTTTTGTCGGAAGGCTTCTGCCAGGACATAAAGTCGCATTCCGGGCTGTTCTCACAGCCATAGAATCTTCTTCCTTTTTTTGTCTTGCGAATCACGACTTCTTTTCCACATTTCGGGCATTTTACGCCCGCTTTTTCCAGGTAGGGTTTTGTGTTGCGGCACTCGGGGAATCCCGGGCAGGCCAGGAATTTTCCATGAGGTCCGTATTTCACGACCATATTCCGTCCGCATTCCTCGCAGATAACATCGGTTACCTCGTCTTCTATCTTCACGGTTTCCAGTTCTTTCTCCGCTTTCTCCACGGATTCTTCCAGGTCCGGATAGAAGTTGGCGATGACGCTCTTCCACTCTACCTTTCCTTCGGCAATCATATCCAGCAGGCCTTCCATATTGGCGGTAAAGTTTACGTCGACAATGCTGGGGAAGGACTGCTTCATCATGTTGTTTACAACCTCTCCCAGTTCGGTGATATACAGATTCCGGCCTTCCTTGGCCACATACCTCCTGTTGATGATGGTGGAAATGGTAGGCGCATAGGTACTGGGCCGTCCGATTCCCAGTTCTTCCAGTGTTTTTACCAGGGCCGCCTCTGTATAATGTGCCGGGGGCTGGGTAAAATGCTGTTTATAATCAAAGGATTTTTTTTCCAGTTTTTCCCCTTTTACCAGGTCTTTCCCAATCAGGGTTCCCTTCTCCTTCTCTTCATCTGCCTCCGTATATACCTGGCGGAATCCGTCAAAAAGGATTTTGGACGCTGATACGGCAAAGCGGTACTTTCCCGCCCCGATACGCACGGAAGTCGTCTCGTACCTGGCCGGGCTCATGCGGCTTGCCACAAAACGCTTCCAGATAAGCTGGTACAGGCGGAACTGGTCTCTGCTTAACGAATCTTTTATGGCCGCCGGTGTCCTGGTCACATCCGAAGGACGGATGGCCTCGTGGGCGTCCTGAATATTCCGGCTGTTTCCGTTTCTTTTCTCCTGGGGCGCCCCTACGTAATTTTCTCCGTAGGCCGTCCCGATATAATTCCGGGCCGCCGCGTCTGCCTCCTCGGATATCCGGACAGAGTCCGTTCTCAGATAGGTGATAAGACCCACGGTTCCGTTTCCTTTAATGTCAATTCCCTCGTAGAGCTGCTGGGCAATCCGCATGGTCTTGGCGGTGGCAAAATTCAGGGCCTTGGAGGCTTCCTGCTGGAGGGTACTGGTCGTAAACGGAAGCGGCGCTTTCCGGCTCCGCTCACTTTTCTTCACTTCGGTAATGGTATACTCGCTGCCTTCCAGTTCGTCCAGAATCTGTTTCAGCTCCGCCTCGGAATGAATGGTGATTTTTTCGTCTTCTGTTCCGTAAAAGCGGGCTGTCAGCGGTTTCTTTTCGCCTTCCACGGCAAAATCCGCGTCCAGGCTCCAGTATTCTTCCGGAATAAAACTGTTAATCTCGTCTTCCCGGTCGGCGATAATCCGCAGGGCCACGGACTGCACACGGCCGGCGCTTAATCCCCGTTTTACCTTCGCCCACAGAATCGGACTGATACGGTATCCCACAATCCGGTCCAGTACCCGGCGGGCCTGCTGGGCGTCCACCAGGTTCATATCGATTTCCCGGGCATTTTTCAGGGAGGCCTTTACCGCGTTTTTGGTAATCTCATTGAAGCTGATGCGGTATACTTTCTTCCCCTCCAGCTTCAGGGCCTGGGTCAGATGCCAGGAAATGGCCTCTCCTTCCCGGTCAGGGTCAGTGGCCAGATAAATCTTATCTGCTTTCTTTACTTCTTTACGGATATTGGCCAGAATTTCCCCTTTCCCGCGGATGGTAATATATTTAGGTTCGAAATTATGTTCTACGTCAATGCCAAGCTGGCTTTTGGGCAGGTCTCTCACATGTCCGTTCGAAGCCACCACAACATAATTGCTTCCCAGAAATTTTTTTATGGTTTTTACTTTTGTCGGTGATTCCACAATCACTAAATATCGTGCCATACAATCTCCTCCATACTATTCCCGCAGGGCGGCTCATCCCCGTCTGCTGTAATAGTTTTTCGCTTTTTCACAGATGTATCCTTTCAGTTCCAGGGACACCAGCGTGACCGTCAGCCGTGCCGGTTCCAGGCCGGTCTCCAGAAGGAGTTCTTCCTTCCCTTTCGGATACAAAGCGAGTTTACTATACACCAGTTTTTCTGTATTTTCAAGCATTTTTTTATTTTTATCTGGTTCTTTGGCCACAGCAGCCGCTAATTCTTTCTCTTTTCCCGGCAGTATCCAGCCCGTCTCCCGCAGGAATTCTTCCGGGCTTATGAGGATGCCGGCGCCCTGCCGAATTAGTCCGTGGCAGCCCCTGCTCAGCGGGCTGTCTGCGGCTCCGGGCAGCGCATATACGTCCCGCCCCTGCTCCAGAGCCATGTCCGCCGTAATCAGGGAACCGCTTTTCTCCCGGGCTTCCATGACCAGCACCACGTCCGCCAGCGCACTGATAATCCGGTTCCGGGCAGGAAAGTACCCCGGAAGAGGCCGGGTTCCCGGCGGGTATTCCGAAAGAATTCCTCCCTGAACCTGCAGGTCCCTGTAGAGGCCGCGGTTCTCCCCCGGATAGCAGACGTCCGCCCCGCACCCCAGTACGGCAAAACTTTTTCCTCCTCCATTCAGGGCGCCCCGCTGGCCTGCGCTGTCTATTCCCTTCGCCATACCGCTGATGACCTGGATACCTGCTTCGGCCAGCGCTTCCCCGTACCGGATGGCCATGGTTTCTCCATAAGATGTACACTGCCTGGCGCCCACAATGGCAACAGAGGGCAGCTCATCTGCAGGCAGTTTTCCCCGGACATACAGGGCAAAGGGCATTCCCGGAAGTTCCCGCAGCCGCCGGGGATATTCTGGGCTGTGACAGCAGACCAGCCGGATTCCCTTCCTCTTCAGTTCTTCTTCTTTTTTCTGAAACTCCCACTGTCCCCGTTTTCTCCATTCTGCCAGTCCTTTTTCGCTGATTCCTTCTTCCTTTAAACGGGTTTCTTCTATATAATATAGGGCCTCCGCACTTCGGTATTTTCCCAGGAGCCTCCGTTTTTCTCTTCCGCTGATTCCCTTCAGGCAGGAAAACCAGTAATCGTATCTGCTCATCCTGCTCACCTCCCGGACCAGTATTTTTTATCCGTGACCCGGTAGCCCAACGCCTCGGCCAGATGTACCTGTTCAATCTCTGTACTCCCCTCCAGGTCTGCCACCGTTCTGGCCACCCGCAGAATCTTCTGAAAACTTCTCGCCGTCAGTCCCAGCTGCTCATAGGCCTGCTCCATCATTTCCCGACAGTCTTTTCCCACCCGGCACCAGCGGGCCAGTTCTTTTTCTCCCATCTGAGAGTTTGTCCTTATGTTTCTGCCCCGGAACCGTTTTTTCTGAATCTCCCGGGCTTTCTCCACCTTTTCCCGCATGACGGCTGAAGACCATTCTTTCTCACTGCTTTTTCCCAGAGCCTGCCAGCTCACCCGGGGCGCCTCTGCGCAGATGTCAATCCTGTCCAGGAAAGGCTGGCTGATTTTCCCCAGATAGCCCTGAATCTGTGCGTCCGTGCAGCCACATATCCGGTAATCCGGATAGTAGCCGCAGGGGCAGGGATTCATGGCCGCCGCCAGCATAAAGTCCGCCGGAAAGCAGCAGCTTCCCTGGTTCCGTGCCAGATGCACGCATTTCTCCTCCAGGGGCTGCCGCAGGGACTCAAGAACCGTTCTGGAAAATTCCGGAAGCTCATCCAGGAACAGCACGCCGCCATGGGCAAGGGTACATTCCCCCGGAACCGGTATCCGTCCGCCTCCAATCAGGGCCGCCCGGGTCACGCTGTGGTGCACTTCCCGGAAGGGCCGTACCGTTATGAGCGGCTTTTCCGGCTGCAGAAGTCCCATAATGCTGTATATTTTCGTAAGTTCCATGCTTTCTTCTCTTCCGGGCGGCGGCAGAATCGTCGGAATCCGCCTGGCAATCATCGTTTTCCCGGACCCCGGCGGACCGATATAGAGGATACTGTGATTTCCGGCCACCGCCACCAGCGTAGCCCGCTTTACCCCTTCCTGTCCGTGGATGTCACTATAATCTATGTCCAGAGTTCCGGTTCCATGAGCCGGATTTTTCCGGCTCCGGTTCGGTTCCCGGTACAATCCCTCCCCTGTTTTCAGCCATCCGGCCACTTCCGCCAGCGTACTGGCTCCCAGAATCTCCGCTCCCTCCGCCAGGGCTCCTTCCCTGGTGTTTTCACGGGGGAGAAGAAATATCCTGCAGCCCTGCTCCTTTGCTTCCAGCACCATGGGCAGAATGCCTTCCACCGGATGAATCCTGCCGTCAAGTCCCAGCTCTCCGGCCAGAAATACCCCCTCAAGCCTCCCGGGGGAAAAAAGTCCCAGAGCACCCAGAAGCGCCGCCGCAACCGGAAGGTCAAAAGCTGTTCCCCTCTTTCGCACCCAGGCCGGCGACAGATTCACCGTTATTTTCCGGGGCGGGATGGATACATTCATATTCCGGATGGCCGTCCGCACCCGCTCCGAGGCCTCTTTTACTTCCGATGACAGATAGCCCACCAGATGAAATCCGGGAAGCCCGCTGCTGATGTCCGCCTCCACCCGGACCAGCTCCACCTTAAGCCCCGATACAGCGGCTGTCGTCACACTACAGAATCCCATATAAATCACTCCTTCTGCATCCATATCCGGACAGAATCCTCCTGCAGAAAGTGCATGCCAGTGAATGAAAAAACACGGCGAACCGCCGTCTGAACTGCTAAAAGAAAACCGAAATCTTTTAGAAGAGTACTCCCATCATATCGGAAAAAAAAGAAATTGTCAACAGGAAAGGCACACCGGAATCTGTCCCGTCATACACTGAAGTGAACGTCGCTGCGAGGTGCTGCATTTTGAAATCTTTACCCCCTCCGCTGACTGCCAAAGAAGAGGCCTACTATCTGAAACGCTATGGGGAGGGCGACGGGGAAGCCCGCCAGATTCTGATTGAACGGAACCTGCGCCTGGTGGCCCATGTCCTGAAAAAATACCAGCAGCTGGATGATGACCCGGATGACCTGATATCCATCGGTACCATCGGCCTGATTAAGGCGGTTTCCACATTTAACAGCAGTAAAAACACACGGCTAGCCACCTATGCCTGCCGCTGTATCGAAAACGAAGTACTGATGATGCTGCGCTCCCGAAGGCGTTCCTGCCGGGAGACCTCTCTTTACGACCCCATCGGAACCGACCCGGAGGGGAACGAAATCCGCCTCTACGATATTATCGAATCGGGAGAGCCGGACGCCTGCTCCCAGGTAGAAAAAAAGGGCGACGTCGCCCTTTTGTACACCCTTCTCCCCTCCATGCTGACGCCCCGGGAACAGCGGATTCTCTCCATGCGCTACGGACTTTACGGACAGATGCCCCGCACCCAGAGAGAGATTGCCCAGAAACTGGGAATTTCCCGCTCCTATGTGTCCCGCATTGAAAAGGGCGCCATCGAAAAACTGAAACCTTTCTTTCAGACAGAGGAAGGGGCCTGCTCCCGATAAAACCGCAGTTTGTCTGCAGAAAAAGGAGGACCAGGTCCTCCTTACATAGCTTCTTCTTTTCTCCGAAGAATATCCCCGGTTTCCGCCCGGGCACTCAGCTTCACATAGAGCACCTGCTTCGGATGCGGTGCGCTTTCCTGCTTTTCTCCCTGCTCATTGCGAATCTCTTCTACCACGGCAGGCACGTTTTGTCCGTCCGGTTTCATGATTTCTATTTCTTCCCCCACGGTGAATTTATTTCTCTGCTCTGTCCGTACGGTGTTGTCCCCGGTTTCCTCTGCAATTCCCAGGTAGGTGTATTCTTTAATGTAAGTGTTGCTGTCATAAATCTGGGTAGTCTCATCGGGTTTTCCAAAGAAGAATCCCGTTGTAAACTGCCGGTAGGTGCAGCTGGCAATCTGTTCCCGATACCAGTCCATATTCTTCCGGTAAAGGGCCGGATCCTTCTGATAATCGTCAATCGCCTTCCGGTAGGTCCGGGCCACCGTTGCCACATAGAGCGCGGTCTTCATCCGTCCTTCAATTTTCAGACTGTCGATTCCCGCCTCCAGCAGTTCCGGAATATGCTCAATCATACAGAGGTCCTTGGAATTGAAGATAAAGGTTCCCCGTTCGTTTTCATAGACCGGCAGATACTCGCCCGGCCTGGTTTCCTCCACCACTGCGTATTTCCAGCGGCAGGGATGGGTGCAGGCCCCCCTATTGGCGTCCCGCCCGGTAAAATAGCTGCTTAAAAGGCAGCGTCCGGAATAAGAAATACACATGGCTCCATGGACAAACGTCTCTATCTCCAGTTTCTCCGGAATGTGCTCCCGGATTTCCCGGATTTCCCGCAGGGAAAGCTCCCTGGCAGAGACCACCCGGGAAGCGCCCTGGCGGTACCAGAACAGGTACGTTCCGTAATTGGTATTATTGGCCTGGGTGCTGATATGCCGCTGAATTTCCGGGCAGATTTCTTTTGCGATTTCAAACACACCCGGATCTGCGATAATCAGAGCGTCCGGCTGTATCTCCCGGAGTTCCCGGAAATACTGCCGCACCCCTTCCAGGTCATAATTGTGCGCCAGAATGTTGGCCGTCACATACACCTTCACGCCCCGTTCGTGGGCGTAACGGATGCCTTCTGCCATCTCTTCCATGGAAAAATTCTTTGCTTTCGCCCGAAGTCCAAAAGCCTCTCCGCCGATATACACTGCATCGGCTCCAAAATTCACTGCTGTCTTCAGCACTTCCAGGCTGCTGGCCGGAACCAGCAGTTCAGGATGTCGTCTCATCTTTTCTCCTCTCCTGTTATCTTCGTTTTACAGTCAGGGCGGCACCGTCTCCCAGAGGGAGAATGGTCGTCTCCAGGTCTTCCCGGTGCTTCAGTTCATAAAGATAGGAGCGCATTCTCTCGTGGATAGTGCGGTCCCTCCGCTCCACCGCGAAGCGGGAATCCAGAAGGCTGCCTTCCTGGAGTACGTTGTCTGAAAGCAATACGCCTCCGGGGCGCAGAAGCCGCAGCACCTCCGGCAGCCACACCGGATACTGTCCCTTGGCCGCATCCATAAATATAAAATCATAGGGTCCTTCCAGACCTTTCATGATTTCCAGGGCGTCTCCCTCCAGGAGGGTAATCTGCTCCTCCCTGCCGGCCCGGCGGAAATTCTCTCTGGCCAGGGGAATCCGTTTTTCGTAATTTTCAATCGTCGTAATATGCCCTTCCTCCGGAATACAGCTGCTCATCAGAAGGGCAGAAAACCCTACTGCCGTCCCCACTTCCAGAACCGAAAGGGGCTGCTGAATCTGCAGAAGCACCTTCAGAAAGCTCTGCATCTCTTTCCGGATAACCGGAACACTGCTCTTTACCGCTTCCCGCTCAATTTCCCCCAGCAGGCCCTGGCCGTTCTGTTCCAGGGAGGCCAGGTAAACTGCCATCCGCTCGTCCACTGTTTCCTCCGTTTCTGCGCCGCAGGGGACGGACTTCCCGCGGGAAGCCGCCCCCTCTTTTTGCACCTTTTTCTTTTTATACGTCCATGATAATCGGCAGAATCATGGGTCTTCTCTTGGTCCGCTTCCAGATAAAATCGTTCATGGTATCCTTGATAACATTTTTGATTTTGCTCCAGTCCGCATGTCTGCTCATCAGACATTTTTCTACTGCCTCTGTCAGCACATGACGTGCTTCCTCCATCAGGCTTTCCGACTCGCGCACATAGACAAATCCCCGGGATACGATGTCCGGTCCTGCCAGCAGACGGCTGCTTCCCTTCTCCAGTGTCAGCACGACAATCAGGATGCCGTCCTGGGAAAGATGCTGGCGGTCCCGCAGAACGATATTTCCCACATCGCCTACGCCCAGACCGTCTACCATCACTTCGCCGGTATGCACATGGTCTACAATGTCCGCACTGTTCTCATCCAGGGCCAGTACCTCTCCGGAACGAAGGATAAAAATATTTTCTTTGGGAATTCCCAGATTTTTTGCAATCTCTGCATTGGCCTTCAGATGCCGGTATTCCCCGTGCACCGGAATCGCGTACTTCGGCTTGACCAGTGAATAAATCAGCTTCAGTTCCTCCTGACAAGCATGCCCGGATACGTGTACATCCTGGAAAATCACGTCTGCTCCTTTTGCAGAAATCTCGTTGATGATATGGGATACTGCTTTTTCATTTCCCGGAATGGGATTGGAGCTTAATATAATGGTATCTCCCGGCATAATGCTGATTTTCTTATGAATGTCGGCCGCCATACGGGAAAGCGCCGCCATGGACTCTCCCTGGCTTCCTGTTGTAATAATCGTGGTTTTCTCCGGCGGGTAATTCCGCAGTTCGTCCACGTCAATCAGTGTCTTCTCCGGCACGTTCAGATAACCGAGCTCAGAGGCAACGGAGATGATATTGACCATGCTCCGTCCTTCCACTACGACCTTCCTGCCGTATTTGTAGGAAGTATTGATAATCTGCTGCACCCGGTCCACATTGGACGCAAAGGTGGCGATAATCAGACGGGTATTTCTGTGTTCTGCAAAAATCCGGTCAAAGGTGGCTCCCACGGTCCGCTCCGACGGAGTAAAGCCCCTCCTCTCCGCATTGGTACTGTCGGACATCAGCGCCAGAACGCCCTTCTTTCCGATTTCCGCAAACCGCTGCAGGTCAATGGCGTCACCGAACACCGGGGTATAGTCCACCTTAAAGTCGCCCGTATGCACCACAATTCCCGCCGGTGAATAAATCGCCAGGGCGGAAGCGTCCTGAATACTGTGGTTGGTCTTAATGAATTCAATCCGGAATTTGCCCAGATTGATGGACTGGCCGTGCCGCACCACTTTTCTTCTGGTTGAGCGCATCAGATTGTGCTCTTCCAGTTTTTTCTCGATAATTCCCATGGTAAGTCTGGTGGTATAGATGGGCAGATTCATCTCCTTAAGTATATAAGGAAGTGCCCCGATATGGTCCTCATGTCCGTGAGTAATGACAAATCCTTTCACCTTCTGGATATTGTTCTTCAGATAAGAAACGTCCGGTATAACCAGGTCGATTCCCAGCATGTCGTCTTCCGGGAAAGAAAGGCCGCAGTCTACTACAATAATACTGTCCTCATACTCGAAGGCAGTGATATTCATACCAATTTTTTCCAGCCCTCCAAGCGGAATAATTTTCAGTTTCGAATGATTTGTTTTTTTC
>DSTFC04002__coassemble_2086_pt1 | contig 10109 bp, 11 predicted proteins | sample DSTFC04002__metabat2_high_PE_021 | metagenome-assembled genome bin DSTFC04002
TATGATGACGATTCTGGACTGCTTTTCGGAAGCGGATTTGAGCAGTACGGAGCGGCTTCTCCGAAATCTGGAGGAAGAGGAAAATTATTATTTTGACGAGCGGGAATATGGCCGTATTTCTGTCGGGATTCTCGTACTGCTGTACCGGAACCGGCAGGGATTTCATATGGAAAAGGAGGAACAGGGACCGGACAGGAAGGGCGGCAGACTTTACAGTCTGGCAAAAAAGCTGGTGGGCATGCTGGAAACAGAATCCGGAACAGAGATTCCGGACGGCGAGGAAGCGTTTCTCTGGAAGATTCTCTCGGAAACCCATCTTTCCAGCATGTGTCAGGAAAAAAAGGAGGGAGAAGACAGCGGTCTGACGGATGCGTTTGCCAGAGATTTTATTGATGCTTTTTCTGTGATTATGGAAGTGAATCTGCGTGAAGAATCTTCTCTTTACCAGAACGTGATGTCTCATATTTCTTTCATGATTAAAAGGGTAAGCGGTAATACCCAGGCCAGGAATCCCCTTGCTCCCCAGATACTGGAAGAATACACAGAGGTTACGAATATCTGTCAGATTATCTGCTGGATTCTGGCAAAAAAGTTTTCCCTGCCTGAGATAAGCATGGATGAAATCTGCTATCTGGCACTTTATATTCAGGGAGAAATTATGGAAAAGGAAGAAAATGCAGAAATTCTTCTGGTCTCCAACCAGCCGAAGGGGATTGTTAATCTTATGCGGCATAAACTTCTCACCAGACATTCCAAATGGAAAATCACGGAATGCAGTTATTACAGTTTTTTCAGTCAGGAAACAGAAAAATATGACTTCGTCATTTCCACTCAGGTACTGGAGGGAAAAGAACGGGATATCCCCTGCGCCTGCATCTCTCCCATGCTGGATGGAAAGGACTGGAAAACCATTGAGACCATGTCCAAGTATGCCAGGGAACAGCCGGAGTGGTATTTGCAGAAACTGGCAGGAACTCTGACAGATTTAAAGGATATCGGGTGTCGTGTAGAGGTAACCGAAGAGGACCTTCCATTTATACCGGGCGTCTGGTCCATCCAGATTGAAGGGCTGAAGCAGATACAGTATCTGTATACCTACCGGAAAGGAGACGGCAATATCTGCCGGTTCTCGCTGGACGGCGGGGAAGGAAGGATAAGGAGCATAGGATTTGAAATGGGAAACTGGGATTTTATGTTATTTGCTTCGAAACTGATTTATTACCTGGGAAGCTGCAGCAGTGAAGTAGCTTCCGAATTTTCAAAATTTATGTTAGAGGAGAGGAAAACGGATGTATAAAATTATTATTTTTACCCATGATGTGCTTTCAAAAGGGCTTTTACAGACCTCCCGTATTATCATGGGAGAACAGCCGGACATGGAGACCTGGTCTGTAGAGCCTGGCTGCAATCTGGATGACCTGAAGGAGCAGGTAGGGTCTTCTCTGGAGTCATCGGAAAAAGCAGGGCAGGAAGTTCTGGTACTGTCCGATCTGATGTATGGAACGCCTTTTAATATCCTGGTGGAGCTACAGGAAAAATATCAATTCTGCCATATTACAGGGGTGAATCTTCCCATGCTTCTGGAGGCGGTAAATCAGAGAGGAGAAGAACCGCTGGAACAGGTAACAGAAAATATTATAAAAGCTGGAAAAGAAAGTATTTTCGACTGTAAAAAATTATTAAGTGAACTGGAGGTAGTGGTATGAGAAATATTATGCTGACGAGAATTGATGACAGGCTGATTCACGGCCAGGTAGTAACTGCCTGGATTCGCCGGTATCCGATTAACCGGATTCTGATTGTAGATGATGAACTGGCGAAAAACCGGCTGATGGAGCGGATTTACAAGGCGGCGGCTCCGGTGGGGGTGGAAGTCCTGATAAAATCCGTGGAAGACGCGGTTTCCTGGCTTCAGGAAGAGGGGGAAAAGGGCGAGAACATTCTGATTCTCGTAAAAGTGCCGGAAGTTCTGGAGGCCCTTCTGGAGAGACAGATTCCCATAGAGAAGGTCATCCTGGGCGGTATGGGGGCCAGAAAGGGACGGAAAACTTTCATAAAAAATGTATCTGCCAGCGAAGAAGAGATTCAGAGTTTCCGCAATATGGCGGACCGTGGTATCGAGATTGTCTATCAGCTGATACCGGATGAGAAAGAAACTTCAATAAAAAAACTGCTTTAAGAGGGGAGAATCAGATGGAAACAAAAGATTACCTGAAATCATTTTCCAGGGAAGAATATCTGTTGCATAACAGAAAGCTTCAGGAGCAGATGGCGGAAGAAGGCCTGGATATGCTGCTTCTGTCAGCGCCGGAAAATATCTATTATGCCACCGGCTACCGTTCCTGGTATACTTCCAGTCTGTTCCGGCCCGTCTTCGTCTTTGTGCCGAGAACAGGGGAACCGGCCATTTACCTGAGAATTCTGGAAAAAACCACAGTGGAAAATACCAGCTGGTGCCGTAACATTTACTGCTCCGGTTCCTCGGAAAGAAACCTGGGCGAACTGAATGCAAAAGACCCCCAGGATGCCCTGGAGCAGTTTACGGCCTCTCTGGACTATGAAGTAAAGAATGTAGGCCTGGAGGCGGGGGACGGCCTGCATTATTTCTGGCCTCTTCACATTCTGAAGGAACTGGCAGAGGCGTTCTCTGGAAGAATGGATTTTGTGGACGGAAGCCGGGCCATTCAGAGAGCGAGAATGGTGAAAACAGACTGGGAGGCGGGAAAAATAGAGACCGCCGGATATGTGACAGAACGGGCGATTGCGGAGACTTTTTCCTGCATCCGTCCGGGAATTACCACGGAGAAGGAAATTGCCAGAGGGATTGCTTCCCGGATGGCGGCAGACGGTGTGGACCGGATTTCCTATCTTACCGTGAATTCGGGAAGAGACAAATACCATACTTTTAACAGTTATGCTACGGACCGGGTTGTACAGGCCGGGGAAATTGTGCTGGTAGATATCAGCGGCCATATAGACGGCTATGCCTCGGACCTGACCCGGACCATGTACCTCGGACAGAAACCGCCTCAGGAGTATGTGGAGATGGCGGAGAAGGCGAAAGCGTGTGTGCATGCAGGCTTTCAGGCGCTTCGGCCGGGCGTGCCTCTCCGGGAGGTCAGCGATGCCGTGGAGGGATATCTGCGGGAAGCGGGATGCCAGGTTCTGCATACCAGCGGTCATTCTGTAGGACTGACAGTGACGGAGTATCCGAATATTACGGGGGACTGTCAGGAAGTGGTACAGCCGGGTATGGTATTTGCGATAGAAAACGGGGTCTATCCCTATGACGAGAAGCAGGGCGCTTCTTCCATCCGGATATCCTTCCGCATGGAGGACGAGGCTCTGGCCACGGAGGGAGAGGCCAGATGGCTTTCCGGCCCCGGAAAAGCACTTTATACATATGAGGATTTTGAGTAAAGCGACGAAAGGAGAAATGAGACATGATTATTATTCAGGCATTACTGCTGGCCATCACAGCGAATCTGGCAAGCGGCAGGGTTTGGAGCCCGATTACATGGCCCTTCTGTTATCCTCTGATTAACGGAACCATTGTAGGAATTATCCTGGGCGACCCCCTCCTTGGACTGACAGCCGGAGCAACGATTAACCTGGCCTATATCGGATGGATTTCCGCCGGTGGAACCATGCCCTCCAACATCGGAATTGCCGGTGTCTATGGTACGGCTATTACGGTGCTGGCAGGGGCAAACCCGGAACTGGGCATCACGCTGGCCATACCGATTGGCCTTCTGGGCACTCTGCTCTGGAATCTGCAGATGACCCTGAACTCTTTCTGGGTACACCGGCTGGATGCGAATGCGGAAAAGGCAGAACTGAACAAAGTATTTTTTAATGCCTGGCTGTTTCCGCAGCTTACCTGTCTGGTTATTAACGGATTTCCGGCTTTCCTTCTGATGTTCCTTGGGCAGAGCTTTTTTACAGACCTGCTTGGGAAAATCCCGGAATCTTTTGTCAACGCACTGAGCGTAACCGGAGGTCTGCTCCCGGCAGTTGGTGTAGCCATGCTTCTAAATTATCTCGGAAAGAAACGGATGATTCCTTATTTTGTAATTGGTTTCTTTGCTGCTGCCTATCTGGGCCTTGGCACAATGCCAATCGCGATTTTCGGCGCAGCCATGGCTGTTATCAGCTACTACAGCGGAAGAGAGGAAAACACGGCGGATGCTGCTTCCTACGATGAGGAGCCCCAGGAAGGTAAAGAGGAACTTCAGATTCGTCTGAAGCGTTCCGACCTGCTGAAGCACTGGCTGATTGGTCTGGGAGCAGAAGTGGGCTACAATTATGAACGTATGCAGGCCTCCGGCAATATTCTGGCCATGGTACCGATTATCCGGCGGCTTTATAAAGACCCGAAGGACATCAGCGACGCCATGAAGCGGTATCTTGTTTTCTTTAATACAGAGCCTTCCTTTATCGGAAACGTGATTCCCGGAATCTGTGCTTCTCTGGAAGAGCAGAGAGCCAATGGCGCGGATATATCCGATGAGATGATTAATGGTCTCAGAACCGGACTTATGGGTCCGCTGGCCGGTATCGGCGACAGCCTGGCCGGCGGCGTCATTTATCCCATCGGAGTATCTCTGGGGTGTACACTGGCGCTGGACGGCAATTTCAGCGGTCCGGTTATTTTCTTCCTTATTTTTACCGGAATCATGCTGGCAGTAGGCTATAACCTCTATTTTATGGGATACCGGAAGGGAAGCAGCGCTGTCATGTCCCTCCTGGGAGAAGGAAGCGGTTCTCTGACGAGACTGACGGATGCCTTTGGAATACTGGGTCTGATGGTGGTTGGCGCCATGGGAGCGCAGAATGTCCTGGTAAATCTGTCTGCTGTGATTCATGTGGGCGAAACTCAGGTCGTGCTTCAGGAAGTGCTGGATGGACTGATTATGAATCTCCTTCCTTTCGGTCTGATAATCGGCACCTGGATGCTGCTGAAGAAAAAAGTATCCCCGGTTATTGTTGTACTGCTTCTGATGGTAGTCGGAATCGGAGGATATTATCTGGGAATTCTGGGGCTGGCTTCTTAAAGTTTTTAAATATTTGCTTTTGTTTCTGAATTGCAGTCGGGGACGGGTACGGGCCAGCCCGTACCCGTCCCCGACGACAGCTTACAGTTTCTTTTTCAGCATCTCCGGATTTGTGGCATAGGATACCGCTGTCTCTGCGGTGATTTTTCCCTGTTTATACAGATTCAGAAGGCTTGCGTCCAGGGAAATCATGTCTTCCCGGTTGGCGGAATAAACGATACCGTCAATCTGGGGCACTTTGTTTTCCCGAATCATATTCCGGATAGCCGGAGTTACGGTCATAATTTCAAAAGCAGGAACTACCGAGCCATCCACAGCAGGAACGAGCTGCTGGGAAACCACTGCCTGGAGAACCATGGACAGCTGAACACATATCTGCCTCTGCTGGTTCGCCGGGAAAACGTCGATAATCCGGTCAATCGTATTGGCAGCACCGATAGTGTGCAGGGTAGAGAGAATCAGATGACCGGTTTCGGCAGCCGTCATGGCCACGCCGATAGTCTCATAATCCCGCATTTCCCCCAGAAGAATCACATCCGGACTCTGTCTCAGGGAAGCTCTGAGCGCAGTGACATAGCTTTCGGTATCCACACTGATTTCTCTCTGGCTGACAATGCTTTTCTGGTGGCTGTGCAGAAATTCAATCGGGTCTTCCAGGGTAATAATGTGTTTTTTCATATTCTGATTGATGGCGTCTACAATACAGGCCAGAGTGGTGGATTTTCCGCTCCCAGCAGGTCCGGTTACCAGCACAAGCCCTTTGGAAAGCCTGGAAAAACCGGTAATCTGAGGCAGAATTCCCAGTTTTTCCGGGGAGGGAAGCTCAAAGGTGATTATCCGTACCACCGCGGAGAGCGTGCCTCTCTGTTTATAAGCGCTGACCCGGAAGCGGGAAAGTCCCTTTACGGCAAAGGAAAAATCATCGTCTCCTTCTTTTAAAAGTTTTGTCATATCCCGGTCGCCGGCCAGATGATAGATTTCCTCTACCAGAGCCTGGGTCTGGGGCGGCATCAGTTTTTCCTCGTATTCCCGGATAATGACACCGTTACTGCGGCAGGAAGCGGGAAGTCCGGCTACGATAAACACATCGGACGCTTTTTCCGTCACGGCTTTCTCTAAAAGTTCTACAATCGTCATATTGTCCTCCTCCTTATTCACTGCCAAGTACGGGCAGGGAATCGTCTCCCTCCCATGTTTCCGTTGTAATTTCCTCCCAGGTCTCTGTCTGCCACATTCCCTGTTCCAGAGAACGGTTTCTGGAAAGAAGAAGGGAAACCTGCAGAGCCTGCTTATCATTTACCGGTATCTGATACTGGACACGAAAGGTTTCTGTTTCTTTCGAAACAACAGAACAGTCAGTTCCGGTTTCTTCGGACAGAGTCCGGCACAGTTCATCCGCTCCCAGGTTTTCTTCCCTCAGAGAAGAAAATGTTTCCAGAACCCGGGAGAGCTGTCTGGTGGCTTCTGTATCCGCCTCGTAATAGGCGGTGTCCTTTTCTGCCTCTTTTTCCGCATAAGAAGAATCCCGCAGAGCGCTGGAAAGAGACAGCGTGGCCAGAATGACCAGCGACAGAATAATAAATATTACAAGCAGGAGAGAAGCTCCTGCATGAAAAGCCGGAAAGGCACGCTGCTTTTTATTCATCTGCAATTCCCTCCCCGCCGTATTTTTCTGTATGAAGCGTATAGAGCGTTCCGCTTTCTGCCCCGGTCTTTTCCAGGCTGAGGGCTCTCATGTCACAGACAGCCAGATTTCCTTCCCGGGAAAGCTGAATTTCTACAGAGTAGACAGCCTCTTCTTCTGTACTGTACTGCCAGTCCTGGTCGTAATATACCGTAAACCGGCTGTCTCCGGTCCGGGCCAGGGGGCAGGCGTCCAGCAGGGCGGATTCAAAGTCACTGCTTCCTTTAAACAGTTCGGCAAAGCCGGAAAGCTGTCGTACGGACATAGTCAGGTTTTCGGAACTGCGGCTGACCTCCCTTGCCTGGGCAAAGAGGCGTACGCAGAAAGCGGAGCAGAGACAGAAAAACAGGATGGCCAGCGTCAGCTCCATAAGAAACAGACTGGAGCGGCGGGCAGGTCTGGAATCTGTATGCATCACTGACTCCCTCCTTCCCCGGAATGGTCTCCGGAAGCACTGCGTAAAGCCGCCCAGGAAGAAATCTCTTCTCCCGAACCGGTCGTGCAGCTGATCCGGAAAAGCCCGTCCTCCGGTTCCGACACACGGAAATCCTGAATCGGGAGTATCTCTGTCCCGTCATCGGCGTTCACGGTGACACCTTCCTGGACAAACAGCTCTTTCAGCATGCCGTCGTGGGCATAAATCATGGTGAGATAGGCAGTATTCCCATATGTTTCCCGAATGGTCAGGCAGGGAAGACCGTCAATCGTACCGGCAGAGACAGAACCGGAGCTGTCGCTCTGGCGGATTTTTTCTGTCACATAGTCCAGAGAGGTTCTGGACTCGTAGCTTCGTTCCGCGGAAGCTGCTGTTTTTTCGTATACCGAAGCCGCCATCAGAACGACTGCCAGGGCACTGGCCGCGAAAACAAAAAACAGTGCAATGGGGAAAAGAAAATCTATGATATGCTGTTTTTCTCTCTGAACCTTCATAGTTCCTCCTTTCCTACCGTTCAATCACAGTAATATCCGGCATCAGGTTACTTCCCAGTACCTGGTAATCTACAAAAAAGCGGGACTTGTCATAGGTAATTCCATATACAGTTTCCAGGTATTCCAGACTTTCCGGATAGGTCCCCTCGATGGAATAGCAGTATACGGCAGCCCGGTGGAGCGCCGTTTCCAGTGTTTCCTTCTGCTCCGACACCGTCCGTTCCGAAAGAGAAGTAACACCGGAATAGAAAAGCGCGATGACGAGGGCAAAAAGAGCAAGAGAAACGAAGAGATTCCCGAAAAGATTTTTTTGTTTCTTTCTCTCAAACCGTTTCATAATTTCCTCCTACAGTTTCTACAGCGCTGACATAATACCAAGCAAAGGCAGCATGACCGAAAACAGAATCACGCCTACAATGACGGAAAGAATAATGACCAGGGTAGGTTCCAGCCGGGAAATCAGACCGGTAATCTGTTCCTCCATGTCCTCCTCGTACTGTCCGGCAATCTGGTTCATGGCTTCGTCCATGGCGCCTGCCCGGTTGGCCACTGCTGTCAGCCGTGCGTAAACCCCGGTAAATATTTTTGTTTCCTGGAGCGCATGAGACAAATCCATGCCGTTTTCCATCAGTTCTTTGCAAGAAATAATTTTATTTCTAAAGTAAATATTATCGATCAGTTCCGATGATAGTTCCAGCGCTTTCTCCGGATTGATTCCGCTTTTCAGTCCCAGATACATGCCGCCGGCAAAGCGGCAGGCAGCCTGTTTTTCATAAATATTCCGGATATAGGTAAACCGGTATCCGGCCCGAAGAAGAAGATTTCGTCCGGATTCCGTTTTAAATAGGTAAATTAGAAATAATATAATTGCTATTAAAATAATTATAAAGACAACCGCGTAATTGGTCATTGTATTTCCCATAGCGAGAACTGCCCTGGAAAATCCTGTCATTTCCCGGCCAAGCTGACGGAACACCTGCTGAAACACCGGCATGACCCGGGTCATCAGAATTACAATAATCAGAATCATCATGCCTGTCATTACAAGGGGATAGGTCATGGCACTGCGGATGCTGCGGGAAATGGTATCCTCCCGCTGATAATGTGTCTGAAGCGCGTTCATTACCTCGTCCAGAGTACCGGTATCCTCGCCCAGTTCCGTCATGTGAATCAGATATTCCGGAAAGACGCCGGCCTTTCTCAGAGCAGGCGCCAGCAGACCGTCCCGCGTAATTTCTTCATTCATTACTTCCAGAATTTTCCGTTCTGCCTCATTCTGAGAATCTTCCAGCAGAATGGATACCCCTTCCATGGCGGAAATACCGGATTTTAAAATCATGTACATCTGTCCGCAGAAAGCCGCGGCCTCTGAGCTGGACAGAAGTTTCTGTTTTGTTCCCACAGTCATAAAAACTCCTTTCCCTACGGAGTAAAATCCGTTACAAAATCCTTAATAAGTATATTTTACTGTATAGTTGCTTCCGTCTCCAACATACTCTTTTACCGCTGAACTGTCGTTGTTTGCGGCCAGTGTGGGGTCCATAAGAGACCAGTGTTCCCCGTCAAACTGAATGATATTGTCTACCCAGCCGATTTCGTCCACGTAACAGCTAATCCAGGCATGATAGACGTCGCCGGAATATCCGACCTCCAGTTTGGAGGGAATCCGCTGTGACCGAAGCATGGCGCTCATGAGGGAGGCATAGTCAAAACAGATGCCGTTTCCTGCTTCCAGCGTTGCATCCGGGTCAGGTGTATAGCCATAGGAGACATTTTCCGCTTTCTCGTGGTCATAAGAAATATTTTTGATTACATAGTTATAAATATTTGTCACTACATCCAAATCAGAATAGCAGTTGTCTGCCAGTTCCTTTCCCTTTTCCACGCAGGCTGATGCCTCTGTAAAAGCGACATAGCAGTTAGGCGTCAGAAAAGGGGCAAATTCGCTGCTCAGGGTTACCGGAATATCTTCTGTATAGGCGATGGCGTACAGGTCCTCTTCTATAGAAACTGATTCCAGCACAGATACTGAGTAGGTGCCGTTTCCTCCGGAGAGGGGATAGACAAGAGGTTCGCCCCGGGCTGTAACCAGGTACGTGCAGGTAACGCCATCGGGCATTTTCAGCTGGAGTTTCACCTTTTCATTGGTTCCGGTGTAGACAAGAACCACGTATCCATCCGATACGCAAGAAGAATCTATCCGTATGGTATCCGTTCCGCCCACGACAGTTCCGGGAGCCTGTGGTGCCAGGACCTGCGGAGTAACGTCACGGGGAGGACCGGATGGTTTCTTTTCTTCTTTTTTTTCTCCGGAAGAATCTGAGCAGCCTCCCGCAAAGAGCAAAAAAAGGAGCAGCAGAATAAGAAGGGGGACACAGTGCCGGGAAAACCGGGTACAGCGCCTCATATTTTTCACCTTCCTTTATCTGTATGATACTGGT
>DSTFC04002__coassemble_2108_pt1 | contig 10006 bp, 7 predicted proteins | sample DSTFC04002__metabat2_high_PE_021 | metagenome-assembled genome bin DSTFC04002
ATGCGATTAAAGGAATGGATACCCTCTACTTTTCATTTTCAATCTTATCCCTCCTATACAACTGCTGTAATAATCATCGCGCCGAGAATGGCAAAGGTAAGCGCCCATTCATTCAGCCATTTTATTTTCTTCCTGTCTGCAATCCACAGCAGAACGCCCATAATCACTGCTCCCAGAATACAGGACAGCGAATTTTTGTTCATGGCCGACAGATGCTGGCCGGACAGGGCGCTGAAAGCACCAACAATGGCTGCTCCGGAAATTGCCGTCAGCAGAGCCGGATTTCCGCCGGAGAGCTTATGCTGTACCTTGTCCATCCGGTTTGCGGAAAAGGTTCCAAATATAATCCAGCCGATGGACCCCAGAATCATGGTCCATACCGCCATGCAGAAGGCCAGCTCCGTCATCTGGTCCGCGCCAAGCTGTACCCCTACCGCCTGGGTTCCAAACCCGGCCGCCATGGATTCAAACATCACGGAACCGATAAAGGAAAGCCGCATCCAGGCCATCGGTCCTCCCACACTGATTAGCAGGGAAAGCATTCCGCTCAGGATTACGATGGACGGCCCGATGGAAGTGATGGCACTGCTTTTCATGGCGCCATTCATCTGTTTCTTCGTAAGTCCGATTTTTGTCCCGGCCTGATAGGCGTTTTTCGCAAAGACCAGTGCCTGTATAATTACCAGGGCCACTGCGATTCCACAGGCAAGCCACATCGGAATTCCGTTTGCAATCTCCATTATGTCTCTCATGTTCTCTCCTCCTTACTCTTCGGTATGTACCTCTTCTGTATGGTTTGCCAGCCAGTCCATGGCTGCTTTCGCGTAAATGGCCGCTCCTTCTTTCAGGCAGCTTTCATTAAAAAGTACCTTTGGATTGTGCTGACCCTTCCATTTTGTCTTATCCTCTACCCCTGCGCCGATAATAAAATAGGTTCCCGGCACACGGTCTGTAAATTCCGCAAAATCCTCGGAGCCCATCAGATGGACGCCTCCCTGAATCTGCAGATTCGCATCCAGGCTGCGGATACTTTCCAGACATTCCTCCGTCAGTGCTTCGTCACAGATGACACTGGGCGTACTGCTTAATACCTCTGTCTCGCACTGACACCGGTAGGCGGACGCTACAGCCGGAACGATTTCTCCGATTCTGCGAATCAGGAGCTCCCGGACTTCCTTTTCGAAAGTCCGAAGCGTTCCCTGCAGCACGCAGCGTTCGGGAATTACATTTGCCGCGTTTCCGGCCTGGAACTGCCCTATGGTCAGAGCCGCCTCCGCTCCCGGCGGGCACTCCCTTGCTATCAGGGACTGCAGGGCATGGTACACCTCTACTCCGGCATTGATGGGGTCTATGCAGACTTCCGGCTGGGAGCCGTGCCCGCCCCGGCCGGTCAGAATGATTTTAAAGCCGTATACCGATGCCATGGCCTGGTGACCGTACTGAATGGTTCCCGTTTCCACTCCGGCCATCACATGCATGGCAAAAGCCGCATCCACGCGGGGATTTTCCAGCACCCCGGCGTCCACCGCCGCTTTGGCGCCGTGGAACGTCTCCTCGCCGGACTGGAACAGAAGTTTTACCGTTCCCTTCAGCTCCTGCTCATGTTTTTTTAGCAGCTTTGCCGCGCCCAGCAGAATCGTGGCGTGCAAATCATGGCCGCAGCCGTGCATGCATCCGTTTGTGGAGGCAAATTCCAGACCCGTTTCCTCCTGAAGCGGAAGCCCGTCCATGTCGCTGCGAAGCAGAAAGCACTTTCCGCCCTTTCCGATTTGCGCCACCACACAGGAGCAGTCCTCGTAAACCTCATACGGAATTCCCATTTCCTTCAGTTTTCCCGTGACAAATTTCACGGTTTCCGGAAGATGCACATCCAGCTCCGGAATCTGATGCAACCCTCTTCTCCAGTTCACCAGCTCCTCCTGAAGCGCCTCCGCTTCCTGCAGTAACCTTTTCTCCATAAGCCATTCCTCCTTTTTGTGTTTCACCGGTTACATACACTTCACTTAAGTAAACTTGTCACCCATTCTAAGCATTCTTCCGGACAAAAAAAATGAAATAATTTTCACTTTTTTGTACAAAAAATAAAAAGTGAAAATTATTTCATTTTTCATTGGTCATTGGGGACGGGTACAGGCCAGCCTGTACCCGTCCCCGACTACAATTCCCAAACTATTCTGACAGCCACGGCGCAGTAACCGACCGTGGGCATGCAGTGATTTTGGCGGGAATTCCCGCATAGAGAATTTCTCCGCCTTCCCCGCCTCCACCGGGGCCAAGCTCAATTACATAGTCTGCTTCTTTTAATACTTCCAGATTGTGTTCGACCAGGAACACGGAATTTCCTGCGTCTGTCATCTGGTGGAAAAGTGCCAGGATATGCCGGATATCTTTCATATGCAGGCCATCGGTGGGCTCATCCAGCACAAACACCTTCCCTTCGGTGTTCAGATAGGAGGCCAGTTTCATCCGCTGCAGTTCTCCGCCGGACAGGGTGGAGAGGGCCTGATTCAGGTGGAGATAGGAAAGTCCCACCCGTTCCAGGGGCCGCAGCATGTCAGCCACTGCGGTTTTGTCAAACCACTGAATGGCGTCTCCCACGGACAGATCCATAACCTGGGCGATATTCAGTCCGTCCACCTGATACTGCAGGGCCTCGTCAGAATACCGCAGTCCGTGGCAGGCCTCACACTCTGTCTCAATGGAATCCATAAAGGCCATCTCCGACACGATAACGCCTTTCCCTCCGCAGACCGGACATTTTCCGGCGCCGTTAAAGGAAAACAGGCTGGCCTTCGCCCCGCTTCTCTTTGCAAAAATTTTCCGGATTTCATCTGCCGCCCCGACATAGGTGGCCGGCGTGGACCGCAGACTGATACCAATGTTTTTCTGGCTGATGTACACCACTTCCTCCGGGTACTCCCGGCGAAAACACTCCATCAGGGAGCTCTTCCCGGAGCCCGCCACACCGGCAATCACCGTCAGCACCCCCAGAGGCAGCTTTACACTGACGTCCTTCAGATTGTGAAACGTCTCATGTTCCAGGGAAAACCAGCCCCGGGGTGTCCGTACGTTTTCCTTCATTTTCGTGCGCTGGCGCAGAAACGCTCCCGTCGTGGTACTGCTCTTTAAAAGCTCCGGATAAGTCCCCTGAAACAGAATCTGTCCTCCCGCGGCACCGGCACCCGGGCCCATGTCCACCACATAGTCCGCCGCCTGAATCATTTCTTTGTGATGTTCCACAAGCAGAACGGTATTGCCCCCGTCCCGGAGTTTCTTTACCGCCCGGATAAGCCGCGCGATATCATGGCTGTGAAGCCCCACGCTTGGCTCATCCAGAATGTACAGAATATCCGAGAGGGAGGAGTTTAAATATTTGGCAATCTTGCAGCGCTGAGCCTCGCCGCCGGAAAGGGTACTCATTCCCCGGTCCAGGGACAGATAATCCAGGCCGATTTCCACCAGCGCCCGGATACGGGCCCCCAGCGTCCGCTTCAAATCCTCCGCCAGCGGAGACTGGATGGATTCCAGCCATTCCAGAAGCTCACGCAGGGGAAGCGCCGTCACCTCCGCAATATTCTTCCCGTTAATCCGGCAGGACAGCACTTCCTGATTCAGCCTGGCCCCGTGACAGTCCGGGCATACCCCGTGACGGGTCATGGGTTCCAGAATCTGCCGGTGCAGCTTCCCCTCCTCAGAATTCAGCACACTCCGGTACATCCGGTGCACCAGCCCTTCGTATTTTGCCGTCTTCGGCCATCCCTCCGGCGGATTCTTCAGCTTAATCTGGGGCGAATAGAGAAACAGATTCAGTTCCTCCTCCGAATAATCCCGAATCTTTTTGTTCAAATCAAACAGCCCGCTGTTGGCATACCGGATCCACCGCCACTGTCCCGGCTCAAAAGCCACATAGTGAATCACACCCGGGTCGTTCAGGCACTTGTCAAAGTCCACCAGCTTATAAACGTCCAGCTCGGTAATCTCTCCCAGCCCGTCGCACCGGGGGCACCGCCCCTGGGGATGGTTAAAGGAAAAACGGTCCGAATACCCCACAAAGGGCTCTCCCACCCGGGAAAACAGAAGCCGGAGCAGGGTGTAAGTATCCGTATAGGTTCCCACTGTGGAACGCTGGTTAGGGGCCGGCTTTTTCTGGTCAATCACAATGGCCACCGGAAGATTCTCAATCCGTCTCACGTGAGGTCTGCCGTACTTCGGAAGATAATTCTGGACAAACCCCGGAAACGTATCATTCAGTTCCCGCCTGGACTGAGCCGCCACCGTGTCCAGCACAAGGGAAGATTTCCCGGAACCGGACACCCCGGTAAACACGGTCAGCCTGTATTTCGGAATATCCAGGGACACATGCTTCAGATTATTCTCATACGCGTCTGTCACCCGGATGGTTTCACGCTCCATAATTCTGCTCCTTTCCGTCCAGACTGGCTATAATGATACGGTCCCGCCACTTCCCGGCCTCCTCCAGATGTCTGGCGGAAATCTGGTCGTCCGTAATAATCCGTGTCAGGGCGTCGACAGGGCACACCACCTGAAGGTAGCCGCCGCCAAACTTACTGCTGTCTGCCATAACATACACCTCTTTCGCAATCCGCAGAATGGCCTGTTTCATCCGCATCTGCGGGGTTCCGATGGACGTCATCCCCGCCTGAAAATTGATGCCGTGGGCGCCGATGAAGGCCTTGTCCACATGGAAACCGGAAATATTTTTCTCCGCCTCCTCGCCCATGGTGGCAGGCGTCCTCCCGCCCACATAGCCCCCTACGATATAGAGCTCCACATTGGGCAGTCCCGCCAGCTCGTTTCCCGACAAAAGAGAATTCGTCACCACCGCTATCTGTTTCCCCGGATGTTCCCGGATATATTCCGCCAGATAAAACGTGGTAGTGGCGTCGTCTATCATAATGGTATCCCCGTCTTCAATCAGCCGGTATGCCTCCCGGGCAATGGCCTGCTTTTTTTCCACATTCTTTCCCAGCCAGCTTCCCTGCAGCCGCTCCGCCCGCCGGCCGGCTCCTTCCTTTGCAACCGCTCCGCCATGAGTCCTCCGAAGGGCGCCCTTCTTTTCCAGCTTCCGTATATCATTCCGGATGGTCACCTCCGAGCACCCCAGAAGGCTGCTCAGTTCCGATACTTTTACCTCTCCTTTTTCTTCCAGTCTGCGTAAAATAGCTGCGCTCCTGTCTGTAAACATAAACTAAACTATCCTTTCCTTTCCGGTTTTTCTGTGTCCTCTGTTCTACCGGAAATCACTTCTCTATATAATACCATACCCCCTTTTTCCCTGTCATTCAAGTAAAAAAGTGCAGGTTCTCTTTTTCCGGAGTTCCTGCACTTTCTTCCGTATTCTGTTTTTAGACAACCCTTGTCATGGGCAAATCATTATTAACGCCTTTGGAAATCAGAATCTGATGTAAATCAATGATACCATTGTGGAAAGTAGCCGCACAGGCCGCCAGATACAGCTCCCACATTCGGGTAAATTCAGTACCCATCTTCTTCTCGATTTCCTCCCGGTGGTCATTGAAATTCTTCCGCCAGCAGAGCAGCCTGCGGTTGTAATGCCGCCGCAGACTCGGAATCATTCCGCAACCGCCAGGCAGTCACAAAAGGAGCAATAATTCTGCTTTCCATTTCCTTACATAATCTTCCGGAACAGTTCTTTTAAATCTTCTACTCCTGCATCCTTCGGATTTCCCGGCGCGCAGGCGTCTGCATATGCAGACTCTGCCAGAAACTGCAGGTCTTCTTCCTTAATGGCTTCCAGTTTTGTGGGGATTCCCACATCCTCTGAAAGCTGGCGCACCGCGTCCACGGCCGCTTTCCGGTACTCTTCCACAGACATGTCATCCACGCCTTTTACGCCCATGGCCTTCGCGATTTCTTTATATTTCTCTCCGGTGCAGTCTGCATTGTACTCCATTACAATCGGGAGCATCATGGCGCAGGCAACTCCGTGGGGTGTGTCGTACACAGCGCCCAGTGTATGAGCCATGGAGTGAGCAATCCCAAGTCCTACATTGGAGAAGCCCATTCCGGCGATGTACTGTCCAAGGGCCATTCCTTCCCGGCCTTCCTTCTCATTGGCCACGGCGCCTCTTAAGGATCTGGAGATAATCTCAATGGCCTTGAGGTGGAACATATCCGTCATCTCCCAGGCAGCCTTTGTGGTGTATCCCTCGATGGCGTGCGTCAGCGCGTCCATTCCGGTGGCTGCCGTCAGCCCTTTCGGCATGGAAGCCATCATGTCCGGGTCTACCACAGCGATAACGGGCATGTCGTGGGGGTCTACACAGACAAATTTTCTCTTCTTCTCTACATCCGTAATGACGTAGTTAATGGTAACCTCAGCCGCTGTTCCTGCTGTGGTCGGCACTGCAATAATCGGCACGCAGGGATTCTTGGTGGGAGCGGTTCCCTCCAGACTTCTCACATCTTCGAATTCCGGATTGGCTATGATGATGCCGATTGCCTTTGCGGTATCCATGGAAGAACCGCCGCCGATGGCGACGATATAGTCTGCCTGGGCATTTTTAAATGCCTGCACTCCGTGCTGTACGTTTTCAATGGTCGGGTTTGCCTTGATGTCAGAATAGATTTCATAGTCCAGTCCCGCGCCGTCCAGTACGTCCGTTACTTTTGCGGTAACCCCGAATTTAATCAGGTCCGGGTCAGAACATACAAATGCTTTTTTGAACGCTCTTGCTTTTGCTTCTGTTGCGATTTCCTGAATGGCGCCTGCTCCATGATAGGAGGTTTCATTCAGCATAATTCTGTTTGCCATTTTCCTTCTTCTCCTTTGCTTTTCAGATTTTACCGGACATCCGGCTGTCTCTGTCTTTATTTTAACAATCCGCAGGAAAAATAGAAAGTTACAAAACAGGCAATGTGTCACGCCTCACAGAAGTTCCAGTTCCCGGAAGACCCGCTCCAGCTGGGCCGGCATGGCTTCCACAAGAGATTTCGCCATCTGCTCCGGCGTCCCCTTCCTCTGACCCAGCACCCAGCGGACCGTCATGTAGATAGACCCCTGACAGTACATTTCCAGAAGAAATTTCAGACTGTCATCCAGCTTTTTCCTGGTCTTCCCTTCTATCCGTTCTGTATAGAACTGCAGAATCAGGTGAAAATCATGGTCCCTCAGACTGTTCTGCTGGTCTGTTTTAAAGGCGGCCCGGAAAAAAAGTTTCTCATCCTGGATATAGTGAAATTTATTCACCAGACCTTCGTATACCGTCCGGCCCTCTCCCATGTGCTCAAACGATTCCAGAAGAATTTTGTCAAAATACCAGTTAATCAGGTCGTACTTATCCTGAAAATTCCGGTAAAACGTCTGTCTGGTCGTTCCGCACTGTTCCACAATTTCTTTCACCGTAATCTTCTCTACCGGTGCCCATTTCATACACTGCTTCATCGCTTCCGCGAGCCGGTATTTCATGGTTTCCTTTGTTTTTCCCGATTCCGCCATCCACTTCACTCCATTTTTTTAATCGTCCGGATACAGAAATGCCCCCATATAAGACGGATATCCTATATGGGGGCCACCTGTCACATTTTCAGTGATACATCCTATTTCTTATGCATTCTTCTGGGCAATCGCTGCCTGTGCTGCTGCAAGTCTTGCAATCGGCACACGGAACGGTGAGCAGGATACATAGTCAAGACCAATCTTGTTGCAGAATTCTACAGAAGACGGATCTCCACCATGCTCGCCACAGATACCTACATGCAGGCTCGGGTTCACCGGTTTTCCTAAGTTAATAGCCATTTCCATCAGTTTGCCCACACCGGTCTGGTCAAGTTTTGCGAACGGGTCGTTCTCAAAAATCTTGGCGTCATAGTAAGCATCCAGAAACTTACCAGCATCGTCACGGGAGAATCCGTAAGTCATCTGGGTCAGGTCGTTTGTACCGAAGCAGAAGAAGTCAGCTTCTTTTGCGATTTCGTCAGCTGTAAGAGCAGCTCTCGGAATCTCAATCATGGTACCAACTTCGTATTTCAGGTCGCTTCCTGCTGCTGCGATTTCAGCGTCAGCGGTCTCAACTACGAATTTCTTAACATATTTCAGCTCTTTTACATCGCCTACCAGCGGAATCATAATTTCCGGAACGATGTTCCAGTCCGGATGAGCTTTCTTCACATTGATAGCTGCGCGGATAACAGCCTTTGTCTGCATCTTGGCAATTTCCGGATAGGTAACTGCCAGACGGCATCCACGATGTCCCATCATCGGGTTGAACTCATGCAGGCCGTCGATGATAGCTTTAATCTGCTCAACTGTCTTGCCCTGTGCGTCTGCCAGTTTCTGAATGTCTTCTTCCTCAGTCGGAACGAATTCATGAAGCGGCGGGTCAAGGAAACGGATAGTAACCGGATTTCCTTCCAGAGCCTCATACAGTTTTTCGAAATCTCCCTGCTGTACTGGAAGGATCTTCTCCAGAGCTTTTTCTCTTTCTTCTACTGTGTCTGCACAAATCATTTCACGGAATGCATCGATTCTGTCGCCTTCGAAGAACATATGCTCTGTACGGCAGAGTCCGATACCTTCTGCACCCAGCTCGCGTGCTTTCTTAGCGTCATCCGGAGTATCTGCGTTTGTTCTTACCTTCATGGTTCTGTACTTGTCAGCCCAGCTCATGATTCTTCCGAACTCACCAGCGATAGTTGCATCTACAGTCTTGATGATACCATCATAGATGTTACCTGTAGAACCATCGATGGAAATCCAGTCGCCTTCATGATATTCTTTTCCGGCAAGTGTGAACTTCTTGTTCTCTTCATCCATAACGATGTCAGAGCATCCGGATACACAGCAGGTTCCCATACCACGTGCAACTACGGCAGCGTGAGATGTCATACCTCCACGAACGGTCAGGATACCCTGAGCGCTCTTCATACCGGTAATGTCTTCCGGAGAAGTTTCCAGACGAACCAGTACCACTTTTTCACCTCTTGCAGCCCATGCCTCAGCATCTTCTGCAGTGAATACGATTTTACCGCATGCAGCTCCCGGAGATGCTCCCAGAGCCTTTCCAACCGGAGTAGCAGCTTTCAGTGCAGCAGCGTCGAACTGCGGATGAAGCAGTGTATCCAGATTACGCGGGTCAATCATTGCAACAGCCTCTTCCTCTGTTCTCATGCCTTCGTCAACAAGGTCGCAGGCAATCTTCAGAGCAGCCTGAGCTGTTCTCTTACCATTACGTGTCTGCAGCATGTAAAGTTTTCCGTTTTCTACGGTAAACTCCATGTCCTGCATGTCTCTGTAATGAGTTTCCAGAATCTTGCAAACTTCTTTGAACTGTTTGAAAGCTTCCGGGAATTTTTCTTCCATTTCGGAAATATGCATCGGAGTACGAACGCCGGCAACTACGTCTTCGCCCTGTGCGTTGGTGAGGAATTCACCGAACAGGCCGTTTTCACCGGTAGCCGGGTCTCTTGTAAATGCAACACCAGTACCACAGTCATCACCCATGTTACCAAATGCCATCATCTGTACGTTAACAGCGGTTCCCCAGGAATACGGGATATCGTTGTCACGACGGTAAACATTTGCACGGGGGTTGTCCCATGAACGGAATACAGCTTTGATAGCTCCTACCAGCTGTTCCTTCGGGTCTGACGGGAAATCAGAACCGATTTTTTCTTTATATTCAGCTTTGAACTGATTTGCAAGGTCTTTCAGGTCATCTGCATTCAATTCTACGTCCTGAGTAACACCTTTTTCTGCTTTCATCTTGTCGATGAGCTCTTCGAAGTATTTCTTTCCTACTTCCATAACTACATCGGAATACATCTGGATGAATCTTCTGTAGCAGTCCCATGCCCAGCGCGGATTGCCGGATTTTGCAGCCAGAACTTCTACTACATCTTCATTCAGACCCAGGTTCAGGATAGTATCCATCATACCGGGCATGGAAGCTCTTGCACCGGAACGAACGGAAACCAGAAGCGGATTTTCTTTGTCTCCGAACTTCTTTCCTGTAATTCCTTCCAG
>DSTFC04002__coassemble_2143_pt1 | contig 9843 bp, 11 predicted proteins | sample DSTFC04002__metabat2_high_PE_021 | metagenome-assembled genome bin DSTFC04002
GACCTGGTTTGTCATTACTTTTATCGGACAGCGCACCAGAGTGGAAGGGCATTCCATGGAAACTACCTTAAGTGACGGGGACAATCTGATTGTGGATAAACTGACCTATCATTTTACGGACCCAAAACGGTATGACGTGATTGTTTTCCCCTATCAGCATGCCGAAAATACCTATTATATCAAACGGATTATCGGCCTTCCTGGAGAAACGGTGCAGGTAAAGACCGACGGTTATGTCTATATTAACGGGGAACGGCTGGACGAACATTTCGGGGCAGAGCTGATGGAAGACCCGGGGATAGCAGCGGAGGAAATCCAGCTCGGGGAAAATGAATACTTTGTGCTGGGAGATAACCGTAACCACAGTTCGGACAGCAGAGACCCGAGCGTGGGCATCCTGACCCGGGACCAGATTATTGGCCGGGCATGGCTGCGTATCTATCCCTTTAACAAAATCGGCTTTGTGCCTCACGAATAGCAGGGAAGAGTAAACAATGGAGAAACAGAAAACCATACGGGAAATCGAACAGGAATTTTCAGAAGGCCGGGAAGACCGGAATCTTCTTTATGAGCGGTACGCCGGGGATACCCGAAGCGGTGTGCAGAAACTGCTGGCAAAGTACCATCGCCAGGATGCGGCGGAGGAAAAGGAAACCAGAAGACTGGAGCAGATGTGTATTTATGAAAAAAAATATGCCAGCCGGGGCGTTATCTGCGGAATTGACGAGGCCGGAAGAGGGCCGCTTGCAGGTCCCGTGGTGGCCGCAGCCGTCATTCTCCCGGCGGGATGTGTCATCCGGGGCGTCAACGATTCCAAAAAGCTGTCCCCCGCGAAGCGGGAGGCCCTTTACGGGGAAATCATGGACACCGCTCTTTCCGTGGGCGTAGGCATGGCAGGCCCTGCGGTGATTGACGAGATAAATATTCTTCAGGCCACATACCAGGCCATGCGGCAGGCGGTATCCGCCCTTTCCCTGAGACCGGATGTTCTCCTGAACGATGCCGTGCGGATTCCGGAACTGGATATTTACCAGGTTCCCATTATCAAAGGCGACGCAAAAAGCATTTCCATCGCGGCAGCCAGCATTATCGCCAAGGTAACCAGGGACCGCCTGATGGTGGAATATGACCGGATTATGCCGGAGTACGGATTCGCCTCCCATAAAGGATACGGTTCGGCAGAACACATCCAGGCGTTGAAACGGCTGGGCCCTTCGCCCATTCACCGAAAAAGTTTTATTTCACACTTCCTGTCGTGAAACCTCTCCTTTACATTTCCGGAAGCACTTATTATAATAAAGAAATAAGAAAGAGAGCTGTGTGTGAGACGCCAGGCGGCGGAACACGAAACTTGAAGAAACAGAGAAAAAATCAGAGGGAGACCGGCGCTTTTTATGAAAGAATGGCCGGATGCTTCCTGGAACAGCGCGGATACCGGATTCTGGAATACAATTACCGGTGTCCTTTTTCAGAAATTGATATTGTTGCACAGCAGAACGGGGTGCTGGTTTTCTGCGAAGTAAAATACAGAGCCGGAAAAGGCGCGGGTTCTGCCCTGGAAGCGGTAAATCCTAAAAAACAGCGGCGTATTTCAAAAGCGGCCCTGTTTTACATCAGTCAGCGGAGGCCTTCCCTGACAGAATACCGTTTTGATGTGATTGGAATTGAGGATGGAAAAGTACGGGTCATCCCGGATGCTTTTCCTTTTTGTGGATAAAAGGAGCAGTTATGAATCAGATACTGAAATACCGGACGGGAACAAAAGTCCCCGTCTCCAGAATGTCCGGAGGCGTCCGTTACCTGACTTTCCCGCTTCTGGAAAAAACCGGCCTGGTAAAGCACGGGATTTCCACCCGAGAAGGCGGAGTCAGCCAGGGCATTTATGCTACCATGAATCTGAGTTTTACCAGCGGCGACAGCCCGGACTGTGTAAGGGAAAATTATAACAGAATCGGAGCCGCGCTCGGCATTCCCGTGGAACGGATGGTCTGCACGCAGCAGACCCACACGGTAAATGTCCGGAAGGTGACAGAAGAAGACTGCGGGAAAGGCGTCGTGAAAGAGCGGGATTATACCGGTGTGGACGGACTTGTGACCAATATTCCGGGAATCTGCCTGGTCACTTTTTATGCGGACTGTGTTCCCATTCTGTTCGTAGATCCGGTTCACAGAGCCATTGGCGCCTGTCATTCCGGCTGGAGGGGAACGGTCCGGAAGATGGGAGAAGTGACTTTGAAAAAGATGTCGGAATATTACGGAACCAGACCGGAAGATGTGGTGGCTGCCATCGGCCCTTCCATCTGCCAGGACTGTTATGAAGTCAGTCAGGATGTGGCGGAGGAGTTTGCCCGGGCATTCCCGGCGCACAGCGGGGAGGAGACCCTGATGTACCGGAAACCGGACGGCAAATACCAGCTGAATCTCTGGCGGGCCAATGAACTGGTGCTGCTGGAAGCCGGTGTACGCCCGGAACATCTGGAAATCACGGATCTTTGTACCTGCTGTAACCCGGAACTTCTGTTCTCGCACCGGGCCTCGGCAGGAAAAAGGGGAAATCTGGGCGCATTTCTTGCCCTGAAAGAAGCATAGGAAAACAGTGGAAAGGGAGGACATAACATGGAGGAAAACAGTGCCGCACAGGCAGTAGAATCTACAGTGGAAGAAACGGTACAGTCTGTGGGACAGCTGCAACAGTTCCTTCAGGACCGCATGCCGGATATGATTGCTTTCGGTATCCGGGTTCTGCTGGCGCTGCTTGTGTTTTTTGCCGGCCATCAGCTGATTAAATGGGTCCGGAAACTGGTCCGCAGATCCATGGAACGGGCCGGCTCGGATACAGGAATCCGGCAGTTTGTGGATTCCCTGATGAAGTACGGACTTCACATTCTTCTGGTGATTCTGATAGCTAACAGTCTGGGTGTGGAATCGGCCTCGGTTGCCGCTCTGCTGGCGTCTGGAGGCGTCGGCATCAGCCTTGCGCTCCAGGGGAGCCTTTCCAATCTGGCCGGAGGATTTCTGATACTGATTCTGAAGCCCTTTGTGGTAGGGGATTACATTATAGAAGACACGTATAAAAATGAGGGAACCGTGACGGAGATTCAGATTTTTTACACACGGCTTGCCACGGTGGATAACCAGACCATCGTGATTCCCAACGGAACCCTCGCCAACGCCAGCCTCACCAACATGACGAATATGGATTACCGCCAGCTGAATCTGCGGGTAAGTATTTCCTATGAGGCGGATTTGAGGACGGCGAAAAAGCTCCTGGAGGAACTGCTGCTGGAAGACGACTGCGTGATGAAGGAAAGGGAGCATAATGTATTTGTGGACAGTCTGGGAGAGAGCGCGGTCGTGCTGGGATGCCGCGGCTGGGTCCGCACGGAGGATTACTGGCCTACCCGTTGGAGACTCCTGGAAGCGATTAAGCTCACCCTGGATGATAATGGTATTGAAATTCCATACCAGCAGATGAACATTCATATTAAAGGAGGAGAAAAGGTATGAATATCTGGCACGACATCAATCCGGACCGAATTTATCCCACTGATTTTATCGCAGTCGTAGAGATTCCAAAGGGGAGCAAGAAAAAATACGAACTGGACAAGGAGACCGGTCTGATTATCCTGGACCGGATTCTCTACACATCCACACACTATCCGATGAACTACGGGTTTATTCCCCGTACATACGGAGACGACAAAGATCCGCTGGACGTTCTTGTGCTCTGTTCAGAGCCTCTGGAACCGCTGACTCTGGTACGCTGCTATCCGATAGGGGTTATGAAAATGCATGACAAGGGAATGGGAGATGAAAAGATTATCGCCATTCCCTACAGCGACCCGACCTATATGGGCTACACGGATATTTCCGAGCTGCCCAAGCATATTTTCCAGGAGCTGAAGCATTTCTTCAGTATTTACAAAGAACTGGAAGAAAAAGACACGGTAGTAGAGCAGTTCGGCGGCGCCATCGACGCAGTCAGTGTCATCGAGAAAGCTATTACAAGTTACAACGAAAAGTTTGTAAAAGAGTAAGCGGCTGAAAAATAATCAGGGAAGGCAGGAACCCGGATATGAGGGTAATAGCGGGAAAGGCAAGAAGAATACAGTTAAAGACCGTACCCGGCATGGCCACCAGGCCCACGACGGACCGGATTAAGGAGACCCTTTTTAACATGCTGGCTCCGGGGCTTTATGACTGCCGGTTTCTGGACCTGTTTGCCGGAAGCGGGGCCATTGGAATTGAGGCGCTGAGCAGAGGAGCCAGAGAGGCCGTCTTTGTAGAGAAAAGCCCCCAGGCCGCCGCATGTATCCGGGATAATCTGAAAGCCACCCGGCTGGAAGGACAGGCCCGGATTATCCGGGAAGACGTTTTCCAGGCACTGGAACGGCTGAAGGGCGGAGAGCCTTTTGACTATATCTTCCTGGATCCGCCTTACCGGAACATGCTGGAAGAGGAAGTGCTGGGAGCACTGAAAGGCGCCTCCCTTCTGGCGGAAGACGGAGTGATTATTATAGAGGCCTCCAAGGATACCGGCTTTTCCTGGCTGGAAGAACTGGGATACACGCTGGTCAAAAGAAAAGAATATAAAACCAATGTACATGTATTTGTAAAACAGGAGGAAACCAGCCATGGTTAAGGCAGTATATCCGGGAAGTTTTGACCCGGTTACTTTCGGACATCTGGACATCATCAGGCGGAGCTGTGCATTTGCCGACGAAGTGATTGTCGGAGTTCTGAATAATAAGGCAAAAAGCCCGTTGTTTTCTGTAGAAGAACGTGTTAAAATGTTAAGGGAAGTGACAAAAGAACTTACAAAAGTAAAAGTGATTCCTTTTGAAGGACTTCTTGTCGAATTTGCGAAACAGAACCAGGCAAATATTGTCGTTCGCGGACTTCGGGCGATTACGGATTTTGAATACGAATTGCAGATGGCGCAGACGAACCATAAACTGGAACCGCAGATTGAGACGATGTTCCTCACCACACGACTGGAATACTCTTACTTAAGTTCCACCATCGTGAAAGAAGTCGCCGCTTTCGGAGGGGATATATCACAGTTTGTGCCGGAGGCCGTGATTGAGATGATGAAAGAAAAAATGCCGCAGTAGTTTCCGCGGCAGAAGGAGAGTGTAAATTATGAGCAGCCGTATCGAGCAGATTATCGAAGAAATCGAAGAGTACATTGACAGCTGTAAATTTCAGCCGCTGTCAACCACGAAGATTATCGTTAATAAAGACCAGATGGACGAACTGCTGAGGGAACTCCGGATGAAGACTCCGGATGAAATCAAACGTTACCAGAAAATCATCGCCAATAAAGACGCCATCATTGCAGATGCCCAGGCAAAAGCGGAAAGCATGATTGAAGAGGCTCAGGTACAGACAAACGAGCTGGTCAGCGAGCATGAGATTATGCAGCAGGCCTACGCCCAGGCAAATGAAATCGTGATGGCTGCCACGGAACAGGCACAGCAGATCCTGGACAATGCCACCAGCGACGCAAATGACATCCGCATCGGCGCCATGCAGTATACGGACGACCTGCTGGCAAATGCCGAGAATATCATTGGCGAGACACTGGATACCTATACGACCCGGTTTGACAGCCTGGTTAATTCCCTGAAGGACAGCTACGACGTGGTGCGCAGCAACCGGGCGGAACTGGAGATACCGGAGAAGTCTTCCCGGGGACTGGAAGCGGAGTTCGGAAGCGGGGAGATTCCGGCACAGCCTGAAGAATAACAGAAATCAGAATTTTAACATGCATAGAATAAGGAAGCTGGTTACGGACGCCGTAATCAGCTTTTTTACGAGATAAGAGGACAGGGAGAAGGTCTGCCCTTTCATCATGTACATCGTCTGAAAAGCCGCGCAGAGTCCCCCGAAGGAGGTCAGGGCAAACACCAGGAGGATACGGACAGGTTCTGTCAGGGAAGCGCTGGAACAAAGGAGATGGATTCCGCCGGAAATTTCCAGGGAAGGCAGAAAAATCCAGTTCCAGAAAAAGCCGTCCAGAGGTACCAGTCCGAGAAGCCCGGAGGCCACGGAAAAGAGGATAATATAACCGCCTACCCTGGCCACTGCTTCCAGGGCGGAAAAAATGCTTTTGTCCAGTGCCGTGGTCAGAGGCTCCCCGGGACTTCCGGCAGGTTTTGCAGCATGAAACCTTTCTCTTCCCGGTCCGCAAAGCCGGCGGAAGACGAAGCTTAAAAGTACCGGTGCGCCAAACACTGCGGCCAGACCGGGCAGAAGAAGGCGGCTGTCCCGCAAATGCTCCCGGATGACAAACGTCATCACAAAGGCGGGGCTTACATTATTGACAAAAGAGAGAAGATACCGGCTTTCTTCACTGGTAATCTCGCCCTTTTCCTCCAGCAGAGCGGTGATTCTGGCGCCCATGGGATACCCGCAGAGGAACCCTCCCAGGACGGCAAAGCAGGCCGGACGGCTGACTCCGAAAAGCGGGGACAGCACCGGAGAGAGAATCCCGGTGAGGAACTGAATGCTGTTTGTCCGCAGCAGGAGTTCGCACAGTACCATAAACGGAAAAAGGGAAGGGAAGACCTGGTTAAACCAGAGCAGCAGCCCGTCCCGGGCCCCGTCCAGGACCGTTCCCGGAAAACGCAGCATAAAAAGGAAGAGAATCAGCGGAATACAAAGGGAAAAGAGTCGTTTCACAGAGCCTCCAGGAAGCAGATTTTCTTATCAGAATCTATATGGAAACAGTTGACTTTTTATGCATATTGTGCCACTATGAATTTGAGAATATTGCCGGGTTCCCGGCAGGGAACCGGAGAAAAGGGGAATGAAAAATGGCAGTTTTAGACGAACTCAGACCACGGGAGGTTTTTCACTTTTTTGAAGAAATCAGTGCAATCCCCCGTGGAACTTTCGACACAAAACGCATCAGTGACTACTGTGTCGAATTTGCAAAGGAAAGGGGACTGAAATATGTCCAGGATGAAGTGAACAACGTGATTATCTGGAAACCGGGCACCCCCGGCTACGAGAACAGTGAACCGGTCATCCTCCAGGGACATATGGACATGGTCTGCGAAAAGACCGAAGATTCCACCCATGATTTTAAGACCGACGGTCTGACGCTTCTGATTGAAGACGGATTCGTGACGGCAGACAGAACCACGCTTGGAGCGGACGACGGTATCGCCATTGCCTATGCGCTTGCCGTTCTGGACAGCAAAGACATCCCGCATCCGCCTATTGAAGCCGTGTTTACCGTGGATGAAGAGGTCGGAATGGGCGGTGCGGCTGCTATCTGCCTGGATGACTTAAAAGGGAAGATGCTTCTGAACCTGGATACGGAAAACGAGGGTGTTATTATCGCCGGGTGCTCCGGTGGTTTTGTGGACAACGTGACCATTCCGGTTTCCCGTACAGAAGGAAAGGGAAGCATTGTAACCATACAGGTGAAGGGGCTGCGGGGCGGCCATTCCGGACTGGAGATTGGCGAGCAGAGAGGAAATGCCAACAAAATGGCAGGCCGTCTTCTGAATCATCTGAACCAGACGGCGGATATCAGCCTGATTTCCATAGACGGGGGAAGCGCAGATAATGTTATCACACCTGCCTGCACCGTCAAAGTGCTGACTCCCGATGCAGACGCCGTGATTGCAGGGACAAAAGAACTGGAAGAAAACTGGATTTCCGAGTTTGCCGGCGAGGAACCGGGCCTGCAGGTACTGGTAGAAGCCGAAGAGGGAACGGCTCAGGTGATGGATAAGGCTTCCACTCTGAAGGTGATTCATTTTGTATGCAATTCTCCTTATGGCGTGCAGGGACTGAGCCGGGCGCTGAAAGGCCAGGTGGAAAGCTCCTTAAACTGCGGCATTGTGAAAACCGAAGACGACTGCATCAGGGCCATGCTCTACGTAAGAAGCTCTGTGAACAGTAAAATGGACGAGCTTCACGAAGCTTTATGCTGTTTTGCCGCCGTACTTGGAGGAACCTGCGAAAAGACCAATGAATATCCGGCATGGATGTACAAGGAAGATTCCCGGATTCGCCCGATTCTTCTGGATACATACAAACAGCTCTTTGGCGAAGAGCCGGAGGTAACGACCGTGCATGCCGGACTGGAATGCGGGCTGCTTTCCGGTCACAAGCCGGATCTGGACTGCGTGGCTTTCGGCCCCCAGATGTACGACATTCATTCCGTGGCCGAACGGATGGATATCGCATCCACCGAGCGGACATGGGAATTTTTGAAAGCGATTCTGAAAAACTGCAAATAATCCTGCGCAGATGCGCCGGGACTGTCGGACTGGACAGTCCCGGCTTCTGTTTTTCGGGAATTCTTCATAAACTGGGAGAAAAAGGATTTTTTATGAAACGGCATTCTTTTTTTCCTCTTTTTCTCCTGCTGTGCGCGGTCATGCTTCTGGAGATACACCTCTACAGCCGCGCCGGCCTGCAGAAGCTGAACAGGGAGAGCATTCGTTCCGACTGGTTCCGTGCCCAGGAAACAGGAGAGGAGATGACAGCGTACCTGAAAGAACTGAAACCGGAAGAGAGGGGAGAGGCGGCAGGCCTTTTCCTTCTGAATCAGGGAAGCGGCAGGGACTGGGACAGCCGGGCTTCAGCCTGGAAATCCCGGCCGTCCTGGAGCGCCTTTGAAAAAGCGAGCAGCGCCGTCTGGCAGGATGTTCAGTACTTCCCGGTTCCCCGCTCTTCCAGCAAGGAGAGCCGTACCGTATCCTTTCAGGACACCTGGATGGCAGAACGTACTTACGGCGGGAATCGGGGACACGAAGGAACAGACCTGATAGCCTCCGAGGATACCCCGGGACTTTACCCGGTGGTCAGTATGACGGACGGTACGGTAGTAAGCAAAGGGTGGCTGGAAAAAGGCGGCTGGCGGCTGGGAATTCTTGCGCCCTCCGGCGGATATTTTTATTATGCCCATCTGGATTCCTACGGAGATGTGGAAGAAGGAGACCAGGTCAGGGCAGGAGAAATTCTGGGATTTATGGGGAACAGCGGATACGGCCCGGAGGGAACCACGGGCATGTTTGTTACACACCTTCACCTGGGTATCTATCTTTACCCCGACGGGGTGGAAACCAGCGTGAATCCTTACTGGATTTTGCGGATGGTGGAAGAGAAAAAACTTTCCTGTTCCTTTTAACTATGGTATACTAAAGGATAGTGCAGGCAGGACCTGCAGTACAGGAGGAAGAAACATGAATCTGCCTGCGGCATTTGAGATAAAAATGAAATCCCTTCTGGGGGAGGAAGAGTACGAAGAATATCTGGCCTGTTTTGAAGAATCCCGGCATTACGGCCTCCGGGTGAACAACGGGAAAATCAGCACTTCTGATTTCCGGGACATCAGTCCCTTTTCCCTCACTCCGGTGCCCTGGGTTCCAAATGGCTTTTACTACGACGGAGAACATCTTTCCCCTGCAAAGCATCCTTACTATGCGGCTGGCCTTTACTATCTCCAGGAGCCCAGTGCCATGACTCCTGCCAGCCGGCTTCCGGTATTCCCGGGAGAACGGATACTGGACGTCTGTGCGGCACCGGGAGGAAAGGCCACGGAACTGGCCGCCCGCCTGGGAAGAGAAGGTCTTCTGGTGGCAAATGACATCAGCAGCTCCCGGGCGAAGGGCCTGCTGAAAAATCTGGAACTGGCCGGGGCCGGAAACATTCTGGTGACCAGCGAGGAACCGGGCAGGCTTTCCGGATATTTTCCGGAGTATTTTGATAAAATTCTGATTGACGCCCCTTGTTCCGGGGAAGGAATGTTCCGGAAGGAACCGCGTATGGCACGGGCCTGGGAAGAACACGGACCGGAGTATTTTTCCAGACTGCAGAGAA
>DSTFC04002__coassemble_2193_pt1 | contig 9614 bp, 8 predicted proteins | sample DSTFC04002__metabat2_high_PE_021 | metagenome-assembled genome bin DSTFC04002
GCTCTTGACAGAAATACATACAATACACTGGTAAACAATGACCTTTATGTTCCGACTACAGGCCTTTGCTTCAGTGGACTTGCGGATGCCGGCAGCACCTGGGGCGAGAATTCTAAACTTCAGGGATATCCGCTTGACGGTGATGCCGACCAGGCAGTAGAATATCTGAATACAGCGCTTTCCGAACTGGGAATCAGTTCTGCGTCAGATATTACACTTACTATCACAACTTCTGATAACGACAGCTCCAAGAGACAGGCTGAATGTGTTCAGGAAATGTGGGTGAATACTCTTGGAATCAACGTGGAAATTAACCAGGTAACCTATGCGGAAGTTCTGACACGTCAGCAGAACAGCGACTACGAAGTTATCTGGGGCGGCTGGGGCGCTGACTACGATGACGCTTACAGCTATCTGGAAATGTTCAAATCTGACAGCAGCCTGAACCGTACCGGTTATGCGAATGCTGAATTTGATGAACTGCTGAATGCTTCTCAGACAGAGACTGACGCTGCCGCCCGTAGCGAAATGCTTCACCAGGCAGAGCAGATTCTTATCGATGAAGCTGCATTCCTGCCCCAGACAGAACGTGAAGTGCATTATCTGATTAACGATAGTGTTGAAGGCGTTCAGTTCTTCCACTGTGCTCTCAACATTGACTGGGTATATGCTGATTTTGCTGAATAAAAAAATAGTACAGCAAACTAAGGCTATATAACTTAGGCTACCGGTGCCCGGTATTACTGCCGGGCACCGGTATATTACGCTTACAGTAGGAGGAATATGTATGCTGAAATATATTTTGAAGCGCGTGGTGGCAGCCATTCTGACAATCCTGGTACTGATTACTGTTGTGTTTTTCCTGGTGCGTCTGATGCCCGGTGAACCATTTACCAGCGCTAAGCTGACGCCGGAAGTGGCGGAAAATATGCGGGCCTACTATGGTTTTGACAAGCCGCTTATTGTACAGTATATCCAGTATATGGGTAATCTTCTTCAGGGTGACTTCGGTTATTCTATGAAGTATACAAATAGAACTGTTAATGATATTATTGGAGAGACATTCCCCTTCTCCGCTGACCTGGGAATCCGCGCCCTCGTGCTGGCAGTTTCCATCGGTCTGGTGCTGGGAATTATTTCCGCAAGAAACAGAGGAAAGAAAATCGACTTTTTCTGTGTTATTGTTGCCGTTCTGGGAACCAGTATCCCGGACTTTATTATGGGGGCTGTGCTTCAGTATTTCTTTGGTATTGAATGGGGACTGCTTCCCGTAGCCCGGTATGACGGAATTGAATACACGATTCTGCCGGCCTGCGCCCTGGCGTTTGGTACTTTGGCATCAGTCTCGCGAATCATGCGGGCCAGCATGCTGGAAGTTACGTCCCAGGACTACATTAAGACAGCCCGTTCAAAGGGTGTTTCTGATTTGAGAATCACTGTAAAGCATCAGATTCGTAACGCCATCATGCCGGTTATGACGATAATGGGACCCACCGTTGCTTCTGTGCTTACTGGTACCTTTGTTATTGAATCTATTTTTGCTATTCCTGGAATGGGAAAATATTACGTGGAAAGCGTATCCAACAACGACTATTCCATGGTGCTGGGAATGACCGTGTTCTATGGTATCTTCCTGGTATTATGTAACCTGATAGTAGATATTTTATACGGCGTGGCAGATCCCCGCGTTCGTATCGGCGAGAGGTAGGTGAGAGAGATGGCAGAATTAAACAGAGATATGTTTGTGATACGGGGGAAAGACACCGCACGTATGGAGAGCATCAGCCGTCCCTCCCTTTCCTTCTGGTCAGATGCGTGGAGACGTCTGCGAAAAAATAAAAGTGCGATTATCGGAATGCTGATAGTAGTAATCTATGCGATTCTGGCTATTTTTGCGCCGATGGTAAGTGGCTATACCCAGTCCCAGATGGACGCGCAGGCAAGAAATGAATTTATTTCCGCGGCACACTGGCTTGGTACAGATTCCATGGGACGTGATATGTGGACCCGTATCTGGATGGGAGCCCGTGTTTCTCTTTCCATCGGTCTCATTTCCGCTGTGCTGAACGCATGCGTGGGCGCGGTAATCGGAGGCCTCTGCGGCTATTACGGAGGCAAGCTGGATATGATTGTCATGCGAATTGTAGATCTGCTCTACGGTATCCCCAGCCTGATTATTACCATCCTGGTTATGATGGTTCTTGGTAAAGGCGTGGCTCCGCTGATTGTCGCGATGTGCGTAGTAGGATGGATTGGTACCTGCCGTTTTGTGCGTGGTGAGGTTTACCGCCTGAAAGAGCAGGAATTCGTTATGGCCGCGAAGGTTATGGGAATTCCGGACTTTGTGATTATCATTCGTCACATCATCCCCAATATTATGGGTATGCTGGTGACAAACCTTTGTATGGCTATCCCGGGAGCTATCTTCCAGGAAGCGTTCCTTAGCTACATCGGTCTTGGTATTACGCCTCCGGACTGCAGCTGGGGTGTTATCTGTAAAGAAGGAATCCAGTTCCTGCGTTACTATCCGCACGAGATACTGGTTCCAGGATTCTTTATATGTACTACCATGCTGGCCCTGAACCTGCTGGGTAACGGTCTGCGCGATGCAGTAGACCCGAAACTGCGTGGAACGGATTAGGAGGAACAAGAGACATGGCAGAAAAAGAAAACATTCTGGAATTAAAAAACGTGGTGTTTTCCTTCCATACATACGGAGGGGAAGTGCAGGCTGTCCGTGACGTCAGCTTTGAAGTCCGCAAAGGAGAAATCCTGGGAATCGTGGGAGAATCCGGATGCGGAAAGAGTGTTACGGCACAGTGCATCATGCGCCTGAATCCGGAACCGCCCGGATTTTTCAAAGGTGGAGAAATTCTGTTTAATGGACAGGATGTTCTGAAAATGAACCAGAAAGAACTCCGGAAGATGCGGGGACAGGACATTGGTTTTGTATTCCAGGACCCGATGACTTCTTTGAACCCCACCATGCGTGTAGGCGCCCAGATTGAAGAAGTTTTTGTGGGACGAAAAGATATCAGTAAAAAAGAAGTAAAAGAAAAAACTCTGGAGATTATGAAACTGGTAGGTATTTCCGATGTGGAAAAACGTTACCGTCAGTATCCTCATGAGCTGTCCGGTGGTATGAAACAGCGTGTGATGATTGCCATCGCACTGGTAAGCCGGCCGAGCCTGATTATCTGTGATGAGCCTACCACATCCCTGGACGTTACCATCGAGGCCCAGATTCTGGACCTGCTGCTGGAACTGCGGGAGAAACTGGGAACCTCTATTATTATGATTACCCATGACCTGGGTGTTATCGCCCGGCTCTGCGACCGTGTAGTTGTTATGTACGGCGGTAAGATTGTAGAGCGCGGTACTGTGCAGGATATTTTTTACAAGACGGCGCATCCGTACACCAAAGGACTGATGGAGTCCATCGCAAAACTGGATACAGCCAAAGGGGAGAAATTGAAACCGATTGAGGGTACTCCCCCCGATTTGTTCTCTCCGCCGAAGGGATGTCCGTTTGCGGCAAGATGTGAATACGCGATGGATGTATGCCACGAGTATCCGCCGGAAGAATATATGCTGACAGAGGAGCACGAAAGTGCCTGCTGGCTGCAGCATGAATATGCTCCGGAGACAGAACTGAAGAGACCGGTAATCGGAAAGAAAGGAGAGGTGGACTAAATGGAAAACAAAGAAAAACAGCCTCTCGTCCAGGTGAAAAACTTATGTAAATACTTTAAAGTGGGAAGACACGCGGATTTGAAAGCCGTAGACGGTGTAACCTTTGATATTTACAAAGGAGAGACCGTCAGCCTGGTAGGAGAATCCGGCTGTGGAAAATCCACCACCGGCCGCTGTATGATTCGGCTTTATGAGCCCACCAGCGGGCAGGTTATATATAACGGAAAAGATATCGCGAAGCTTACCAAGGCAGAACAGAAAGAATTCTGCCAGCAGGTGCAGATGATTTTCCAGAATCCCTATGCGTCCCTGAATCCCCGTATGACGGTGAAGGAGATTGTAGGGGAGGCCCTGAAACAGCACGGTATGCCGGCAAAGGAAGTGGATCAGAAGGTAGAGCAGCTTCTGGAGACGGTTGGTCTGAACAAAGACCATATGTCCCGGTTCTCCCATGAGTTCTCCGGCGGACAGAGACAGCGTATCGGTATTGCCCGCGCGCTTTCCGTAGACCCCGAATTCATCATCTGTGATGAACCGATTTCTGCTCTGGACGTATCCATCCAGGCGCAGGTTATCAACATGCTGAAAGAACTTCAGGAAAAACGCGGGCTGACCTATCTGTTCATTGCCCACGACCTGAGTGTAGTAAAATACATTTCCGACCGGGTAATCGTTATGTATCTGGGAACCATGGTGGAGACGGCGGAGACAGAAGAACTGTACTCCAACCCGCAGCACCCCTACACAAAGGCCCTGCTGTCCGCTATTCCCGAAGCAGACCCGGATAAAGCAAAGGCGGCAAAGAGAATCCCGATTAAAGGCGAGATTCCCAGCCCCATCAATCCGAAGAACTGCTGCCGGTTCGCAGAACGCTGCGAATACGCAACAGAAAAATGCTTCCAGGAAATGCCAGAACTTCATGAAATTGCACCCGGCCATAAGGTTGCGTGCCATTTAACTTAATCCATCGGGGACGGGTACCGGCTGGCCGGTACCCGTCCCCGACTACAATTATGAAACAATTCTGACAAGAACTTTTGTTGACATACCACAGAAGAAAGGCTATAATGTGGTTGAAACGTTGGGGAAATGTACCAAAATTCAATCACATAAGGAGGAAAATATCATGGATGCAAATAAACTGGGACGCATTCTGAAATCAATGGAAGAGAAGGGAATTCCGCAGATGATTATCTCTGACCCGCCGACCATCTTCTATCTGACAGGAAAATGGATTATTCCGGGTGAGAGACTTCTGGCGTTATACCTGAATGTAAATGGAAACCATAAGCTGGTTATCAACGAACTGTTCCCGCAGGAGAAAGACCTGGGCGTAGAACTGGTATGGTACAATGACGTACAGGACGGCGTGGAGATTCTGAGCCAGTTTGTCGAAAAAGACAAACCGATTGGAATTGACAAAGTATGGCCGGCACGGTTCCTTCTGCGACTTCAGGAACTGGGAGCAGGAAGCAAATTTGTAAATGGTTCCATGATTGTGGACTATGTAAGAATGGTAAAAGACGAACATGAGCAGCAGCTGATGAGAGAAGCTTCTCTTGCCAACGACAAGGTTATGGAAAAGCTGATTCCGCTGGTAAACAAGGGTTATACAGAGACAGAGCTGAACAAGCTGGTACGCGACTTGTATGCAGAATCCGGACATTCCGGAGTTTCCTTTGACCCCATTACCGCATACGGAAAATCCGGCGCTGACCCGCACCACGTAACCGATAATACAAAAGGAAAACGCGGCGACAGCGTTGTGCTGGATATCGGAGGCATCCTGAACGATTACTGCTCCGATATGACCAGAACCGTATTCCTGGGCGAAGTATCCGACAAGGCCCGTGAAGTATACGAGATTGTAAAAGAGGCCCAGAGAAGAGGTATCGAAGCCGCAAAACCGGGCAACAGAATGTGTGACGTTGACCTGGCATGCCGAAATTACATTGAAGAAAAAGGTTATGGCAAATACTTTACACACCGTACCGGACACTCTATTGGTATGGAAGACCACGAATACGGAGACGTATCCTCTGTAAATGAAGATATTATCCAGGTTGGACAGGTATTTTCTATTGAGCCGGGTATCTACCTGATGGACGAGGAAATCGGTGTTCGTATCGAAGACCTTGTTATCATCACGGAAGACGGCTGCGAAGTACTGAACCACTTCACAAAAGACCTGATTGTAGTTCCGATGGAAGATTAATCAGAGAGATAACCAGGGCGGTTCTCCACGGAGAGCCGCCTTATTTTATATAACAGGGAACTCTGTTCCCGGTCACACAGAAAGGGAGGAAATATGGACAGAGCAAAAGCAGAAGAAATCCTGCATAGATATATGAAGGGAGAGAACTATCTTCAGCATTCCCGCACGGTGGAGGTCATCATGCGGGGGGTGGCCAGGGAACTGGCCCCGGAAGAGGAAGAATACTGGGGAATCGTGGGGCTTCTCCACGACCTGGATGAAGAACACTGCGCCTGGAAAGAACATCCCGAAACCCACGGCCCCACCTCCGTGGAAATTCTGAAAAAAGAAGGGATTGATGACCCGGTGCTTTTTGACGCCATCTGTGCCCACAATCCGGCCAGCGGCGTTCGGGCGTCCACCCCGCTCCAGTATGCCATTCTTGCCTCCGACCCTATGAGCGGATTCTTAAAAGCAGTGGCCCAGGTGTATCCGGATAAAAAGATTGCCAGTGTCAAACATAAATCCGTAATCAAACGGTTTAACGAATCCCGGTTTGCCGCCGGAGCCAACCGTCTTTATATGGAAGCAATCGAAGACGCGGGGCTGGATTTCGATGAATTTATCGACATTGCCCTGGAGCAGATGAGAGACATCGCGGACGAAATCGGACTGTAAGGAAAATTTTATTGACAAGCATAGGAAAAAACGATACAATAGAGTGACGTAGTTTGTAATTAGAATGTCACAGCGATGTAATATTTCTGTAATAAATGCAATGGTGGAGAGGATATGGAACAGAAGAGAAGGCGGTCCTCCGGAAGAACAGGCTCAGGAAATGTCAGCCCGAACCGGAACGTTAGAAGCATTAGCAACAGCCGCGAAGTCAGCAGAAGAAGCAAGGGAAAGAACCGGTATGCTTATGAAGAAGACAGGCGGGCGGCATCCAGATATTATGACGATGACGACTATTACAGCAGCAGTAGAAAGAAGCAGCCCAAAGCCGTAAAATCACAGAAACGGAAGGCGGCGGACATGAAAAAAGCATCGAGGACATCGAGGAGGCAGGCGAAAGAGGATGCGCGCAGAAGCAGCGCGAGACGCAGAGGCAGAAAAAAGAACGGAGTCAGCAAAGCGCTGGGAGTTCTCCTGTGTATTCTCCAGTTTGTAATTTCGGTGATTCTGGTCGTCAACGTTCTGTTTTTCAATATTCTGACTGAGACGTATATCCTTGTTCTGGTAGGCATCCTGACCATTCTGTTTGGAATCACCCTGCTCTCTCAGCTGGGGGCCAGGGGAAAAGGAATTGCCGGAAAAGTATTCAGTATTTTCCTGTGCGTGATAATGGGACTCGGCTCCTTTTATATCGGCGAGGTAAACAACGCGTTCCAGAACATTACGGGAAATAACACAGAAACCAATTCCATGGTAGTGGCTGTGCTGAAAGACGACGGGGCAGAGTCCATAAACGACGCCTCCAATTATAACTTTGGCGTACAGTACACAACGGGAGCGGACCAGATGACGTCCGCCATTAACCAGATAGAAAAAGAAACGGGAAACAGTATCACGACTACCGAGTATAATTCCATGGCCGAGGAAGTACAGGCCCTTTACGATGGAGAAGTGGAAGCGATTATCTATAACTCCGGCTATGTGACGGCCCTTGCGGACCAGTACAGTACCTTTTCCGATGACGTGCGGATAATTTACCAGCATGACATCGTGGTTTCCCTGGACGGCGACACCTCAGACGCAAGCATGAGCGAACCGTTTGCCGTATACCTGAGCGGGATTGACCAGTGGGATGACTCCCAGGAAGAAGATACCGGACGAAGCGACGTCAATATTATTGCCGTGGTGAATCCGGACAGCCACCAGATTCTTCTGGTAAGCACACCCAGGGATTACTACGTAACCATTCCGGGAATTTCCAACGGCCAGTATGACAAGCTGACCCATGCGGGCATTTACGGCGTGGATGTTTCCATGGCGACCCTGAGCGCGCTTTATGAAACCGATATTAACTTCTTTGGAAGAGTAAACTTCAGCACCATGGTGCGGATAGTAGACGCCCTGGGAGGAATCGACGTGATTTCGGATGAGGAATTTGATACCGGTCCGGAGACGGGAGTGGACCTTCATGTAAACGAAGGAGAGAACCACTTTAACGGCGAGCAGGCCCTGGCCTTCTGCCGGGAACGTCATGCAGTGTCAGACGGAGACAACGCCAGAGGACGGCACCAGCAGGCAGTCATTACGGCCATCATCCAGAAGATGATGTCGCCGGCCATGCTGCGGGGAGCCACAGAGATTATCAGCAGTGTCAGCGACGGTGTGGAGACCAATTTCACGGACAGCCAGATTCAGACGCTGATTAAGACCCAGCTCAGAACCGGTGCTTCCTGGAATATCTATTCCGTTTCGGCAGAAGGATATGGTGATATGGCAACCTGCTTCTCATCCGGAAGTACGGAACTGTCTGTAATCGTACCGGATGACACTTCGGTGGCTAATATTATCGACCTGATTAACCGTGTGGAAGCCGGAGAAGTGCTGGAAGATTCAACGGTTGCAGAAGATTAAAATAAAAAACAGGCAGAAAAATGCTGAAACTAAGGCATTCCGGTAAAATTTTTCCGGAATGCCTTGACTTTTTGGAGGCTATGGAATACAATAATCAGGCGTGCATAAAAAGATGTCGTTTCTTTTTGTGTGCGTTTTTAAACAGTTGATGTTTAAACGTAACCAATTACAGTCATAGGAGGTGAAAGAAATGCCAACATTTAACCAGTTAGTAAGAAAAGGACGCGAAACTTCCGTAAAGAAATCTACTGCCCCGGCACTTCAGAAAGGATACAACTCTCTGAAGAAGCGTACGACAGATCTTTCTGCACCGCAGAAGAGAGGTGTCTGCACAGCAGTGAAGACTGCGACTCCGAAGAAGCCGAACTCCGCTCTGAGAAAAATCGCCAGAGTTCGTCTTTCCAACGGAATCGAAGTAACAAGCTATATTCCGGGTGAAGGACACAACCTTCAGGAGCACAGCGTTGTCTTAATCCGTGGCGGACGTGTAAGGGACCTTCCGGGTACCAGATACCATATCATTCGTGGAACACTGGATACAGCAGGTGTTGCGAAGAGACGCCAGGCCCGTTCCAAATACGGCGCAAAGAGACCGAAAGACGCGAAAAAGTAATTATTTAACAGATATCGTATCACAAACAGAACTATGATTATAGTTGGTTACGGGGTAAATACAGAAACAGCGTATGTCCCGTGAGCCGATGACACATAGAGAGACACATGTGAGTACCGATGAATTATTCAGGCAGGAAACTGCCAGTATGTATAAGGAGGGAAGAACCGTGCCACGTAAAGGACATACTCAGAAAAGAGACGTATTAGCGGACCCGTTATACAATAACAAAGTGGTGACAAAGCTCATCAACAACATCATGCTGGATGGTAAGAAGGGTGTTGCCCAGAAAATTGTATACGGTGCGTTCGAAAGAGTTGCTGAAAAATCCGACAAACCTGCGATTGAGGTTTTCGAAGAAGCAATGAACAATATTATGCCGGTGCTGGAAGTAAAGGCAAGACGTATCGGTGGTGCCACATACCAGGTACCAATCGAAGTAAGACCTGAGAGAAGACAGGCCCTTGCACTTCGCTGGCTGACTATGTTTTCCCGCAAAAGAGGCGAGAAGACCATGCAGGAAAGACT
>DSTFC04002__coassemble_2225_pt1 | contig 9481 bp, 6 predicted proteins | sample DSTFC04002__metabat2_high_PE_021 | metagenome-assembled genome bin DSTFC04002
GTGTTCGGGACTTTCACCCGTTAGAGCGCGCCCATGGCGCGCAAACCAAAAAAGGACGGCTTTCCCGCCGTCCTTTCCCATTCTCTGCTGTATGGTTTATCCGATAACCCGCACCCGGCAGACGCCTTCCACGCCTTCCAGGTCCTTCACAACATTTTCTCCCACTTCCGTGTCCACATCAATCACCGTATAAGCATAGCCTCCCCGGCTCTTGTTGGTCATATCGGCAATGTTAATCATATCCGCCGCCAGAACCGCCGTAAACTGTCCCAGCATGTTGGGTACATTTCTGTGCAGAATGGTAATGCGGGTTTTATCCGGCACTCCCATGTCACAGTCCGGATAATTCACCGAATGGGTAATATTGCCGTTTTCCAGAAAATCCCGCAGTTCCTGCACTGCCATTCTGGCGCAGTTATCTTCCGACTCTTCTGTGGAGGCCCCCAGATGGGGAATCACGATGGCGTGTTTTACACCGGCAATTTCCGGCGTCGGGAAATCCGTCACATACCGCTTCACTTTCCCTCCTACCAGAGCGTCCACCATATCCTCGCTGTTGACCAGTACATCCCTGGCAAAATTCAGCACCACTACGCCTTCCTTCATCAGGCTGATGGCGTTTTTATCTATCATGCCCTTTGTATCCTCTGTGGCCGGTACATGGATGGTAATATAATCACATTCCCGGTACAGTTCATCCACGCTCCTGGCATGGTGAATATTCCGGGACAGCCGCCATGCGGAATCCACGGATACATACGGGTCGTAGCCGTAGACTTCCATTCCCAGGCTGGTGGCCGCGTTGGCAACCAGAACCCCAATGGCTCCCAGGCCGATAACACCCAGCTTCTTCCCGTCAATCTCGCACCCCGCGAAAGCCTTTTTGGCCTTTTCCGCGTCCTTTGCGATATTGCCATCCTCTTCATTTTCCTGTACCCAGCTGATGCCGCCGATAATGTCCCGGGATGCCAGCAGCATTCCTGCTATCACCAGTTCCTTTACCCCGTTGGCATTAGCGCCCGGTGTGTTAAATACAACAATCCCTTTTTCCGCACAGGCTTCCAGTGGAATATTATTCACACCGGCTCCCGCGCGGGCAATAGCCTTCAGCTCCCTGTCAAATTCCATCTCATGCATGGATGCGCTTCTTACCAGAATCACATCCGCAGCGCTTTCCTCCCCGGCCGGTACATACTCATCCGTAAAACGGTTCGTTCCGGCAGGAGAAATCGGGTTTAGACAACGGTATTTATACATCATGCCAGATTCTCCTTTTCAAATTTTTCCATAAATGCCACCAGTGCCTCTACGCCTGCCCTGGGCATGGCGTTATAAATGCTGGCCCTCATGCCTCCGACGCTGCGGTGCCCTTTCAGATTTTCAAGCCCCGCTTCTTTCGCCTCTTTGACAAACCGGGCGTCCAGCTCCCCGTCTCCTGTCACAAAGGGGACATTCATCAGCGAACGGTCTTTCTTTTCCACCGTTCCTTTAAACAGACGGCTTGCATCCAGGAAATCATAGAGTATCTTCGCCTTTTCCTCATTGCGGCGTTTCATTTCCTCCAGTCCGCCCATTCTCTTCAGCCACTGGAATACTTTTCCACAAATATAGATTCCGTATGCAGGCGGAGTATTGTAAAGGGACCCTGCGTCTGCATGCGTTTTATAAGTAAGCATGGTGGGTGTTCCGGGAAGAACGTCCTCCGTAATCAGGTCTTCCCGTATAATCACAATAACCGTTCCCGCAGGACCGATATTTTTCTGTACGCCTCCGTACATGATGCCGTACTTCGACACATCTGCCGGCTCCGAAAGGAAGCAGGAAGACACATCTGCCACCAGTGTTTTTCCTTTTGTGTCCGGAAGCTGGTGAAATTTTGTACCGTAAATCGTATTATTCTCACAGATATAGACATAGTCCGCGTCTTCGCTTACCGGAAGGTCCGAACAGTCTGGAATGTAGGAAAAAGTCCGGTCTTCCGAAGAGGCAATCCGGTTGACTTTTCCATACTTTTCCGCCTCTGCCGCCGCTTTTTTTGCCCACTGTCCGGTAATGATATAATCCGCAACCCGGTTTTTCATCAGGTTCATGGGAATCATGGCGAACTGCTGGGAAGCTCCTCCCTGCAGAAACAGTACTTTATAGTTCTCCGGAATCTTCAGGAGGTCCCTCAGATCCTGCTCTGCCGTGGTAATGATTTCCTCAAAAGCCCGGGAACGGTGACTCATCTCCATGACTGACATCCCGGTTCCCCGGTAGTTCAGCATTTCCCCGGCCGCCTCCCGCAGCACTTCTTCCGGCAGTACCGCCGGACCTGCTGAAAAATTGTATACACGTTCCATACAATGTCCTCCCTTCCTTCAGACCGTCTGCCTGTTACCTCTGTTCTTTCTTTTTCAGATCCGCTTCATCAAAGGCGTCGTTCAGGGTTGCCCCCGGCGCCACCATGGGCCATACCTTTTCATCGCAGTCAATCTGGCAGTCAATAACCACCGGACCGTCACTTTCCAGCGCCCGGGCAAATACCTCCCGGAACTCTTCCATGGTGACCGCGCGGTACGCTTCTGCTCCCATGGCTTCCGCCACCTTCACAAAATCCACCTGGTCATTCAGCACGGTGGCCGAATACCGTTTTTCATAAAACAGATCCTGCCACTGGCGTACCATCCCGAGTACATGGTTATTTACAATCACTTCAATAATGGGAATCCGGCAGCGCACCGCCGTGGCTATTTCATTCATGTTCATGCGGAAACATCCGTCTCCTGCAATATTTACCACCGTTTTTTCCGGCCGGCCGCATTTTGCGCCAATGGCCGCGCCCAGGCCGTATCCCATGGTCCCGAGTCCGCCGGAAGAGATAAAGGTTCTGGGTTCTGTATATTTGTAATACTGGGCAGCCCACATCTGGTTCTGTCCCACCTCCGTCACAATCAGGGCCTCTCCCTTTGTCTGACGGTAGACTTCTTCCACGACTCCGGGACCTGTCAGTACATCCTGATGATAGGTCATCGGATATTTTTCCTTGTACTCCTGAATTTTCTGAATCCAGTCATCGTGGTTCAGCTGGGGCAGACGGGCATTGAGAATCTGCAGCACTTCTTTCACATCGCCTACCACGCCCTCAGTGATAAGCACGTTTTTGTTCATCTCAGCCACATCGATGTCAAACTGAAGAATCTTCGCGTTTTTCGCGAACCGGCTGGCGTTTCCGGTTACCCGGTCAGAGAACCGGGCGCCAATCACAATCAGCAGGTCGCAGCCGCTGACTCCGTAGTTGGACGTCTTGGTTCCGTGCATGCCAAGCATGCCGGTGTACAGACTGTCCGTACCCGGAAACGCACCCTTTCCCATCAGGCTGTCGCAGACCGGAGCCTGCACCCTTTTGACGAACTCCCGCAGTTCTTCCGCTGCTCCGGAAAGCACGGCACCGCCGCCCACAAAAATGTAGGGTCTCTTTGACTGCTGAATCAGTTCCAGCGCCGTCTCCACATCCTCCATGCAGATATCCTTTTCGTATTTCACAACCGGTTCCGGTTTTACCGGCTCATATTCCACGGAATCCGCCGTAATATCCTTGGGAATATCAATCAGCACCGGCCCCGGACGTCCTTTCTGGGCAATCCGGAACGCTTTCCGGATTGTGGGGGCCAGGTCATGAATATCCTTTACGATAAAATTATATTTGGTAATAGGCATCGTGATACCCGTAATATCAATTTCCTGGAAGCTGTCCTTTCCCAGAAGAGGCACTCCCACGTTGCAGGTAATGGCTACAATCGGGATAGAATCCATGTAGGCCGTGGCAATTCCGGTAACCAGGTTGGTTGCTCCCGGTCCGCTGGTGGCCAGACAGACGCCCACCTTCCCAGTAGCCCTGGCATATCCGTCCGCCGCATGGGAAGCTCCCTGTTCATGGGAGGTCAGAATATGCCGGATTTCATCCTGGTGCTTATAAAGCGCGTCATATACATTCAGGATTGCGCCTCCCGGATACCCGAATACCGTATCCACACCCTGCTCTTTCAGACATTCTATTACAATTTCTGCTCCGTTTAACTGCATACCGATTTCCCCTTTTACTTCTTGATTTCCAGTACGGCCCCCCGGTTTCCGGAAGTGACCATGGACGCATAGCGGGCCAGGTATCCGGTCGTTACCTCAGGCTCTCTGGGCTGCCATTTTGCGCACCGCTCTTCCAGCACCTCGTCCGGCACATCCAGCCGGATACTCAGGTTTGGAATGTCAATCTGGATAATATCGCCCTCTTCTACCAGAGCGATGGGGCCGCCCACTGCTGCTTCCGGCGACACATGTCCGATGGATGCGCCGCGGGAAGCGCCGCTGAATCTGCCGTCGGTAATCAGGGCCACGGAAGACCCCAGTCCCATTCCCGCAATGGCAGAGGTGGGATTCAGCATCTCCGGCATACCCGGTCCGCCCTTGGGCCCCACATAGCGGATAACCACCACATCTCCCGCATGAATTTCTCCGCCTTTGATGGCTTTGATGGCGTCGTCCTCACAGTCGAACACCCGGGCCGGTCCTTCGTGCACCAGCATTTCCTCCACGACAGCGGACCGTTTTACCACACTGCCGTCGGGGGCCAGGTTCCCTTTCAGCACGGCCAGTCCTCCGGTCTCACTGTAAGGATTATCAATGGGACGGATGACCTCCGGATTTTTATTTTCACAGCCTGCGATGTTTTCTCCCACGGTCTTTCCGGTTACGGTCATGCAGTCCGTGTACAGCAGGTTCTTTTTGTTCAGTTCGTTCATAACGGCATAGACTCCGCCGGCCTCATTCAGGTCTTCGATATAAGTCGGGCCTGCCGGCGCCAGATGGCAGAGGTTCGGCGTCCGTTCGCTGATGCCGTTGGCAAAATCTATCTCAAAATCCATGCCAATCTCATGGGCAATGGCCGGCAGATGCAGCATACTGTTGGTGGAGCATCCCAGTGCCATATCCACAGTCAGCGCATTGAGAATCGCCTCTTTTGTGATAATATCCCTGGGGCGGATATCCTTTCTCACCAGCTCCATCACCTGCATTCCGGCATGTTTGGCAAGCTGGATTCTCTCGGAATATACAGCCGGAATCGTTCCGTTTCCTTTCAGACCCATTCCCAGCACCTCGGTCAGGCAGTTCATGCTGTTGGCCGTATACATTCCGGAGCAGGAGCCGCAGGTGGGGCATACCTTCTGCTCAAACTCGCAGACATCCTCTTCCGTCATGGTGCCTGCCGCATAGGCTCCTACTGCCTCAAACATGCTGGAAAGGCTCCGCTTCTGGCCTTTTACATGGCCGGCCAGCATGGGGCCGCCGCTTACGAAGATGGTCGGCACGTTAATTCTGGCCGCCGCCATCAGAAGGCCCGGTACATTCTTGTCGCAGTTGGGAATCATAACCAGCCCGTCAAACTGATGGGCCATGGCCATGGCCTCTGTGGAATCCGCAATCAGGTCCCGGGTCACCAGGGAATATTTCATCCCGATATGGCCCATGGCAATTCCGTCGCACACGGCAATAGCCGGGAACATAACCGGCGTTCCTCCTGCCATGGCCACGCCCATCTTCACTGCCTGGGCAATTTTATCCAGGTTCATGTGTCCCGGTACGATTTCATTGTAAGAGCATACCACTCCTATCAGAGGACGTTCCAGTTCCTCCTTTGTATATCCAAGCGCATTAAACAGGGACCGGTGTGGTGCCTGCTGCATTCCTGTTTTTACTCTGTCACTTCTCATGTTCTTTTCCCTCCAGATAGTTTTTTACTGAATCCTCTCGCAAATGAGGTCGCCCATCCGGGACGTTCCCACCTGCGTGCAGCCTTCTGACATAATGTCTCCCGTCCGGTAGCCGTCTTTGAGCACCTGGGAAACCGCCTTTTCTACCACGTCCGCCGCTTTGTCCTGGTCCAGGCTGAACCGGAGCATCATGGCTGCCGACAGAATGGTCGCAATCGGATTGGCAATTCCCTTTCCGGCAATATCCGGAGCAGAACCGCCGCTTGGCTCATAAAGCCCGAATTTTGTCTCGTTCAGGCTGGCGCTTGCCAGCATTCCGATAGAGCCGGTAACCATACTGGCCTCATCGGAAAGAATGTCCCCAAACATGTTTTCCGTCAGAATGACGTCGAACTGCTTCGGGTCCCTCACAAGCTGCATGGCACAGTTGTCTACCAGCATATGGGAAAGCTCCACATCCGGGTAATCCTTCGCCACTTCCTCTACCACACTTCGCCAGAGCCTTGAGGAATCCAGCACATTGGCCTTGTCCACACTGGTTACTTTCTTCCGCCGTTTTCTGGCAATGTCAAATGCCCGGATGGCAATTCTGCGTATCTCGTTTTCGTTGTATGTCAAAGAATCGTAAGCTGTACGGACGCCGTTCTCCTCCACGGTTTTCCGTTCCCCAAAATACAGGCCTCCCGTCAGTTCCCGCATAATCATCAGGTCAAATCCTCCCCCGGTAATCTCTTCCTTTAAGGGGCAGGCGTCTTTCAGCTCTTCATAGAGAACCGCCGGGCGCAGGTTTGCGAACAGATTCAGTTCCTTGCGGATTTTCAGAAGTCCCGCCTCTGGTCTTCTGGACGGTTCCAGCTGATACCAGGGGGACGTCTTCGCGTCTCCGCCGATGGACCCCATCAGCACCGCATCGCAGGCCTTCGCTTTCTCTACTGTCTCATCAGTCAGGGGCACTCCGTGCACGTCAATGGAAGCGCCGCCCAGAAGAAGCTGTTCATAAGTACATTCGTATCCGTAAACTTCCCCTGCCTTATCCAGCACTTTCATGGCCTCTGTGACGATTTCCGGGCCAATGCCGTCTCCCTTTATCACTCCGATATGCAGATTCATGTTTCTCAGTCCCTTCTCTTTTCTGCCAGGCCCTCTCATTCCCGGGTTTCCGACAAAATCTGTTAAACATTATCATATCGTATTTCCGGTCTTCTTTCAACCCTTTACTCCGTAAAAGTAAAAAAAATCAGAGCGGACTCTGTTTTCAGAAGTCCGCTCCTATACTCTTTCCTATTCCAGTTTCCAGATATCCCGGTTGTACTCTTCGATTGTCCGGTCAGAGGAAAAATAACCGGCTTTTGCAATATTTACCAGCATTTTCTTCGCCCATTCCTCCCGGTTTTCATACGCTGCCAGCGCCTCTTCCTTCTTCTGAATATACTCTTTAACATCCAGAAGCGTCATAAACCAGTCCTTGCGGATAAGCTCCGCATGAAGCTCCAGAAGAAGCCAGGGATTTCCGATTTTCAGAATTTCGGGACTGATAATAAAGTCCACCAGCTTCCGGATTTCTTCGTCATTGATATAGTAGTCCACGGCACGATAGTCCTGATTCCGGTAATGGTCGATGACCTCCTGGCTGGACCGGCCGAAGATGAAGATATTTTCATCGCCCACCAGTTCATGGATTTCCACATTGGCCCCGTCCTCGGTTCCCAGCGTAACCGCTCCGTTCAGCATAAACTTCATATTTCCGGTTCCGCTGGCCTCCTTGGATGCCAGGGAAATCTGCTCGGAAATATCACAGGCCGGTATCAGCTTCTCAGCCACCGTAACATTATAGTTCTCTACCATAATCACCCGGAAATACGGTGATACATCCGGGTCGGAAGCGGTCAGCTCCTGCAGACACAGCAGAAAATGAATGATATCTTTGGCAATCGTGTATGCCGGCGCCGCCTTGGCCCCGAAAATCATAGTAATGGGCCTCTCCGGCTTTTTCCCGCCCTTGATTTCCAGATATTTGTAAGCCGCATAGAGGGCATTCATCTGCTGCCGCTTGTATTCATGAAGCCGCTTAATCTGAATGTCAAAAACAGAGTCCGGGCTGATGTCCACACCCCGGGTTTCCCGAAGCCAGGCAGCCAGGTCTTCCTTCTTCTGCTGTTTTACCGCCAGCAGTTCTTTCAGGACCGCCGGGTCCTCCTGAAACCGGAGCAGTTCTTCCAGTTTCCGGGCGTCCTTCCGGTACGCCGTGCCGATTTTTCCATCCAGCCATCCGGCCAGCTCATGGTTGCAGTGAAGCAGCCACCGGCGGAAGGTAATGCCGTTTGTCTTGTTGTTGAATTTCTCCGGATAGATATCATAAAAAGGCTTCAGTTCTTCATTTTTCAGAATTTCCGTGTGCAGTCTGGCCACACCGTTGACACTGTAGCCGTAATGAATATCCATATGCGCCATATGCACCCGGCCCTGGTCATCGATGATATGCACCCGGCTGTCCTGGTACCTTCCCCGGATCCGCAGATCCATCTCCCGGATAATCGGCACAATCTGCGGGGCCACCTTTTCCAGGCTTTCCACCGGCCAGGTCTCCAGCGCCTCCGCCAGAATCGTATGATTCGTATAGGCGCAGGTCTTCTGGACAATCTCCAGAGCCTCGTTAAAATCTATCTGGTTTTCCACAAGCAGACGCACCAGTTCCGGAATCACCATGGAAGGATGGGTGTCGTTAATCTGCACCGCCACATGCTCATGAAACTTCCGAAGCTCCCAGCCCTTTTCCCTGCATTCCTTTATAATCAGCTGGGCCGCGGCGGACACCATAAAATACTCCTGATAGATTCTCAGCAGGTTTCCCGCCTCATCGCTGTCATCGGGATAAAGGAAAAGGGTCAGGTTCTTTCCGATATCCTGCTTGTCAAACGTAATTCCGTCATGGACGATGGACTCATCCACCGTCTCCACATCAAAAAGATGCAGCTTGTTCCGTCCGTTTTCATATCCTGCCACATCCAGGTCATAAAGATGGGCTTTCAGGGAAAATCCGCCGAAAGGAACATCAAATACCGTACCCGTGTCTGTAAGCCAGCTCTCCGCTTCCAGCCAGGGATCCGGCACCTCTTTCTGGCAGTGGTTTTCAAAGACCTGCCGGAACAGTCCCATGTGATAGCGCAGGCCTACTCCGTCCCCCGGCAGTCCCAGTGTGGCAATGGAATCCAGGAAGCAGGCGGCCAGTCTTCCCAGGCCGCCGTTTCCAAGAGACGGCTCGGGCTCTGCCTCTTCAATTTCCGCCAGTTTCTTTCCGTGTTTCTCCAGCACTTCCCGTGCCTCCTCATAAAGCCCCAGGTTAATCAGATTGTTGGAGAGCAGTTTTCCCATCAGGAATTCCATGGATATATAATAGAGCTTCCTGTTCCCGGAAATCTCCTCTTTCTTCTGTATTTCTTCCTTTACCGCTGTCATCAGGGCATGATAAACCTGCTCTGCGGTTCCCTCTTCGATAGAAGTATTCCATCTTTCTCTCATGATTTCTGTCAGTTTTGCTTCCAGCATGGTAACAGCTCCTTTCTCACTATCCGCCTCATATCCCAGGCACGGCGGCCCATTGACGGGCGTATCGATTGGATAGGGGAAGATGCCTTCCCCTATCCAATCACCGCGATACCTCGCTCATCTCGCGGCATTACCGCTCGATGACCGTTGCCCGTCTAATGTCCGCTCGCGCAAGCGCGGCGGCCCAT
>DSTFC04002__coassemble_2237_pt1 | contig 9432 bp, 6 predicted proteins | sample DSTFC04002__metabat2_high_PE_021 | metagenome-assembled genome bin DSTFC04002
AACTTCCCGCTTCAGAGAAACATTACCTTTAAGAGCAAGGGAAACCCGGTATACCACGCACTCTGGTACTTCATTGCCTGGGTGGCCATCTCTTTAATCTGCAACGCATTCAACAACCTGTGGATGCCGATTGCGGCAGAGTATGTGGCTCCGGCGATTTATAACCTTCTGGTAACCTTTATTACCGGCGGTGTTTCCATGGTGATATTCTTCTTTGTATTTAAGATTATTTTCCCGGAAGGGGAACCGGAAAAGAAAGCGAAATAAGAAGAAGGAGGAAATGATGAAACACGCAGATTTAATCAGAAAAATGACAACGGAAGAAAAGGCCGCCCTCTTAAGCGGACAGTCTGAGTGGACGACCCGGGAGATTTCCCGTCTTGGCATCCCGGCCATGTTTCTTTCCGACGGGCCTCACGGAATCCGCAAACAGGCGGGAACCGGAGACCATCTGGGACTGAATCCTTCTCTTCCCGCCACCTGCTTCCCCACGGCGGCCACCGTGGCAAACAGCTGGGATACCGAACTGGGAGAGGCCATTGGAGAGGCTCTGGGAGAAGAGGCGGCCGTGCAGGGTGTGAATGTACTGCTCGGTCCCGGACTGAATATTAAGAGAAGCCCGCTCTGCGGCCGGAATTTTGAATATTTTTCCGAAGACCCCTATCTGGCCGGAAAAATGGCGGCCGCCTATGTACGGGGAATTCAGAGCAAAGGCGTGCGCGCCTGCCCCAAGCATTTTGCGGTAAACAGCCAGGAGCTTCGGAGAATGGCCATGAACGCCGTGGTAGACGAGCGGACCATGCGGGAACTCTATCTGACCGGATTTGAGATAGCAGTAAAAGAGGGCGGCGCGAAGGCGCTGATGACCAGCTACAACCAGGTGAACGGAACGTATTCCAATGAAAACGAACACCTGCTGAAGGATATCCTCCGGGATGAATGGGGATACGAAGGCATGGTTGTGACAGACTGGGGCGGCTCCAACGACCATGTGCGCGCCGTGGCGGCCCGTTCCAATCTTGAGATGCCCACCCCGGGACTGGATCCGGCCCGGGAGATTCTGGAGGTTCTGGATAACGGAAAGCTGGCCATGGAAGAGCTGGATACCTGCGTGGACGACCTGCTGGATGCCATTTTGGAGACCACGAAGGAAAATCCGGACAGACCGGCGGAGTTTGACAAAGAAGCGCACCATGCCCTTGCCAGAAAAGCGGCGGCTGAGTGTATCGTACTTCTGAAAAATACGGTGGAAGACGGAGAGACCCTGCTTCCCCTGCGGGAACAGAGCAACGTGGCCCTGATTGGAGATTTTGCCATCACCCCCCGTTACCAGGGAGCCGGTTCTTCCATGGTAAATCCCACGAAAGTGGAAACCATGGAGAAGGTTATCGAAGACTATCCGGTGAACTGCGTGGGCTGCGCGGCCGGTTACCGGCGGGACGGCCAGGAGGACGAGGAGCTGAAAAAAGCGGCCCTGGACCTGGCGCAGAGGGCGGACGTGGTGCTGTACTGCTTCGGACTGGACGAGCTCAGCGAGTCCGAGGGACTGGACCGGAACCACATGCGGATTCCCCAGAACCAGATAAGACTTCTGGAGGCACTGGTAAAAGTCAACCCCAACATTGTAGGCGTTTTAAGCGCCGGTTCTTCCATAGAAATGCCCTGGCATTACTGCTGCCGTTCTATCCTCCACGGATATCTGGGCGGCCAGGCAGGAGCAGGAGCCATGATGGATGTAATTACCGGAAAAGTGAACCCCTCCGGCCGTCTGAACGAGACCTATCCGATTCGGCACGAGGACACACCGGCTTTCCGGAATTTCCCCAGCACGGAGCGCAATTCCGAATACCGGGAGAGTCTGTTTATCGGATACCGGTATTTTGACACCAGCAAAGTGCGGGTGCAGTATCCCTTTGGATACGGCCTTTCCTATACAGAATTTACCTATTCGGACCTGAAGGTGACAGAGGAAGGCGCAGAATTTACCTTAAGCAATACCGGAAAAAGAGACGGCGCTGAAGTGGCCCAGATGTATGTGGCCGCGCCGAAAGGAAAGATTTTCCGGCCGGAGAAGGAACTGAAAGGCTTTGCCCGGGTATTCCTGAAGGCCGGGGAGAGTAAGAAGGTGCAGATTCCCTTTGATGACAAGACCTTCCGCTACTGGAACACAAAGACAGACCGCTGGGAAGTGGAAGGCGGAGAATACATCATCTGCATCGGCGCCAGCGTGGCGGACATCCGCATGAGCCAGGACGTGCAGGTGGAAGGCACCACGGAAGAGACTCCTTACAGCCCGGAGAAGATGCCTTCTTATTTCTCCGGTATCGTGCAGAACGTGCCGGACGAAGAATTTGAAGAACTGCTGGGCCATCCCATTCCTTCTGGAAAATGGGCAGGCGAGCTGGGTATCAATGACGCTATCTGTCAGATGTACTATGCAAAGAGCGGCCTGGCAAGGCTTCTTTACCGGATTCTCACGAATATGAAGGTAAAGAGCGAAAAGAAGGGGAAACCGGATCTGAATATTCTGTTTATTTACAACATGCCCTTCCGGGGAATCGCCAAGATGACCGGAGGCGCCGTGAGCATGGAGATGGCCCGGGGCATGGTGGACGTGGTCAACGGCCATTTCTTCCGGGGCATGGGACAGATTATCGGAGGATTTTTCCGGAATTCAAAGGCAAATAAAGAATATGAGAAAAAACTGGCCGGTAAAAATTCTTGAAAAAGCATATAGGACATGGTATAATGAGCAGGTATTTTACAGAGAGTAAAGGCGATGACCGTGTCAGTAGTGCACTGTTTTCCAAAAGAGAGGGAAGACCAGAGGCTGAAAGTTTTCCCGGGTTCAGACAGGAAACGAATTTCCCACGCGAGCTGCATTTTGGAAACGGCGCGGCCGGAGTAGAAGATGACGCTGCCTGCACGTTACGCAGACCGAGTGCCCGTCTCAGACGGGAACGAGGGTGGTACCGCGGGCTGATATATCCCGTCCCTTTTGGGACGGGATTTTTTTGCGCGATACGCCCGGAGGGCGACCGCCGTGCTCGCACGAGCGGGCATCCGACGGGCAACGGCGCTGAACGTCCAGTGGACGTTCGCTTAGCGCCGACCGGAGCAGAGCGGAGACCATCGAGCGGCAATGCCGCGCACTCACATGGTCACAGTCGCAGGAAAAGAATAAAAGGAGGAAAACATGAAAGAGAAACTGGAACGTATCAAAGAGGAAGCTGTCCGGCAGATTCAGGAATCAGATGTGCCGGAAAAGCTGAATGAGGTACGGGTAAGATTCCTTGGGAAAAAGGGGGAACTGACAGCCGTACTGAAGGGAATGAAGGATGTGGCTCCGGAGGAGCGTCCGAAGGTGGGCCAGCTGGTCAATGAGACCCGGGCTGCCATTGAGGAGCTTCTGGAGGATACCAGAAAGAAGATGGAGGCCGCTATCCGGGAGGAACGGCTGAAACAGGAAGTTATCGATGTCACCCTGCCTGCAAAGAAAAACATGGTAGGTCACAGCCATCCCAATACCATCGCCCTGGAAGAGGTGGAACGGATTTTCATCGGCATGGGCTACGAAGTGGTAGAGGGGCCGGAAATCGAATACGACCTCTATAACTTTGAAAAACTGAACATTCCTGCCGACCATCCGGCAAAGGATGAGCAGGATACGTTTTACATCAATAAAGAAATTGTGCTCCGTACCCAAACCTCCCCGGTTCAGGCCCGGATTATGGAGCAGGGAAAACTTCCCATCCGGGTGATTTCCCCGGGAAGGGTGTTCCGTTCCGACGAGGTGGACGCCACCCATTCTCCGTCCTTCCATCAGATTGAAGGCCTGGTTGTGGATAAAAACATCTCTTTTTCCGACCTGAAGGGAACGCTGGAAGTGTTTGCCAAGGAACTGTTCGGACCGGAGACAAAGACCAAGTTCCGTCCCCATCATTTTCCCTTCACCGAGCCCAGCGCAGAGGTGGACGTAACCTGCTTTAAGTGCGGCGGAAAGGGCTGCCGTTTCTGCAAGGGCTCCGGCTGGATTGAGATTCTCGGCTGCGGCATGGTACATCCCCACGTGCTGGAGATGTGCGGCATTGACCCGGAAGTGTACACCGGATTTGCGTTTGGCGTGGGACTGGAGAGAATCGCGCTTCTGAAATATGAAATCGACGATATGAGACTGCTTTACGAAAACGACATCCGTTTCTTAAAACAGTTCTGATTTAGGAGGAGAGAGAAGATGAATACTTCATTATCATGGATTAAGGCCTATGTCCCGGATCTGGACGTGACGGCTCAGGAATATACAGACGCCATGACCCTTTCCGGTACCAAGGTGGAAGGATACGAGGTGCTGGACGCGGACCTGGACAAGATTGTGATTGGCCAGATTGAAAAAATCGAGAAACACCCGGATGCGGACAAACTGATTGTCTGCCAGGTGAATATTGGCACGGAAACCATTCAGATTGTAACCGGAGCCCCAAATGTGAAAGAGGGCGACAAGGTGCCGGTGGTGCTGGACGGCGGCCGGGTGGCCGGAGGCCACGAGCCAGGACAGAGAGTAGCCGGAGGAATCCCGATTAAGAAAGGAAAACTCCGTGGCGTGGAGAGCGCCGGTATGATGTGCTCCATCGAGGAGCTGGGCTCCAGCAGGGAAATGTACCCGGAGGCGCCGGAAAACGGGATTTATATTTTCGGAGAAGACGCAGTGATCGGTGAGAGTGTCGTGAAGGCGCTGGGACTGGATGACGCTGTGTTTGAATATGAAGTGACCTCCAACCGGGTGGACTGCTTCAGCGTTATCGGCATTGCCCGGGAGGCGGCGGCCACCTTCCATAAGGAATTTGTTCCCCCGGTAGTGAAAGAGACTGGAAACAGTGAAAACGCGGCGGACTACATTAAAGTCCGGGTGGAGAATACCAGCCTCTGCCCCCGGTACTGTGCCCGGGTGGTAAAAAATATCAAAATCGGTCCTTCGCCGAAATGGATGCAGAGAAGGCTGGCTTCCGTGGGAATCCGCCCCATCAATAATGTGGTGGATATTACCAACTATGTGATGGAAGAATACGGACAGCCCATGCACGCCTATGACCTGGATACCATTGCCGGACACCAGATTATTGTCCGGACAGCCCGGGAGGACGAGACTTTCGTCACACTGGACGGCCAGGAGCGGAAGATGGACGAAAATGTGCTGATGATTTGCGATGGCGAAAAGGCTATCGGTATTGCCGGAATTATGGGCGGAGAGAACTCCATGATTACCGATGATGTGCATACCATGCTGTTTGAGGCGGCCAATTTTGACGGCACCAATATCCGGAAATCCAGCAAGAGAGTAGGGCTGCGTACGGACGCTTCCGGTAAATTTGAAAAGGGACTGGACCCCAATAACGCGAAGGCTGCCATTGACCGGGCCTGCCAGCTGGTAGAAGAACTGGGAGCCGGAGAAGTGGTAGGCGGAATCGTGGACGTTTACCCGGAAAAACGGGAACCGGTTTCTGTTCCCTTTAATGCGGACAGTATCAACGCGCTTCTGGGAACGGAGATTCCGGAAGCAGATATGCTGGGATATTTTGAGAAAATCGGACTGGGATATGACCCGGAAAAGAAAGAGGTGCTGGTGCCGACTTTCCGTCAGGACCTGCTCTGCCTTGCGGACCTGGCCGAGGAAGTGGCAAGATTCTACGGCTATGACAATATTCCCACCACCCTTCCCCGCGGAGAGGCCACAAACGGAAAGCTGTCCTTCAAGCTGAGAGTCGAGCAGGTGGCAAGAGAGACGGCGGAATTCTGCGGATTCAGCCAGGGCATGACCTATTCGTTCGAAAGCCCGAAGGTATACGACCGGCTGCTTCTGGATGCAGACGACCCGGCAAGACAGGCCGTACAGATTCTGAATCCGCTGGGCGAGGACTACAGCATTATGCGGACCCTGCCCTTAAACGGAATTCTCACCTCTCTGGCGACGAACTACAACCGGAGAAATAAAAATGTCCGGCTCTATGAACTGGCTACCATCTACCTGCCCAAGTCCCTGCCCCTTACCGAGCTTCCGGACGAACGGGTACAGTTTACGCTGGGCATGTACGGAGAAGGCGACTTCTTCAGCATGAAAGGCGTGGTAGAGGAATTCCTGGAGAAAGTGGGCAAAGAGACTTATGATCCGGCAGCAGGCAAGAACTTCCTTCATCCGGGACGTCAGGCCCTGATTCGCTATGAAGGAAAGGAAATCGGTTATCTGGGCGAGCTGCATCCACAGGTGGCGGACAACTATAATATCGGAGAGCGGGTATACGTGGCCGTGCTGGATATGCCGGTGATTGTGGAGATGGCCACCTTTGACCGGAAATATGAGGGTATCGCCAAATATCCGGCAGTGACCCGGGATATCAGTATGGTGGTGCCGAAGCAGATTCTGGCCGGCCAGATTGAGGCGGAAATCAGAAAGAACGGTGGAGTTTACCTGGAGAGCTGCCAGCTCTTTGATATTTATGAGGGAGCCCAGATTAAGGAAGGATATAAGTCCCTGGCTTATTCCATTACCTTCCGTGCAAAAGACAAGACTCTTTCCGATGCTGAGGTAAATGAAGCTATGGACCAGGTGCTGAAAGCGCTGGAAACCATGGGAATCGAGCTTCGGAAATAGCAGAAAGGACAGCGGATGAAGAAAAAGCAGATAATCGGCCTGGTTGTGGCGGCGGCAGTGTTTATTGTCACCGGCGCGGCCAGCGTGCTGACGAATACATTTTCTCAGAGAATTCTGGACAGTACCGTTTCGGAGACCCTTGCCGGCGGGCTGGAGTTTTCCCCGCCCGCCCAGGATTATCTGGCGGTCGTATCTGTAGAAGGAACCATCCAGGAACAGACTTCAGACAGTGTGTGGAGTACGGCGGGGGGCTATCTGCATACCTCCACCATGGAGTATCTGGACCGGCTGATGGAAGATGAAAACAACAAGGGGATTCTGCTTTATGTGGATTCTCCCGGCGGAACGGTGTATGAGTCGGAAGAGCTTTATGATAAGCTGATGGAGTACAAGACGGTGACCAACCGTCCCATCTGGTGCTATATGGCGCATTATGCCGCTTCCGGCGGATACATGGCGGCGCTGGCGGCAGATGAAATTTTTGCCAACCAGAACACGACCACCGGTTCCATCGGTGTGATTATGTCCGGCTATGACCTGTCCGGGCTCTATGAAAAACTGGGAATTCAGTATTTCAGCATCACCAGCGGGGAATACAAGGACAGCAGTCAGATGACCCAGGAGCAGATGGACATTTACCAGAGTCAGGTGGACGAGTGCTATCAGCGGTTCGTGCAGAAAGTGATGGATGGCCGGAACATGAGCGAGGAGGACGTCCGTGCCCTGGCGGACGGCCGGACCTATACGGCGCAGCAGGCAAAGGAGAACGGGCTGATTGATGAAATCAGCACCTGGGACGCAATGTACGGCTACATGCTTCAGGAGACCGACTCCATAACCATATACCAGCCCAGTCAGTCGGAGAATATTCTCGCCTCTCTTTTTTCCGAGGTGAAAAATCTGGTACCGAAATCGGAGGCGCAGATTCTAAAGGAGACGGCAGAGGAGATGGAAAGCGGGGTGCTGATGTACTATGCGGAAGGACTTCAGTAGGGAAGCGCCCTGCCCGGCAGGATTCTGGGTGCGGCTGGCGGCGTATCTGGTGGACAGCATTCTGGTGGGAGCCGGACTGCTCCTTGTGCGGCTGGTTCTCTCCGGACTGTTTTCCCTGATTGCGGACAGCCCCTTTGGCGGAAACGTGCTGTTTCAGTACACCTGGAAGGATATCATTCTCTATGTGCTGGGAGCAGGGTACTATGTGCTCTGTCTTTACTACACCGGAACGACGGTGGGAAAACGGCTTTTCAACCTGCGGGTGATTCACGAAGGCGGGAGCGGAGAGCTGACCTTTGTGGATGTGCTGTACCGGGAGACCGTGGGGAAATTTTTAAGCGGAATTTTCCTCTGCGCCGGGTATCTTATGGCCGGACTGGGTCGGGAGAAGCGGGCGCTTCATGACATTCTCTGTGACACCAGAGTGGTGTATGAGAAGAAGATAAAGGTGATGCCGGTGACGGCCGGCGGGAATCCGGGGATGCCGCCTGCCGGACCGGGAACGTACCGGATGAATGCGGGTCCGGCAAATCCGGCGGGGCCCTTTTCCGGGCCGGGGCCTTATCAGGCCTTTGGAACCGGCAGCCCGGAAACCAGGTCAGAGAGAGGAATGGAAACAGAGGTTAAAGAAGAATGAAACGACAGGATTTTTATTTTGAACTGCCGGAGGAACTGATTGCCCAGGACCCCCTGGAAGACCGTTCCAGTTCCAGGCTTCTGGTGCTGGATAAGAAAACCGGGGCAGTCAGCCATCATGTGTTCCGGGAGATTACGCAGTATCTGCATCCCGGGGACTGTCTGGTGATAAACGACACAAAGGTGATTCCGGCCCGGCTCATTGGGGAAAAGGAAGGAACCGGGGCAAAGGTGGAAGTGCTTCTTCTGAAACGGAAGGAAAATGATGTGTGGGAGACGCTGGTAAAGCCGGGGCGCAAGATGAAGCCCGGCGCCAGGGTAAGCTTCGGGGACGGCCTTTTAAAAGGCCAGGTACTGGATGTGGTGGAAGAGGGAAACCGCCTGATACAGTTTTCCTACGAAGGTATTTTTGAAGAGATTCTGGACCAGCTGGGGCAGATGCCCCTTCCGCCTTATATCACCCATCAGCTGGAGGACAAGAACCGGTATCAGACCGTGTATGCAAAGCATTCCGGTTCTGCGGCGGCCCCTACGGCGGGACTGCATTTTACCCCGGAGCTTTTAAAAGAAATCCGGGAGAGCGGTGTGGAGATTGCTCATGTTACCCTTCATGTAGGACTTGGGACCTTCCGGCCCGTAAAAGTGGACGATATTCTGGACCATCACATGCACTCCGAGTTTTACCGGATAGAAGCCTCCGAGGCAGAAAAGATAAACCGGGCGAAGGAAACCGGACATAAGGTTATCTGTGTGGGAACCACAAGCTGCCGGACCGTGGAGTCCGCGGCAGATGAGAACGGCCGTCTGCGGGAATGCAGCGGCTGGACCGATATCTTCATCTATCCCGGCTACCAGTTCAAAGTACTGGACAGCCTGATAACCAATTTCCATCTTCCCGAGTCCACCCTGATTATGCTGGTGTCCGCACTGGCAGGCAGAGAACATGTGCTGGCGGCCTACGAAGAAGCTGTAAAAGAACGGTACCGCTTCTTCAGTTTCGGCGACGCCATGCTGATACAATAGCATTGGGGACGGGTACAGGCCAGCCTGTACCCGTCCCCGACTACAATTTGGAAACAATTCAGACGAAAACGAGATTCTGTTGACAGGAAAAAGCGGGCACCTTATAATGATACCGTATGGAAGAAAGGGGGACT
>DSTFC04002__coassemble_2304_pt1 | contig 9179 bp, 10 predicted proteins | sample DSTFC04002__metabat2_high_PE_021 | metagenome-assembled genome bin DSTFC04002
GAACAAAAGTGGAGGAAGATCCCATACCGGAGCCGGTGGAAGAGCCGGTACCGCAGCCCATACCAGAGCCCGTACCGGACCCCATACCGGAACCGGTGGAAGAGACACAGCGGGTATGCAGAAACTGTGGCGCTCCCCTGGAAGAGGGACAGCTTTTCTGCACCCAGTGCGGGACAAAAATATAAAAATTACAGACAGCAGAGACAGCGGAAAGTGCCGCAAATCATTGGAAACAGTGGTTTGCGGCACTTTTTGGTATTGTCTGAATTGTTCTGGAATTTTAGTCGGGGACGGGTACGGGCTGGCCCGTACCCGTCCCCGACCGGGATTCTAATGCCTTTCGGGCATAGCAGCTTATGAAATGTGAGTATTGGACATAGAAAGGACCGGCGCCTATAATGAAAGTCGAAGGAAAAGAGGAAGATAAAAGATGAATGTTCGATTAGCCGGCCTGGCGGAGCCCAGGCAGGGAATTCCCAGGGAAAGGCAGATGTTTTCCAACCAGAGCCTGAAGGAGCTGATTACACCTTTGTTCGGAGAGCAGCTTCTGGCTGTGCTGGTGGGCGTGGCAGATACCTTTATGGTAAGCTACGCGGGGGAGGCTGCTGTCTCCGGTGTTTCCCTTGTAAATATGTTCAATACAGTATTTATTTATCTGTTTTCTGCTCTCGGAGCAGGAGGCGCCGTGGTGGTCAGTCAGTATATCGGAAGCAGGGACCGGAAAAACGCCGGTTTTTCCGGCGGGCAGCTTCTGATGATATCCGCGCTGTTTTCGGTGACTGTGATGGCCGCGGTGCTGCTGTGTCAGCGCCCGCTTCTGCGCCTTCTGTTCGGGGAAGTGGAACCGGACGTGATGACGGCCTGCCTGACCTATCTGCGGATTTCCGCGTATTCCTACCCGGCGATTGCCCTTTACGAAGCGGGAGCCGCTGTGTACCGGAGTATGGGGAAAACCAGGGTGACCATGTATATCGCCCTGATTGCCAATGGAATCAACGTTGCAGGGAATGCACTGGGCGTGTTCGTGTTCCATGCGGGGGTGGCAGGGGTGGCCTGGCCCTCCCTGGCGGCCCGGTGTTTTTCGGCAGTGGTCATGACCGTCCTTTGCTTCCGGGAAACCAGCATCATTCGCATCGGATGGCGGGATTTCTTCTGCTGGGACAAAGGGATGGTGCGCCGGATTCTCGGGATTGCCGTGCCAAACGGCGTGGAAAACGGCCTCTTTCAGCTGGTCAAGGTGGCCCTCAGCAGTATTACGGCCTTATTCGGGACCGTACAGATAGCAGCCAACGGCGTGGCCCAGAGCTTCTGGTCCGTGGCGGCACTGATGGGCACTTCCATGGGTCTGGCATTTGTCACGCTTATCGGACAGTGCATGGGGGCCAAAGATACGGAGGCGGCGGACTATTATATGAAAAAGCTCCTGCGGATTACCTTCCTGACCTCCGCCCTCTGGAATGGTCTGGTGCTGGCGGTATCGCCCCTGGTGCTGAGAGGATATGCTCTTTCAGAGGAAGCGGTCCGGCTGACCCTGGTGCTGATTTGTATCCATAATGTATTTAATACCCTGTTCTACCCGGTCTCCGGAGCGCTGTCCTCCGGCCTGCGGGCAGCGGGCGATGTGCGTTTTACCATGTATGTCAGCCTGGCCTCCACCATTGTATGCAGAATGGTATTTTCCGTAATCCTGGGAATCTGGCTGAACATGGGAGTTATCGGCGTAGCCCTGGCCATGTGCATCGACTGGGGGCTGCGGACCGTCTGCTTTCTGCTCCGGTACCGGAGCGGAAAGTGGAAACAGTTCCGGGTGATTGACTAGACGGGAAGGAGGAGAAAAGATGGAAATACGGGTACTTCGCTATTTCCTTGCGGTTGCAAGGGAAGAAAATATGACAAAAGCGTCAGAAATTCTGCACCTTACCCAGCCCACCCTGAGCCGGCAGATAGCCGGACTGGAAGAAGAGATGGGCGTGCAGCTGCTTATCCGGGGGAGCCGGAAGCTGACCCTGACCGAAGACGGAATGCTTCTGCGCCGCCGGGCGGAAGAGATTATCGAGCTGGTGGAAAAGACCGAGCGGGAACTGGCGGAGCCGGATGAAGAGACAGAAGGCTGTGTGACCATCGGCTGCGGGGATTTGCAGGCCGTCCAGGTGCTGGCGGATATCATCCGTTCTTTCCAGGAAAAATATCCCCGGGTCGTCTTTGACCTCTACACAGCCGCCGCGGACTCCGTAAAGGAGCGGATGGATAGGGGACTTACGGATATCTGCGTCATGCTGGAGCCGGTGGAGATGGAAAAATACCGGTTTATCCGGCTGGAGGGAAGCGAACACTGGACTGTCCTGCTTCATCCGGAAGACCCTCTGGCGGAAAAGGCGTATGTGACGCCGGAGGACCTGGCTTCGGTTCCCCTGATTCTGCCCTGCCGGATGAACGTACAGAATGAACTGGCCGGATGGTTTGGCGATTACTACAAAAATCTTTCCGTGCGCTTTACCAGCAACCTGCCGGCAAACAGCGCAGTGATGGTGAAAAACAGGCTGGGCTGTGCCCTGGTTATCAGTGGGGCCGCCGGCATGTGGGACAAAGAGCAGATAATCTGCAGGCCGCTGTCTCCGGAGCTTACTGCTTCCAGCGCCCTGGTCTGGAGGCGGATGGCGCCCTTTGGAAGAGCGGCCGGAAAGTTTATCGAATATGTGAAAAACTATTTCAAAACGGACAAGGAGGAAAAAATGCAAGAGAAACCATGGGCGGACTGTTCCTCTGCGACCGGGAGCCCTTAATTCATGAGGACTGTGTGGCCATTTACGAAAGGTCCTACCGGTAAACAGAGAAAAAGATTGACCTGGAGCCGGCTCCATGCTGTATAGTAAGAAAGAAGGAGGACGAAAGAGAAATGGAAATAAGAGTTCTGAAGTACTTTCTTATGGCGGCAAGGGAAGAGAACATAACCAGAGCGGCAGGGCTTCTTCACGTGACCCAGCCCACCCTTTCCCGGCAGCTTATGCAGCTGGAAGAAGAACTCGGGGTAAAGCTGTTTCACAGAGGGAAATATCATATTACACTGACAGATGACGGTATGCTGCTGAAACGGCGGGCTCAGGAGATTATTGACCTGGTAGAGAAGACAGAACAGGAATTTTCCCAGGACGAGGGGGAACTGACGGGGGAAATCGCCTTTGGATGCGGGGAGACGAGAAACATGACCTTTCTGTCCCGGAGAATGGCTTCATTCCGGGAGCTCTATCCTCAGGTGCATTACCGGATTTACAGCACCACGGCGGAGGAGATTAAAGAGCGGATAGAAAAAGGAATTCTGGACATGGGACTTCTTACGGAGCCGGTGGATATCGGAAAATATGAATTTGTCCGGATGAAAGAAAAAGAACAGTGGGGAGTGCTGGTAAGGCAGGACGACCCGCTGGCTGCCCTGGCGGAGGTAACTCCCAGGGAGCTGGAGAAAGTGCCTCTCCTGCTTCCCTGGCGGGAGGAAGTTCAGAATGAACTGGCCAACTGGTTCGGGGACAGTTTTGACCGGACAGACATAGCGGGACATTATAACCTGATTCTGAATGCGGCCAACATGGTAGAAAACCGGGTGGGCGCGGCATTCTGTTTCCGCATGGATAACGAATACCAGAATCTGAAATTTGTGCCCCTTTCTCCCAGGCTGGAGACGGGCACCGTGCTGGCGTGGAAGAAGAACCAGATGTTTTCCGCAGCGGCTTCCGCATTCATTCAGTATGTAAAACATTCCGTTTAGGCATTGCAGAGGATATCGTGCAGGTATTAGACAGCCGCCGTCAACGGCGTTACAATAGAGGTGTTCAGAGGAAGGCACCTTCCCCTGTCTGATTAGTAAGGAGCGCGGAAGGCGGGGTGAAAAAAATGACAATAGAAGAAGTTCGCAGAAGATACCGGATTCCGGCGGAGATTCTGAAGGAATATGAAAGCTGGGACTCAGGAAAGACTGCGGGACAGGAGACGGAAGAAAAACAGTATGACGATTCGGATCTGGAAAAGCTGAGCCTGATGATGACGCTCCGTGAGACCGGATTTACGCCGGAGGAAACAAAGGTTTATGTACGGCTGCAGACCGAAGGAGAGCGGACCGGGAACGAGCGGCTTCAGATGCTGAATAAGAAGCGCAGCAGCGCCCTGGATGAACTTCATGTCCGGCAGAAGCAGCTGGATACGCTGGATTATCTTCGGCACAGAATACGGGAAAAATAAAATCAGAAGACAGAAGCGTCCCCCGGAGTTGTCCGGGGGATTTTTTTTGCGGGATGACCGGGGTATCGCGGTGAGCGGATAGGGGAAGGAATCTTCCCTGCCCGCTCAGAAAGAGTATGCGTCCAAGTTATAGACTTCTGCGAAACCGGCATTGTACTTTCCGGGGAAACCGGGTTACAATAAGGGCTGTAAAGAGGAAATACCTGCAAGGTTAAAGGAGGAAATCAACATGGAATATGTAACATTAAATAACGGAGTAAAAATGCCACTGGAAGGATTTGGCGTATTTCAGGTTCCGGACCCGGCTCAGTGCGAGCAGGCGGTACTGGACGCCATCGCCAGCGGATACCGGCTCATTGATACCGCGGCTGCTTACATGAATGAGGCGGCAGTGGGAGAAGCCATTAAAAAATGCGGCGTGCCAAGAGAAGAACTTTTCATCACGACAAAGCTCTGGGTGCAGGACGCCGGATACGAAGAGGCAAAGAAAGCCATCCAGACGTCCCTGGATAACCTGGGACTGGATTACCTGGACCTGTATCTGATTCATCAGCCCCTGGGAGATTACATTGGCGCATACCGTGCCATGGAAGAGGCATACCGGGAAGGAAAAATCCGGGCTATCGGCTTGTGCAACTTCTACCCGGCACGGCTGGCAGACCTCTGCGAGACCGTGGAAGTAACCCCGGCTGTAAACCAGGTAGAACTTCATCCCTTCTTCCAGCAGGCAGACGCCCTGGCCCTCATGAAAGAATACGGCGTTGTTCCGGAGGCATGGGGCCCCTTCGCAGAAGGAAACCACGGAATCTTCACCCATCCGGTACTGACAAAAATCGGTGAAAAATACGGAAAGAGCGCTGCCCAGGTGGCCCTGCGGTGGAACGTACAGAGAGGCGTGGTTGTCATCCCGAAATCCGTACACAAAGAACGGATGGAGCAGAACATGAATATCTGGGATTTCAGTCTCAGCGAAGAGGATTTGGCAGAGATTGCAAAACTGGACCTGGGTCACAGTGAAATCGTAAATCATGACGACCCGACCTTTATCAAAATGCTGCATGGCATGAATATCCACGAATAAAGAAAGACTGTAACCGGGTACGGCAGGCTGTGTTTCCCCTTCTTTTTACACAGCCTGACCGTACTTTTTTCGTTCAAAAGGAGAAAACTGATGGAGACACTGTATTTTACCGGAACCGGGAACTGTCTGTATGTGGCCCGGAAAATCGGGGGAGAGGCGCTTTCCATTCCCCGGCTGATGAAAGAGGAAGTAACAGAAATCGCAGATGAGGCAGTAGGAATTGTATGCCCGGTCTATGCAGGGGATATCCCCAAAATGGTACACCGGTTTCTGGAAAAAGTCAGAATCCGCACGGAGTATTTTTTCATGGTCTGCACGTACGGCATGGACGCCACGGTGGCAAAAGCCCATGCCGCCCAGGCAGCCGGGCAGGCCGGACTGCGTCTGGATTATGCACCCGTGTCTGTCCGGCGGGAAATATCCGCCTGGGAGAGCGGGTGGAGTTCGGTTCCCGCTGCGAGGTATGCTATGCATGCATCCAGAACTGTCCCCGGGGCGCCATCCATCTGCCGGATGAAAAAAGCAGTGTCCGGTTCCGGAATGAACATGTGACACTGCAGGATATTATGGAGGCCAACTCTCAGGAACGGGAGCGGTAGTGACGGAACAGGGCCCGGAACCTGGTCTGCTCCGGGCGGGGGCAGGCGCAGTAGTAGGTCACGCTGGCCTCTTCGTCCAGAACCGGGATGGCCACCCGGTCGGAGGGTCTGGGGTCCTGCCGCATGATATAGTCCGTGGTAAAAGCAGGGAGGGCAGAGTTTGCCACCAGCTCGTCCAGCACTTCCATCTCCTCCTGCATAAGGAAGCGGGAAGAGGGCATTTCCCGGCGGCACAGTTTATCCCAGAAGCCGGTCTGGGAGTAGAGCAGAAACGTCTGGCCGTCCAGTTCCCTCAGATACAGCCCTTCGGCGTCTGCCAGCGGGTGTACCGGCGGAAGAGAGACGTAGAGCTGCTCGTCCGCAACCGGGCAGGAGCAAAACAGCGTCTCGTCCGGCTTTTCATGGAGAATGGCGAGCTGGTACCGCCCTTCCAGGAGATAGTCCGCAAGGGCAGGGTCCCCGGTGATTTCCGAAGAGATAGTCATGCCGCTGTAAAGCCGGGACAGCAGGGAGACCACCTCCGGAACCAGAACCGGCGCGCAGGAGCCCAGGGAGATGGTGCGCTTTTTCCGGTCAAATTCCCGAATCTGCTCAATCATGGAGTTCTCCTGAAGCAGTAGGTTGCGGGCATATTTTACCGCCAGTTCTCCGTTTTCATTTAACAGAATCCGGCTTTTCTGACGGTCAAAAAGGGTCACTTCCAGTTCCTGCTCCAGGCGCTGCATGGAGCGGCTTAAGGCCGGCTGAGAGATGTGAAGTTTTTCGGCAGCCGCGGACAGGGTGCCGCAGTCAGCGAAGGCTACAAGCTGTTCAAATAAATGAATCTCAATCACAGAAACCACTCCTTTGTTATGGAATTACTACTATGTATTTTACCGTAACCGGAAACGGGAAGCAAGGAAAAGAGGGAGAGAAGATGGATAATACAGTACTGAAAAACGGGGTGTCCATGCCCATGCTGGGCTTCGGAGTTCTGCAGATAAAGGACCCGGCCAAGTGCAGGCGCTGTGTCCGTGAGGCGCTGGAAGCCGGATACCGGATGTTTGACACGGCGGCTGCCTATGAAAATGAAGAGGCAGTGGGTGCTGCCCTGAAAGAGGCCATGGAGGAGGGAATGGTAAAACGGGAGGAACTGTTTGTCATTACCAAACTCTGGCTGAAAGACGCAGGGGAAGCTACGGCGGAAAAGGCCTTCGACGCTTCCCGGAAACGGCTGGAGCTGCATCCGTTTTACCAGCAGGAACGGGCGCTTGCCACCATGAAAGAGCTGGGGGTACAGCCCCAGGCCTGGGGGCCGCTCTGCGAAGGCCTCCGGAATATTTTTCGGAATAAAATTCTGGAAAAGACCGGAAAGAAATATGGGAAAACGGCGGCCCAGACCGCTCTGCGGTGGAACCTGGACCGGGGCGTCAGCGTGCTGACCAGAAGTACAAAAGCGGAGCACATGAAGGAAGATTTTGCCCTGTGGGATTTTCAGCTGACAGAGGCGGACCGGAAGACCATTTCCGGGCTGGACCTGGGCCACAGCGAGATACTGGATTACCAGAATCCCTGCATTGCCCGTATGTTTAACCGGTAAAACGGAAGAAAGAAATGGACAGATGTGGTAAACTGTAAGAGAAAGCAGAAATGTTCTTTTACAGGAGGAAAGGAAGATGAAAGTCTTAATCGCGATGGATTCATTTAAAGGAAGCCTCAGCTCCCGGGAGGCGGGAGAGGCAGTCCGGGAAGGAATCCGCCGTGCCTGGGGGACCGCCCCTGGCGGCACCGGCGGTCCGGAGACGGTTATCGTGCCGGTGGCCGACGGGGGAGAAGGGACCACAGAGAGCCTGGTGGAAGGGCTGGGCGGAACCTTCCGGGAGGTTCCGGTTACCGGACCGGATGGGAAAACAGTGACCGCCCGGTACGGAATCCTGCCCGACGGGGAAAACGTTGTAATGGAAATGGCCCAGGCCGCCGGAATCACCCTGATTTCTCCCGGCAGGCAGGAGCCCTGGCATGCCACCACTTACGGGGTGGGCGAGATGATACAAGACGCCGTCCTGGCGGGGGGCCGAAACTTTATCATAGGGATTGGCGGAAGCGCCACCACGGACGGGGGAACGGGAATGCTCGCTGCTCTTGGCCTTCGGTTCCTGGACAGAGAAAACCGGCCGGTGGGAGCGGGCATTGCTGAGCTGGACCGGATTGAGACCATCGATACAGCCGGAATGCTGCCGGAACTGGCCGCATGTTCCTTTCAGATAGCCTGCGATGTAAAAAATCCGCTCTGCGGCGAAAACGGGGCGGTCTATGTGTACGGGCCCCAGAAAGGCGTGAAGGAAGAGGAAAAACCGGTTCTGGATGAGAAGATGAGACACTATGCGGAAAAGACGCGGGAAGTTACCGGAAAAGACTGCAGTCAGGAAGAGGGCGCAGGGGCAGCAGGCGGGCTCGGGTTTGCCTTTCTGTCCTGGTTTCCCCATGCCGTCCTGAAACCGGGAGTGGAGATTGTTCTGGATGCGGTAAATCTGGAACCGCAGATTAGGGATGCGGATCTTGTGGTGACTGGAGAAGGGCGGCTGGACGGTCAGACCGCCATGGGCAAACTGCCGGCCGGCGTTGCGGCTCTTGCCAAAAAACACGGGAAAACAGTTCTGGCCTTTGCGGGAAGTGTTACTCCTGACGCAGGACGGTGCAACGAAACAGGCATAGACGCCTTTTTCCCGGCAGTCCGGGGCGTTACCACCCTGGAAGAAGCTATGAAGCCGGAAACGGCCAGGCAGAATCTCAGCCTGTCCGCAGAGCAGGCCTTCCGGCTGGTGAGAAGCGTAAGCCGCTACTCATCCCAGCCTTCGTAAAACCGGATGTTGACGGAGATGTTCCGGACGATATCTCCCTCCTGAACCGGGATATCCTCGATATCGGATACGTAAGGAATCAGAGGCTCATCTTCTTCCAGTTCCACGCTAATCCAGTTCCGGGCCGCTTCGTTGGCGTTGTCGATGGCGTCGTCCAGTGTACGGCCTGACGCTTCACAGCATTCCAGGTCCGGAAAATAGCCGTGGTAGGTGCCGTCCTCTTTTTTGCGGAAAACCGCGGGATATATAAAATTCATGTAAAAATCTCCTTTCTTATCTAACCATTATTACGATTCACAGCCCCTCCGCCCGCATGCGCAGCCGTCGCCTGTGAATCGTGACATCAGTTCAAGCATAACACAAAAACCGGATTCGTGCCACAGGGGAAGTGCCCCGGCGGGAGTCCGGCCCGGTTATGGAAAACCG
>DSTFC04002__coassemble_2312_pt1 | contig 9137 bp, 8 predicted proteins | sample DSTFC04002__metabat2_high_PE_021 | metagenome-assembled genome bin DSTFC04002
CCGAAAAAATATTCGGTAATTTCGGAAAGTACCAAAAATTTTTCAATCTCCCTCTTCCGGAAGGGCAGAATAAATATTTTTTACATTTCTGAGCACAAAATGCGTCTTGGTAGAACGTACCCCGTTCTGATTTTTAATCCACTTATGAATCTGCTCCAGATGCTCGGATGAGCGGCAGGATATCTTAATAAGGTAGTCAAACTCTCCTGTCAGATAATAGCAGGAGATAATATTCGGATGTTCCATAATCTGTGCAGTAAACGAATCATTATAGCGGGGATGGTCCAGGCTGACCTCCATCAGCGCTGTTAAATCATTTCCGGTCTTCTGCTCATTTATAATTACCGTATAGGATTCAATAATTCCGGCGGCCTCCAGTTTTCGGATTCGTTCGATAACAGTGGATACGGAAAGATGAATTTCTTTGCTGATGTCAGAAGCCTTTTTCCGGGCATTCTGCTTCAGTATACTGAGAATCTGACGGTCCAGAGAATCCATAAATGCCACTTCCTTTCCTGGTCTTATTATAATATAAAAGCCGAGATTTGTCATTCCGTTATGGGCGAAAGTTATACGTCTTTGTTTCCCTTGACAACCTCCGGCGTCTCACGCAAAATAAAAAAATAGAAACCAGACTGGAAGCATGGCTCCATTTCCTTTCCCGGGACGAGCCGGAGGAAAGCATCCGGCTGATTCAGGATTATCCGGGATTCCGTCCCTAAAAAATTAAAATTCGATAAAAAAATACTTGCATTTCTGGAAAAGCTATTATATAATAATCCTTGCGTTACAAATAATAAGATATGCGCCTTTAGCTCAGCTGGTAGAGCAGTAGACTCTTAATCTATTTGTCCAGGGTTCGAGTCCCTGAAGGCGCACTCACAGCACTGTTTTCGATGACGAAAGAGAGCACCGGGGACGGTGCTTGTTTTTTTGCGCGATGACAAGGACTGCACGCACTGCAATAAAAAAGGCTGTCTGCGACCGAGACGAAGCGAAGCGAAATCGAGGTGCACAGACAGCCTGCGTGCAGTCTTTAGTGTGCTATCCCCGGGAGCCTTCTCAAAGTATCTGAAAATGATTTTTCCGGAACCGTATCAGCCCCTCTTTCTGCATCCTGGAAAGCTCTGCAGAGAGAGCGCTCCGGTCCACAGAGAGATAATCCGCCATCTGCTGGCGGTCAAAAGGAATGGTAAAACTGCGTTTTCCCTGGCTTACAGACTGCCAGGACAGATATTCCAGAATACGTTCCCGCAGACGGCGGGGTGTAATCATATCTATTTTCCTGGACAGGTTCAGATTTTTCGCGGCCAGCACAGTGAGGAGATTTCCTGCAAGCTGGACTTCCGGCCCGGACAGACGGACTCCGTCCAGGATTTTCCGGATATCCAGAAAGAGAATCCGGCAGTCTGTGGCTGCGATTACATTTACCATCAGGGGCTCAGTCCTCAGGCAGGCATACGTCTCTCCGAACACCTCTCCGGTCCCCACATTATCCAGAATGTGGTCGTTTCCCCAGGCGTCATATTTCAGAAGATTCACAGAACCCTCCGTCATCAGTCCCATACGGGAAACCGGTTTTCCTGCGTGAAAAACAACGTCTCCCTGAAGAAAACTTTTCTCCCGTGCCTCTGTATTTTTCAGAAGAAGTTCCAGCTTATCCCGGTTAATTCCGTGGAACAGCCGGTTTTTCCGTATCAGTTCCAGATTCATAAAAGATTTCCTTTCGTTGCTATAACAACATATTTTTCTTTTTCACTATAGTATACTTTGACTGAAAACACAAGAAACAGACAGCAAAAGCCGAAAAAGGAGGATATACATGATCAGAAAAATTATTCAGATTGATGAGGAAAAATGTAACGGATGCGGCGCCTGCGCCCAGGCCTGCCATGAAGGTGCCATCGGAATGGTAAACGGAAAAGCAAAGCTTCTGCGGGATGATTACTGTGACGGACTGGGAGACTGTCTGCCGGCCTGCCCCACCGGAGCCATTACTTTTGTGGAACGGGAAGCCGCGGCCTATGACGCAGAGGCCGTTAAGGAAAACATGAAAAAGAAGAAAATGGGCGGCGGATGTCCGGGTTCTGCATCCCGAAAGATTGAGAAACCGTCCAGGCCTGTTCCGCCCCGTCCGGACAAGGCGCCGGAAGTTTTGGAAAGCTGCCTTTCCCAGTGGCCGGTACAGATAAAGCTGGCTCCCATTCAGGCGCCATACTTCCAGAATGCAAAGCTTCTGGTGGCGGCAGACTGCACCGCCTACGCATATGGAAACTTTCACCGGGAATTCATAGACGGCCATATCACACTGATTGGCTGTCCAAAACTGGACGACGTGGACTATGCAGAAAAACTGACAGAAATCCTGCGTCAGAATGAGATTCAGAGTGTTACGGTTGTCCGTATGGAAGTGCCCTGCTGTGGTGGAATTGAGATGGCAGTGAAAAAGGCGCTGGCGGGCAGTGGAAAACTGATACCCTGGAATGTGGTAACTGTCGGTATTAACGGGGATATTCTGAATAAGAGCTGTTAGAGCATTACGGTTTCAGCCGGGCCGGATGCGTCCAGTCCGGCTGAAACTAGTCATTTGTCAGGTTTCCGTCACCGGAAAGAGGAATGGGCTCTCCAAGATACCGGGGAGACGGCTGGATAATTCCGGAAAAGAAATCTTTGTTCCGGGCCAGAATCTCTCTCAGTTCCCGTGCCCCCTGACCGCGGTAAGTCCTGGTGTCTGCCGGGACGCCATAAGCCTGCAGGCCAAGCTGGCTGGCCAGGTATAAGGCACGGTGCAGATGATACTTCTGGGATATAATCACGACTTTCCGTGCCTGGAAAATGTCCCGGGCCCGGTATAAACTGTCATAGGTGGAAAAGCCGGCATGGTCCATGAACACCCGGGAAGAAGGGATTCCCTTCTCTGAAGAATAATCTTTCATTACCTGCACTTCATTATAGTCTTTTCTTCCATGATCTCCGCTCATAAGAATCCGGGAAGAAACGCCGGACTGATAAAGGGCAATACCGGTATCCAGCCGGTCCTGCAGCATCGGAGACGGGGAGCCGTCCGCACGCACGCCGGCGCCAAGTATCAGAATACAGTCCGCATCCGTAAGCTTTCCGGCCTCCTTCGCAGAGATGATGCGGGAACGGGTGCTGAAAACAACATAAAAATTGATGCCCAGTATCAGAAACAGCACGGCAGTGCAGGCAGGGAAAACAAAACGGATACAGAATTTCCAGGCAGAGCGGGCCCTGCTCCCTGAAATACTTACTTTCCTTTTCAACATATCTCCTCTCCTCCTCTGTATGGTCTATAGTGTACCATACCGGATACCTTTCCGGTACACAAAATTCTTATAGAATTCTTAAAATACTTCGGGAATCCCTTATAACTCTATAATAGAAAGAAATACATCAACAGAGATTAAATTCTATTTGTTTATTAGAGAGGCTGAAAAGCCCGCAAACACGGCGTTTCCCGGTTTAGTTGTGTACCGGGAAGGGGAAAGACGTGACCTTTTTGGGGGAAAGGCGTGTACAAAAAAGGTGTATCTTGTGTCGGAAAAGGGGGCATCCTGTGTACGTTTCCGGTTAAATGTTTTACCCGAAAGGTACACAAAGTGCAGGGCCCGGAGGTTCCCGGGAAATCCGGCAGAGTCGCAGAAATACAAGATTCTGTTTTTTACTTTACAAATGCCTGTATCCTGTATATAATCAGACGTAAAAGAAAGCATTGTTTTGAAAGCCGGCACCTTTTTCGTACACAAAAAGAAAAAGGTTTCACCGGAAAAGTACACATAAAAACGAAACAGCCGGCAGAATCTGAGCCGTGCACAATAACCGCAGGGGTGAAAGGAAACCAGGAGACAGAAGTCCCTATTTCCTCTCGCCCTTGCACTGTATTTGGGGGATTACCCCAAAAGGTACACGAAAAAGAATATCAGGCACCGGAGAGGTACCTTTCCGGTACACGAAACAAGAGGGAGTAACCGCAAAAGTACACATAATAGAAAAAAGGCACCTGGAGGATTACCCTGAAAGGTACACAAAACGGATGCGGGAAGAGACAGAAGAAAAACCGGGGGTATAAGGGGATGACACAAAAATCAAAAAAAGCAGGGGAAAAACATCTGGCGGAACGGGAAATGGTATCCCGCTCCAACGTGCTGATAGAAAGTAAATCCAGCACTTCGCTGTTTGAGCGGAAACTGCTGAATATCGCCATCGCAAAAGCATACATAGAAGACGGGGAGCTGATTGCACGGGTATCCACAAAGGATGTGAAAAGCTATCTGCATATCAGCGGGAATTCCATATACTCCCGTCTGAAGGAGGTCTCCAAGGAAACACTGGGGCATGTAGTCAGCATTGAAGACGATGAAAAAGAGAATTTTATCATGTTTAACGTGGTCAATAAATGTGAGTACCGGGACGGTGTGTTCACCACCCGTTTTACAAAAGAGATGAAGCCGCACATCTACAATCTGAAAAAGGATTATACCCGCATGAGTCTGGATGTGCTCTGCTCCTTCAAATCTCTGTTCACGACCCGGATTTATGAGATTCTGCGGACCCATTATTACCGGTTTGAGCGGGAAAACGCCACGGTGCTGACGGTGCCCAGGCCGCCGAAGAATCCGTATTCCCTTCCGGAACTGAAGTTTACCCTGAACGTAGTGGACGCAAACGCCTCCCGGACCGTAAAGAGACTGGTGGAGCAGGGGCGTTTTGAAGACGCCCTGGAAGAAATCAAAGACGCGCCCTTTTCTGACTGGCGGAATTTCCGCAGAAAAGTGCTGGAAGTAGCCAAAAAAGAGCTGGAGGAATCCGAATATTCGGAAATCTGTTTTGACTATGAACCGGTAAAAAGCGGAAAGGGCGGCAAAGTCTCGGGAGTCCGGTTCTTTGTCCGGAAAAATCCAAACTGTACGCACCACACGGATGCAGGACGGATGCCGCATCCACCGGGAGAATCTCTGCAGGAGATAGCTCCGGATGTGCTGGAAGCGCCACGGGTTGTGGCAGATGAAGGCCTGATACTGGAAGTGGCGGACATTTTTGGAAACGAGCCGGTAACCATTCAGGATATCCGGATGCTTCTGAGGGTTTCCGGAAACAGTGTGGAGGATATCCGCAAAGCCTTTGAACTGGCAGGGGAGCAGAGCTGTATCGAAAATCTGGCAGGCTGGCTGCGCCGCTGCCTGGAAGAAAAATGGTACGAGAACGATAAACTTTTTAAACTGAAAGGAAAAACGACAGAAGAATCCCAGATGACTTTGGATCTTTACCAGGAATATCTGGAAGAGAGGAAGGAAGTGAAGATGCAGTGAAAGCAGAATTTGGCGAGCTTCAGTTTGCCTATGCCATAACCAGGGAAATAGAGGACCGGATTATTTTTTCCGGGCTGAATCTGGGAATCCCCAGTCTGCCAAACCTCAGAAAAGAAGGAGAATGCGGGTTTGACGTAGCATTCGAAGGACCGGTGGTAACCCTGTTTTTACAGTATAAACTGCCGGAAAAACTGACCCGCAATTACGCCAGGGAATGGGCGGATATGGGCGAAAAGCCTTACTACCGCATCAGCATTTACCCGGCGGACCGGTCTGCCCAGCACAACCTTCTGGCAGAGCTTGCCAGAAAAAGCCGAAGGAATCAGGTGTATTACTGCGCGCCCGCATTTACAGACTACCAGGACATGACCGATTTTCAGAAATGCCATATGGTATCGGCCCACAGTGTATTCGTCAACTGCTACGGACTTCCTTATATAGAAGGAAAAGAAGAGCACTGCATCTGCTATCAGGGAGATTCTGACAGCGCGCTGATGTACTCTCAGCCGGAGAACGTGCGTCTGGAGCAGGGCTGGAAAACCGTGCTGGAACAGAGCCGCCAGTATACCTATGACAATATGGATGAGTTCCTGTGGCAGGTACTGGACATGGAAGACATTCCCAGGACCCGGAAAGAGCGGTCTGCAAAAGGGGAGCAGGAGGAAGAGCAGGTTTCTCTGGGCAGAAGACTGGATACTCTGACCCGGGTAGGAAATTATTTTGCCCGTGAAGGAATTCAGCTTTTGCTTCTTAAAAAATAGAAAACGAAAAATCAGACTGGGTGTACACATTTTTGGACACTGGTTCTGCTATTCTTGAAACAGAACAAAGGGAAAACGACTTTAACTGTGAAAAGAATGGAGGAACTGGAAATGAAAAAAGTATATAGAACCGTATTTTTTACAGCATGGGGAGCATCTGTTTTATTCTGCTGGCCGCTGGCAGTGGTGCTTTCGGTAGCAGGACTGACTGTGGAAACCATGGAAGAATCCCGGAAAAACCGGAAGATGAGAACTGTACACTAGAAAGGCTGCCCGGCCTGCCGCCGGGCGGTATTTCCGGTTGCTGTAAATTTCTAAAAATAATGATTGAGATTTTTAGCGGGATATATTATAATAGATTTCACCGGGGTATGGCTCAGCTTGGTTAGAGCGCGCGGCTGGGGGCCGCGAGGTCGCAGGTTCGAATCCTGTTACCCCGATTATCGAAAGATTTCCTTGGCTAAAAGGAAGTCTTTTTTATATAACAGGGAAGGAAGTTTCCTGCACATCCCCACCTGATATAAAAAAAAGCCGGGGCCCCATGGCCCTGGCAGAGGAAAGGTAGTTGTATGTAAAAAGGATTTCTCCTTGTATGGTTCCTACTATACAGGAGAGGTGTGACAAAACTGTGACTTCAGCATGAAGAATTCCTAAAGAGAAAGAAAAGAAAGTATAAAATGCTTTTTATGGTCAGAAAAGAACAGAAGTGGAGGAGGAATGAGCGGATGGAACATGCAGTTATTGAGGCAAAGGACCTGATAAAAAATTACGACGTCAATCCCGAGGATAACAATCCGGAAACACTGATAAAGGTACTGCGTGGACTGAATTTTGCGGTGCAGAAGGGGGAATACGTTTCCATCATGGGCCGGTCGGGCTGCGGGAAAAGCACCCTTCTGAAAATACTGGGAATGATGGAGCGGCCGGACCAGGGAACCGTGTACCTGGACGGTATGGATACAAAAGAACTGTGGAGCGATGAACTGGCGGATCTGCGCCGGCGCAGAATTGGTTTCGTTTTTCAGGAATTTATGCTGATGGAAAGCCTGACCATAGCGGATAATATTGTTCTTCCCCTGATTCTGGACAAGGCCGGAGAGAAGAAAATGCGGGAACGCCTTCAGAATCTGGCGCAGTATTTCGGGATAGAACACCTTCTGAAAAAAAGACCCAGGGCCCTGTCGGGCGGAGAAAAACAGCGTGCCGCTGTCTGCCGTGCCCTGGTGAACAGCCCGGATATCCTGCTGGCGGACGAGCCCTCGGGAAACCTGGATTCGGTCAATGGGCATATTCTTCTGGACATGCTGGATAAGGTGCACCAGGAGATGGGCGGAACGCTGATAGTAGTCACCCATGACGCCGAAGTGGCCAGCCGGAGCCAGAAGACCTTCTTTATGAAAGACGGAGTGATTACCCGGATACTGGAGAGAGGGAGCATGGCGCCGGAGTCATTTCAGAAAGAGATTCTGCTCTGTGCGGAAAAAGTACTTTGAAAAGAAAAAGCAGGGCTTAAATTAAGTCCTGCTTTTCTAAAATCTGTAAATGGAAGCAACGGGGCTCGAACCCGTGACCTCTCGCGTGTGAGGCGAACGCTCATCCCAGCTGAGCTATGCTTCCGTAAAAACTCTACCTTTATATTTTAGCACAATTTTTTGCAAAAGCAAGTACTGAGGGGGAAAAGTATGATGCTGTATAAGATAATATGGAAAAATTATAAAAGCCATCTGAAAAACTATATTGCTTTCTTTGCCTGTTCTATTTGCAATGTGGCACTATTCTTCGCTTTCTGGGCCATACAGAATACTTTTGGGAAGAATCCCGATATGAATGAATCGGCCTATTTTCAGTATGATATGCTGGGGGATTACCTCGTAACGGGGATTTTGATTACGGTACTGACGGTATCTATGCTGCTTTTCTCCCAGAAAAATTATATTCGGTTTCGTCTGAAAGATTATCAGCTCTTTCTGGTACTGGGAATGACAAAAAAGAAATTTCTGCGACTTTTTCTTATAGAATACATACTGAACTGGGGAGTTTCCTTTTTGCTGGGACTGGCAGCTGGTCAGGGAATTTTCCAGGGGATAACTGCTGTACTTGGGACGGCGGCCGGAGAAGAGACGGGGTATCAGCCGGTGGCAAAAGAAGTATACCGCAACACATTTTTAACGGTTATCCTGCTTATGGTCATCGTATTTCTTGCTTTAATGACGTGGATGGAAGGAAAGGAACCGGGCGAGTTTATTCGTTCATCGGAACGGGGAGAAAAACGTCCGGCCCAGAGAAAATGGCTCTGGATAGCCGGGGTGGGCACGGCGGTATGCTTTCTGGCTTTTTTCCTGTTTCGTCAGGGCGGCTGGGGATGGATATGGGCGCATCCGGTCTGGGTTTTAGGGAGTATGCTGATTCTCGTACCGGCAGGAGGTGTTTTTCTGGAGTGGCTTCGAAAACAGAAGTTCTATTATCAGAATCTGCCCTGGCTGAATCCCTTGTATCATAAATACCTGAATAATATGCTGCTGATACTGGTATTGTTTTCCGTGCATTTTACCGTCCTGGGATATGCGGCAAACCAGGTGGCACTGCGGCTTCCTGTGGAGCCGAACAGAACACTCTGGACCTGGGATTACGTGTGGATGGGAAGGGAAGAAAACCAGGACAGCGCGCAGAAAACAGCAGAGAAATATGGCGGTACGCTGACATCAGTTCCTATGATGCGTGTGGTCTCCACCACATTTGACGAACAGATAGGAATACCCGCTTCTGTATATGGAGGACTAACGGGAGAAGAAATAAATCTGGAAGGCCGGGAAATCCTGGTCAGTCTTCCCGGCCAGCGGACAAAAGAGCGGTGTTATCTGGATGAGGAAAAAGGAGAGCGTTACCGCCACCTGATGACGGGAAAATACACCGAAGAGCTTCGGGCAGAATTTTTCCCATTTACCTCTTCCGGGAATTATACAGAGGAAATGACATACGATGTGACAGCCGTAGTTTCGGAGAATCTTTTTGGGGACTATACCCGTTCGATTGCACAGATAGGGTT
>DSTFC04002__coassemble_2327_pt1 | contig 9061 bp, 9 predicted proteins | sample DSTFC04002__metabat2_high_PE_021 | metagenome-assembled genome bin DSTFC04002
CGAAATTATAGTCGCGTGTAAGAATTTTGTCCCGGAGGAACAGAAGCTCATAGAGTTTGGACGGTATCTGAGAAAGCACTATGATTCCGGGGAGATTGGGCGTGTTCCCGGGATTGGACAGATTAAAGATACTCTTCGGAAGGACGAGGACTTGTCTCCTGTTTCTGAGCAGTTATGGGAATCTTACTGTAACAGATTCGTAGGAGATGCGTTTGTGGGAAATTTTGACAGGCATATGGGCAACTGGGGATATCTTGTTTCCAGAACGGGACCGGTAAGGCCTTCTCCGGTTTACGATAATGGAAGTACACTGTTTCCAGCATTATCAGAACATGCGATGAAAACAGAGATTCTCCTGAATCAGAAAGAAATCCTGAAGCGTACTTTGCTATTCCCGAAAGCGGCTTTGACTGTTCATGGAGAAAAAGTAAGCTATTACGATATGCTCTGTTCAGATTTTGAGCCGGAAATTACGAGGGCAGTTCTAAGGACTGTACCGGTTATAAAAGAAAAACTTCCGGAAATCAACCGGTTTATTGATGAGCAGGAATTTCTGTCAGATGTGAGAAAAACTTTTTATAAAACTATGCTTGCTGCCCGCTACTATTTCCTGCTGGAACCTGCATGGGAAATCTGCAGAAACCGGAATTTCAGCCAGAAAGCCTACGAACGTCTGGAGAATGGCATACCCTATACGCAAGCAGTGTTTGAGCAGGATTATGCGAAAATACAGACAGATGCCATCAGGAGGATAACCACATGAAGTTATTATTTAAACAGAGATTTTTTTCGTGGCTGGACAGCTATGACATTTATGACGAGTATGAAAATACAGTTTACGTGGTAAAGGGGCAGGTGTCCTGGGGGCACTGCCTGAAAATATTTGACTTCCATGGCCGGGAAATGGGAATGGTGAAGGAACGCGTGCTTACATTTCTTCCGGCGTTGAGGTGTATGAAGGAGGGCAGCTGATTGGCTCTATCAGCAGGGAACTGACCTTTCTGAAGCCGCGCTACAATATTGATTTTAACGGATGGCATATTGAAGGAGACTGGACGGAATGGAATTATTCTATTACGGACGGCGCGGGGAGAACAGTGGCAGTCATATCGAAGGAACTTTTCCATATGACGGATACTTATGTTCTGGATATTGTGAATCCGGCAGATGCACTGCATGTACTGATGTTTGTGCTGGCAATCGATGCGGAGAAATGTTCGAGGCAGTAAGGGCATAACGGGAGACGGACAACAGATTTGCGGAGAGGGAAAACGGAATGATTGAAGTGGAAGTAAAACTGCCGGTTTCAGATTTGGATAAAACTAAGACAGAGCTTTTTAAAAGGGGATTCCGGGAGACGGCCCTGCTGGAGGAGAGGGATACCTACTTTGATAACCTGCAGGGAGATATAAGAGCGAACGGCGAGGCACTGCGGGTTCGGGAGACAAAAGACCAGAGGACCGGGAAGTGCCGGGCGCAGATGAACTTTAAGGGAAAGGGGATATTTATGGATAAAAACATGATAGCCTTTTGCGGGACATACTGCGGGGTGTGCGAATGGAAAGACAAAATTGGCTGTAAGGGATGCAAAGGCAATAAAGGAGAGATGTTCTGGGGCGAGTGTGACAAAGCAAAGTGCTGTATGGAGAAAGGGTTTGAACACTGTGGAGAATGCCCGGACATGCCCTGCCGGAAGTTAAAAGAGCTGTTCGGCGATGCAGAACATGGGGATGGAGGGGCGAGACTTCATAACCTGAACAACTGGAAAGCTGGAAATTATGTCTACGAAAAGCTGGGAAATTTAGCCCAGGAGAAGGCGAAAGAACTGTGAAAAACGAAAGAAAATTTTTTCCGGATGCGGAAACGGTGTATCATAAAGACTATCAGTGTGATTATTACAGAGGCATTGTTGTGGACGGGGAAGTCCGCTGTACTCCCGAAATTCTTCTCCGGAGATGAAAGAGAAGCTGGAAGAATACAAAAGGGAGAAAGCGGAGGCCGAACGGCGTCAGGGAGTTCATTTCCTGGACCCGGGTGACTGGAAGGAGTGGGTATACCTTTATGACCGGGGACTTTACCGGTACCGCTACATGAACCAGAACCGGCCTGTTTCGACCACGGTCTCCCGGTTTGGATACCCGGTTGTGGGTGCATATCTGGACCGGAAGGGGCAGGAGGACAAGGTGTTTTACGAGTCCCGGATACGGGGAATATCGGACGTGCTGAATCTTCCGGGGCGAAAGGACGTATGGAAGATTAACCGCGTTACAGAAATCCGTCAGAAAGAGAATAAAGACGTGGAAGTCACGGTGGTTTACCAGGAGTACGGGAATATACGCCATGACTTTAAAAAAGAGGAGCAGGAAAGGACGATTACAGTAAAACGGAAATGGTCCTGCTTTAATGAACTGATGGATTATTTTTCGGATTTGTGCCGGTAAGGTTCGTCCCGCATTTTTGTGAAAATGATGGTTTTGGGAGGCGTCTTATGAATGACGTGAAAAGAAAGAAGAAATCTTATATCGGACCGGGAATATTTTTACTGGTTATTTTGGGGTTTCTGCTGCTTTCGTGGAAAACCGGTCCGATAGAAAATTTCTTTGATACGGAAGAGGTATATGAACTGGATACGGTATGGTATGGCGACGGGGAGGCGGAGGGAGTCAGCAGTCTGCCCGCTGTTTTTGCGTGTGATGAGACGGGGACAGCAAGTATTCATACCACTATCCCGGAAGACTGGGCGGAGTATGGAAATACGTTCTGCTTCCGGGCGTCGCAGGAGGCGGTCCGTGTCTGGATTGACGGAACTTTAATGCTGGAGCAGGGGCAGAGTGATTCGGGAATGGTGCTTTTCGGGGAGACGCCTTCCAGCAGCTGGGTGCTGATGCGCCTGCCCGCCGACAGTGCCGGGAAGGAACTGCGGATAGAACTGTCCTCGCCCTACGAGGAATATCAGGGGCTTCTGAATGAAGTTTACATCGGGACGAAGGCGGCCATCCTGTTCTTCCTTTTTCATATGTATGGGCTGGGATTTTCCGTGGCCATTCTGCTTCTTGTGATGAGCGGGATTATGCTTTTGTTTTATGTGCTGTATTTTGCCAGAAGGGTATCCGGAAACCAGTTTTTCTTTCTGGGGATTTTTGGAATGCTGGCAGGAATCTGGATGCTCGGGGAGAGTCACATGCTGCAGTTTTTTACGGGAAGACTGCTGGCGTGGTATAATCTGACGCTGGTTGCCCTGCATCTGCTGCCTCTTCCTTTGCTGCGGATTGTGGAAAAGCTTCCGGATTTTTCCTACCGGTTTATCTGCAGATTCAGCCGGTATTTCCTGATGGCATATCTGGGTGTGCTGATAGTGCTTCAGGTTACGGGAATCCGGGATTTTATGCAGATGCTGAATGTGTCGCTGGTGATTCTGCTTCTGATGTGTATTGGAATTCCACTTTTTATTTACTGGGATTATCTGCACAATAAAAATAAGAAAATTCACTCTATGGTAGTGGCGCTTACGGTGTTCTGCGCCTTTGCGGGTCTGGAACTGGGATATGACCTGATTAACATCCGGAGGGAACTGGGCGGCTTTCTGCAGACGGGAGTTCTGGCGTTTTATGTCATCATCTGTTTTGCCAGTATCCGCCATACGCTGGAACTCTATGTGAAGGGACTGGAGTCTGCGTATTATAAGGAACTTTCCTATAAAGACCAGCTGACGGGCTGTATGAACCGGCGGGCGTTTACAGAGCGGGAAAATGCCTGGGTTCCCGGCCAGGAGGACGTACTGCTGATGGCGGATTTGAACTGCCTGAAGCAGGTGAACGATTTGCTGGGGCACCACGTGGGAGACGAGTATATCCAGAACTGCTCTGCGGCCATGCGGGAAATTTTTGAGGAGAAGGGAACCTGCTACCGGATTGGCGGCGATGAGTTTCTTTTCTGGGGCAATTCTATTCCGGAAGAGGAGATGCGGGAACTGGAAGAGCGGTTCCGCTCCCGGGTCGCAGAAAAATGCCGTGCCATATCGCCGCTGTGCAGCGTGTCAGTGGGCAGTGCGTTTGCCCGCCCAGAAGACCGCTCGATTGAGGAAATTATGCGGTGGGCAGATAAAAAGATGTACGAGAACAAGCGGCGTATGAAGAGTCAGCCGCCGCTTCGGAAAGAACCTGTGTCAGAGGAATCATGAGACAGAGGAAGAGTAAGACGAAAGACGGGAGGAAGAGAAGAGATGAAGTCATACTATCGGATAGATGCAAAGCCTGCGGCCAGCCCGGAGGCGGTGATTCAGGGGGACCATTACCGGTTTACGGTTCTGACGCCCTGGCTTATGCGGCTGGAATACAGTGAAACGGGGAAGTTTGAAGACCGGGCTACCCAGTGTGTGTGGAACCGGGAGTTTCCCGTGCCCGGATTCCGGGTGCAGGAAGAGGAGAATTCTTTAAAAATTATCACGGAGGGTATTCATCTTCAGTATGATAAACAGCCGTTTTCCGCAAACGGATTATCGGTAACGGCAGTGGGAGATTTCAGCGCCTACAACAGTACCTGGAAGTATGGAGAAGAGGTAAGAGACCTCCTGGGAACGGCGAGAACCCTGGACGGGGCAGACGGCGCGGTGAAACTGGAGCACGGACTGATATCCCGAAACGGGTTTTCCGTGCTGGATGACAGCCGCTCCCTGGTGATTCGGGAAGACGGATGGGTGGAGCCCAGAAAAGAAGGCGGCGTGGATATCTACTTTTTCGGGTACGGACATCAGTATGAAAAGTGCCTGCAGGATTTTTACCGGCTTACGGGGAACACGCCCCTTTTGCCCAGGTACACGCTGGGTAACTGGTGGAGCCGCTACCATAAGTACTCTGCGGAGGAGTACAAAAATCTGATTCGCCGGTTTCAGAAGGAGGAGATTCCTTTTTCGGTTTCGGTGATTGACATGGACTGGCATCTGGTGGACATTGACCCGAAATACGGGAGCGGATGGACGGGATATACCTGGAACAGGGAGCTGTTTCCAGACCCGGCAGAGTTTCTGGAGTGGCTGCACGGGGAAAACCTGAAGGTAACCCTGAATGTGCATCCTGCCGATGGGGTCAGACCCCATGAGGAGGCTTACCGGGCCATGGCGGAGGTGCTGGGAAAGGACTGGGAGCAGGAAGAGTTTATTGATTTTGACATTACAGATCCGGATTTCCTGGATGCGTATTTTCAGTATCTGCACCACCCCAATGAGGGAATCGGCGTGGATTTCTGGTGGGTGGACTGGCAGCAGGGAACTACAACGAAAATCCCGGGGCTGGATCCGCTGTGGATGTTAAACCACTATCATTATCTGGACAGTAAGCGTAACGGGAAGCGGGGGCTTACGTTTTCCCGCTATGCGGGCATTGGCAGTCACCGGTACCCGGTGGGCTTTTCCGGGGATACGATTGTGACCTGGGAGTCCCTGGATTTCCAGCCGTATTTTACGGCGACGGCCAGCAATGCGGGGTATGGCTGGTGGAGCCATGACATCGGCGGCCACATGTTCGGATACCGGGATGAGGAGCTTTCGGTGCGCTGGCTGGAGTTCGGCGTATTTTCACCGCTGAACCGTCTGCACAGTTCCAGCAGTCCGTTCAATGGGAAGGAGCCCTGGAATTATCAGGAGCCGGCACAGCAGATTATGAAACGGTACCTGCAGCTTCGGCATGAGCTGGTTCCCTATCTGTATACGATGAACTGCGGTGCGGCGTTTAAGGGGCGCCCTCTGGTCAGGCCCATGTATTATCTGGAGCCGGAACGGCAGGAAGCCTATGAGGTGCCCAATGAATATTATTTTGGAACGGAGATGATTGTCTGTCCCATTACCCGGCCCAGGGAGAAAGCCTCCCGGATGGCAGGTTTCGCAGCCTGGATTCCGGAGGGACAGTGGTTTGATTTCTTCAACGGCATAGTATATGACGGCGGACGGATGCTGACGCTTTTCCGGGGACTGGATGAAATCCCGGTACTGGTAAGGGCGGGCGGTATTCTGCCGCTGGCAGACCTGGAGCCGTATACGAACAGCGTGGAAAATCCGGCTGCTCTGAAAATCCGGATTTATCCGGGCGCGGACCATACGTTTGTACTGCAGGAGGATAACGACGGCGGTGAAGACCGGAAGAGTGCGTCCACGAAGCTGAAGTGGAACTGGTCGGAGGGACGTTTTGTCATTGACAGACCACAGGGAAGTCTGGATGTCCTTCCCGCACGCAGAAGATTTACCCTGGAATTTGCCGGAGTGACACCGAAAGAGGCGGTGGCCCTGGCGGACGGGGAAGCACTGGAAATCCGGCAGGAGTACAGCCAGGAGAACCGGATGCTTCAAATCTTCCTGCCGGAACTGCCTTCGGATACACGGATAGAAATCCGGTTTGCAGAAGGGGAAAACCAGGCGGAATATGACTGGAAGCAGGAGTTTTTTAAACGGCTGTACCAGGCAGAAATGCTGTATGCGGAGAAAGAAAAACTTTATGGTTACCTGGAGCAGGGGGTAACCCCGCTGGAAATGGCCGGCATTCTGGGAACGAGAAACCTGGAAGATTCTGTAAGGAATGCACTGCTGGAGCCTCTCCTGGCGAAAAATAGAAAATGATTTCGGAAATCTCCATTCTGTGATTGACAGAGTGGGGATTTCTTTATAGAATACAATTAACAATTAGGTTAAATGTTAAATGTATTATTTTTCTGGAAAGAATGTGATGTGCATTGAGTCTGCAGAACACCTGGAAAGCACTGGCGGATCCCATCCGCCGGGATATCTTAAATCTCCTGAAAAGCGGGAGACTTTCCGCAGGAGAAATCGGAGCCCATTTTCCGGTTACAGGAGCTTCCATTTCCCGGCATCTGTCCGTTTTGAAAGAGGCAGATTTAATTCGGGATAAACGGGAAGGCAAGTATATTTATTATGAACTGAATGCCTCGGTACTGGAGGAAATCATGCTGTGGGTTACAGATTTAAAGGGGGAAACGGAGTATGAAAAAACAGATGAAAGAGAATAAGTGGCAGCTGGTGGTATCGTCTCTTGTTATTCTGCTCCTGGAGCCGGCGGGCTGGATACTGGAGGGAAAACTGTCGGGGATGCCGCTGGCTCTCCTGGCAACGCACTGGATCTGTATCCTGTTTACGTTCCATGACAGAAAAAATAAGGACCAGAACAAAAAGGCGATGGGACTCGTGCTGTGGACGATTCCTGCCTTGTCCCTGTTTTATGGGGCCGTAAATTCTGTCATCCAGTCCGGCGGTGGAAGCAGTGCGGTCTTTTCCATTGTGCTGTACTTTGGGTTTGGACTGATATTTGCTGTTTTTGGAAATTATCTTCCCAAGGTCCGGCAGAACCGGACGATAGGAATTAAGGTGAAGTGGGCCCTGGAAAATGAAGAAAACTGGAACGCTACACACCGTTTCAGCGGAAAACTGTGGATGGCAGCAGGGATTCTGAGTATGGTCTGTGCCTTGTTTCCGGATTTGGGTCTGAGCGCTCTGGTATTCGGACTTGTGATTGCCGGGGCGGCTCTGATACCCTGCCTGTACTCTTACGTTTACTACCGGAAACAGTTAAAGGAAGGCCGGGCAGAGTTAATCCGGACCGGCCCGGGAAAGAAAGCGGTTACGGCGCTGATTACGCTGGGAACCGCCGTGTTTGTGGTGTGGGTCCTTTTTGCCGGAAGCATGGAGATTGTATGGCAGGATACTTCGTTTACCATAGAGACAGTGTACTGGAGTGACCTGACGGTAGAGTACCGTGACATTGAGGCGATGGAGTATCAGGAAACCGATGCGTCGGCAGGCTCTTCCGGAAGCCGGACAAACGGGTTCGGCAATCTGCGGCTGTCCATGGGTTCTTTTGAAAATACTGTTTACGGGGATTATACACGCTATACCTATGCCTCCTGCGATTCCTGCGTGGTTCTGACAGTGAAGGGGGAAACGGTGGTGATAAACGGGCCGGATGACGCCGCCACCCGGACGATTTATGAGAAGCTGGAGGAAAAGTGCTTAGATAATTATGTCTGACGCAGTTTTTCTGGTGGGGCTGGAAATAGACAGCCCCTTTTTTAAAGATACACTCAAATTTTAAAAATTATCTACTTATGCCAAGTTTTGACATCAAGGCCTCTTGAAGAACCCTCGATACATTTAAGTGGGCTTCTTCTGCCTCCCTGTTCAGCCAGTTTGGAAGCGTTACATTCCTTCTGACTGTTTTAGTATCAATTTTTCTCCGATAAACATCAAAATCAATATCCACTAGAGATTTTTGACTTTCACCTTCTTCAGCAAATGTTCCTTTATCGGAATCAATTTCCCGATAATCAGACGGTAATGGTATTGCCTCTCCATTATCCTGCATTGAAATTCCCTTTAAGCCGATAGCATCCCGAGCCATTTCAATAGCATCCTGCATATTTTTTCCTTCTGTCAAAATTTTCATGTCAGGAACTTCTACCAAAACCACTGTATCGGTCTGTGTAAAAATCACTGGATAAACAGCTTTCATATTAAACCTCCTGATTATACTGCCTGGAAAAGTAAATTTTACGCCCCCCATTTTTTTAATATTGCTTTTGCAAGACGTTCATCTATTTCTTTATGCCTTGGCACTTCTTCTGTTTCGTTCCCGCGTCTATAAACGTCATGTCTGCCTCCGTGCCTTTCAAATATAAATCCGGCTTGCTCAAGTCTCTTCACCAGGTCTCGTTGTTTCATTTTCCGTGTATCTCCTTTCATGAATGTATTATACACATTTTTTACACATTTATCAATAAGAAATATAAGTTTATTTTTTCTACAAACCTTCTGGCTGTCCAAACTTTTGTACACATGATACGTCATAATGACACTATAAAGAAACAGAAAAGCAAAACTGAAAGAAGGAGTGGAAATTATGAAAGGATATTTTGTGGCAGAAGGTTACATGGGATATGTCAATGGCGAATACAAATTATTTGCGGATGAATCGGATTACAAAGAGTACATGGAAGACTAGGGGAGGAAGGAAAAATGAGCGGAGTATATGAAGAGCAGGTGGAAAACTTTTTTTGTAAGAGA
>DSTFC04002__coassemble_2385_pt1 | contig 8826 bp, 5 predicted proteins | sample DSTFC04002__metabat2_high_PE_021 | metagenome-assembled genome bin DSTFC04002
CCGGACAAAATTTGAACGGGATATTGAAGAACTGGAAGGAAATCTTGGAATTGGCTGTATTTCGGACTTTGAACCCCAGCCGCTTCTGATTCAGTCACACATGGGCAGTTTTGCCATTACTACAGTGGGAAAAATCAACAATATGGATCAGCTTTTAAAGACGGTCTATGAAAACGGACACTCTCATTTTCAGGAGATGAGCAACGGGCAGGTCAATGCCACAGAGCTTGTGGCGGCCCTGATTAGCAAAAAGGATTCTTTTGTGGAAGGTATCCGCTATGTACAGGCTCTGGTTGACGGTTCCATGACTCTGCTTCTTATGACAAAGGAAGGAATCTATGCGGCCCGGGACCGGTTTGGCCGGACACCTGTAGTAATTGGCCATAAAGAAGACGCCTACTGTGCTTCTTTTGAAAGTTTTGCCTATATCAATCTGGGCTACCGGGATTATAAAGAACTGGGGCCCGGAGAAATTGTTTACATGACTCCGGAGAGTGTGGAAACGGTCAGTCCTCCTCTTGAAAAGATGCGGATCTGCTCCTTCCTCTGGGTTTACTATGGATACCCTACTTCGTCTTATGAAGGAGTCAATGTGGAACAGATGCGTTACAACTGTGGGAGCCTGCTGGCCAAACGGGATCAGGGAGCCGTAGAGCCGGACTGTGTGGCCGGAGTGCCGGATTCCGGCCTGGCCCATGCTATCGGATATGCCAATGAATCCGGTATTCCTTTTGCAAGACCTTTTATTAAATACACGCCTACCTGGCCCAGGTCCTTCATGCCTGCCAGCCAGAACCAGCGAAATCTGATTGCCAGAATGAAACTGATTCCCGTACAGGCCCTGATTGAAGACCGGAAGCTCCTGCTGATTGACGACTCCATCGTCCGGGGGACACAGCTCCGGGAAACCACAGAATTTTTATACCAGAGCGGTGCGAAAGAGGTTCATGTACGGCCTGCCTGTCCGCCTCTGCTTTACGGATGTAAATATCTGAACTTCTCACGTTCCAAATCAGACCTGGATTTGATTACCCGCCGGGTTATCCGGGACTGGGAAGGCGATAATGCTGAAAAATATCTGGAAGAATATGCCGACCCCAACAGCGACCGGTATCAGAAGATGCTGGATGAAATCTGCCGCCAGCAGAATTTCACCTCTCTCCGCTATCATCGGCTGGATGATTTAATTCAGTCCATCGGCATTGATTCCTGCAGGCTTTGCACCTACTGCTTCAACGGTGCAGAATAGTCGACTGGGGACGGGTACAGGCCAGCCTGTACCCGTCCCCGACGACAATTACAGTAAAATATCATCTATTTTCTGATAGTTTTTCATGTCATAACTTTCAACTGCATTTCCTTTTACGACATACAGTGTGTCTTCGATATAGACTCCCCGGGTGGTCTGCCAGCCGCCTCCGTTGACTTCTTCGTCCATGGCCAGAACAAAGCCTTCTCCTTCTTTATACTGGAAAACATAATAGTGTTCCTGGTCTCCGGAAGCGGAAAATCCGATAAGATTTTTTTCTGTGTCTATCAGAACGGCTTTATAGTCGCTGGAAACATCGGTATAATAGGTGTCTTCAATGGTGTAGGACGCTACTTCCCGGACGTCCTCCGGACTGGAGATATCAAACATGGAAATTTTTACTCCTTCCGTGATACCGGTCTCCGGGTCTGTGTCCATGCCTATGCCAATCAGAAGTCCTTCCCCATAGGGATGCAGATAATCGGAAAATCCGGGGATTTTGAGGCTTCCGATAATCTGAGGCTTTGACGGACTGGACAGGTCCACGGAAAACAGGGGATCTGTCTGCTCATAGGTTACAAAATATCCGGTGTCTCCCATGAGCCTGGCAGAATAAACCGATTCTCCCCTTGCCAGGTCTTCGATTTTTCCCGTTATCTCCATGTCCTGATTCAGAATATATACGGCGCTGGTTTCGCTGCCGGTTCCTGAAAACGTGGTGACAACCCGCAGATAACCGTCGTATTCGTCAATACAGAAAGAGTCATGAACCGTTCCGTTTACCTCACCCCGCGCGCCTTCCCCGAAGGCTCCTTTTCCATAAGGAAGCCGCAGAATGGATGTCCGGTTTGTACCGTTTCCTGCAGGACCGGGCACATATTTGCTTTCGTAAATATAAATGCTGTCGCTTCCCACATAGCATTCCCCGTAATTGGAGAGAACCGCCTTTTTATCCACCGGTTCTCCCGGCTTTTCCGTGTTTACAGAAGTAACAACCAGATACTGGCTCGCATGCTCATCCGGCATCAGAATTTCACCTGCCGCCAGATAATTGCCCCGTACCTGCGGAATATAGCTGTCCAGGTTGGAACTGCTCATCTCATACCCTACATCAAACTGACTGAACAGATAGAGAAAGCCGTCCGCAAACCGGGAGGTGATATAATAACCGCTCTGCACCAGGGTATCCGTTTCCACCGGAGCGGACACATCGGAAATGTCGTAGGTCACACAGACTGTTTCATTCTCATAATTTTCGTAACCACTGCTGAAGCTGACCGCTTTCTCCCGGTTTCCCAGAACGAAAAGACTGCTGTCCTGCACATAGAATTCCCGGGCTGTCACTCCCTCTTCCAGCTGAATTCTCCCGGCTTCCTTCATAACAGTTCCGGACACATCCACAATGCTGATTTCCTGCTGGTTCTCTCTCAGCACATAAAGCCGGGTACCATCCGTTTTTACAATGTCTGCTTCTCCTACCCCTTCTGTCCGGACGTTCGTGCCGGAATAACTTTCCGTCCCGGACCGGGCTGCACCCATATCGGACGAAGCGGCGGAATCTGCCGCACTTTCTTTCAGAAACACCATGCCGCCGTCGGAAGATGTCGCCGTTTCCTCTGCCGAGGCCTCCAGGCAGGCATAGATTTCGCTGTAATCCTCCGGGCTTACCGCCTGGCTGTGTGTTTCGCTGTCTCCGGAACCGGAAGACGTATACCGTGTATCTGTACGCGGACCATCCATCACCTGCACAGCCACCAGTACCAGGGCCAGGCAGGCCGCCAGGGGAAGCACTGCCCTGGTCAGAATCCGTTTTCCACGTTTCCGGACCGAAGTCTTTTTTACGGTCTCCGTCTCCTGAATCTTCCGGTATATCTGCTCTGGAAGAAGACTATCCGGCACTTCTACATCCTGTGTTGCGGTATCCAGCTCTTCCAGAATCTTTTTTTCTTTTTCTGTCATCGCAGTACCTCCTTACTCTTCTTTCAGAACCACACTCATTTTTTCCAGAGCCCTGCTGCGCCTGGAACGGACCGTATTCGCATTCATTTTCAGCATTTCCCCAATCTCCCGGCTGGTATATCCGCCAAATACGGACAGCGCCACGATGGTCTGTTCTTCCCCGTCCAGAATAAAAAATGCCTTCTGCACGTCTATCCGCAGTCCGTCGCAGGGCTCCTCCTTGGCATGATGGGGCAGAAGCTCCTGCTCCGTCCGTTCCTTCCCTTTCAGTTTTTTACGGCACACATTGGCCAGAATCGTAAAAATCCAGGCCCGGAAAGCCTCTTCCTTCCGCAGCTTATGTATATTCTCGTACGCAGCCAGTACCGCCTCACTGACCGCATCTTCCGCATCCTGGCTGTGACGCAGCATACACAGGGCAAACCGGTACAAATCCCGGTATACCGTTTTGTAAAGCTCCGTAAAACCTGCCGCATCCACAATCATGGCGCTCACCTCCCTCAGTCGTGCTCCATTTTTGTCCCTCTTATCTGTTAGAGTAAAAAAAGGCCTCTTCTGTTGCATGAAACAGAAAAAAATTTCGCTGGGGACGGGTACGGGCCGGCCCGTACCCGTCCCCAGCTACAATTCAAAAATAATTCAGTCATTTGCAGCAAAGCCCCATCCCCCGAAAGGGACAGGGCTTCCAGACTCTGTCTTTATTGTTTTATAGTCTTTATTGACTTTCGCGTAAAAATGCTTCCTTATAAATGGGCTCCAGGGTCTCTGCTTTAAATGTATCAAAATCTGTGTAAATCTCTGTGCAGAAACTGTCCAGGGCCTCATCGCTGATGCCTTCCTCTTCCTTCCACTCTGAAAGAGAGGTAACCCAGAACTTGTCCACAAATCCCCAGGACGCATCATTTCCTTTGCTCTCCAGCATGTAATCCAGCCCGTACTGCGCTCCCTCGCCGGCATTGATACCTGTTACAATAATTGAGGTGCTGTCAAACATATGATTTCCGAAAGGCTGCAGAATATCATTTTTCCACTCCTCCGCAATCGTGCCGTCCTGGACAGACTGGTCCACCTCATCCCGGTATGCCGAAAGTTTCTCCCGGAATTTGTCAAGAAGCCGGGCCCTCTGTTCTTCCGTCACTTCCGCGGACGCCTCTTTGGTCTCCTCCTTGTCCTCTGCGGCAGTCTCCTCCGTCTGTTCGGGCTCTTCTGGTCCTCCTCATAGTTTTTATAAAACATCCGGAGCCGGGGCATTCTACTGCCCCTGGTTTCCGTTGTCTCTGTAATAATTTATCAGACATCCCTTCCGGATAATCTCCCGTTCTGTGTCTGTCAGCTCACCCAGAGTAAACTGGGTTTCCTTCCACTCTTCTCCATTTCCTACAATATAAGCCTTCACAGCGGCATCTTTTTCCTCAATGGCCTTTCGAATTTCCGGCACAAAGATATAGTCGCCGTTTTTAAAGGAAAGGCTGGTATGCTCCTCGTCCGTCAGGAAGGGCAGCATGCCCCAGTTAATCAGGTTGGAGCGGTAACGTTTGGTGGCGTACTCCGAAGCGATATTCGCCCAGCCGCCCAGTACCTTCTGGCAGGAAGCCGCCTGCTCTCTGGCAGAACCGTCTCCCGGCTTTACGGCAAAAATCGTACTGCCAACACCGATGTTTCCTTTTCCTGCCTCCGGGAAATGCTCCTGGATTTTTGCCATCACCGGCCGCAGCTCTTCCAGTGCATCCAGCGGACAGGTTCCCGCCTCAATGGCCTTCTGGGCCTTCTGCACTTCTTTTGCCCGCCCCACATAGGCCGGGTCTTTCCGGGAAAGTGCAAACTCCGCAAGCCCCAGAGGATTGGAACGGTAGGAAGAGGTCTCCCCGGAAGGAATCAGCTCATCGGTGGTCGTCACCGGGTCGTGAATCTCAGAAACCACTTTCAGCACCAGGTTTTCCGGCAGAGCGCTCATGGCCGGCCAGTCCTTGATGTTGGGGCCGAACTTAATCTCCACCGACGGGTCCGCGACACCGTGGCTGTCAAATACCCGGTTGGCGTAAATGTTGCTGTCAAAATGATACACCGGATTTTTGTACTGCACATCCATATCCGTGGCCGGGGTTAAAAATCCTTTGTTCGCCGCTGTAGCCGCAATGGAACGGGCGTCCATCAGAGCCACGGACGCAATCTGTCCGCTCTGCAGTTTGGAACCCTCTCTGTTGGGGAAGTTCCGGGTAGAGTGACGAATGGAAAACGCACCGTTTGCCGGCGTGTCTCCCGCGCCAAAGCAGGGCCCGCAGAAGGCTGTCTTCACAATCGTTCCCGCTTCCATCAGGTCTGCTACCGCCCCGTTTTTCACCAGTTCCATATAGACAGGGGTACTGGCCGGGTAAACACTGAAGGTAAACTCATCAGAGCCGATATATTTTCCGCGAATAATGTCCGCCGCCGCGCAGATATTTTCAAAGCCTCCGCCCGCACAGCCGGCGATGATTCCCTGGTCCACATAAAGTTTTCCGTCCACAATCTTGTCCTGAAGAGAGTACTCCACTGCCCCGTCCAGGCTGACCAGCGCCCGCTGTTCCACATCGTGAAGCACATCTTTTAAGTTGGCATTCACTTCTTCAATCGTATACACATTGCTGGGGTGGAAGGGCATGGCAATCATCGGCTTAATCTCACTCAGGTTTACGGAAACCATGCCGTCATAGTAGGCCACTTCTCCCGGATTCAGGAGGGCAAAATCCTCCTCTCTTCCGTGAATCTGATAGAATTCACGGATTCTGTCGTCTGTCTGCCAGATAGAGGAAAGGCAGGTCGTTTCCGTAGTCATAACATCAATGCCTATCCGGAAATCCGCACTCAGCTTCTCCACACCGGGACCTACAAATTCCATCACTTTATTGTTGACATAACCGTTTCCAAAAGTGGCTCCGATAATGGCCAGCGCCACGTCCTGGGGACCTACCCCTTTTGCCGGTTCCCCGTCCAGATAGATGGCGATGACTTCCGGCCGCTTAATATCATAGGTTCTGCCCAGAAGCTGTTTTACCAGTTCCGGTCCTCCCTCGCCCATGGCCATGGTTCCAAGAGCCCCATACCGGGTATGACTGTCCGAGCCGAGAATCATTTTTCCGCCGCCTGCCAGCATCTCCCGGGCAAACTGATGGATGACTGCCTGGTGAGGCGGCACGTACACTCCGCCGTATTTCTTCGCGCAGGTCAGGCCAAACATATGGTCATCCTCGTTAATCGTTCCGCCTACCGCACAGAGACTGTTGTGACAGTTGGTCAGCACGTAGGGAACCGGAAACTTCTCGAGTCCGGACGCCCTGGCCGTCTGAATGATGCCTACAAAAGTGATGTCATGGGAAGTCAGCCTGTCAAACTTAATCTGCAGCTGCTCCATATTTCCGGAAACATTGTGGCTTTCCAGAATTCTGTATGCCATAGTCTCCCGGAGGGCTTCCTCCCGGCTGGTTTCCTTTCCCGTCTCTGCCTTAATTTTCTGCAGGGCCTCCGGTCCATCGGCTGTCACTTCCCTGCCGCGAACCAGGTAAACCCCGGTATCATACAGTTTTACCGTCATATTTCTGCCTCCTTAATCCCAGGTTTTGTCCTCTTCCTGCAAAAACTTCAGATGGTCTGCCACCATCAGGGCAATTTTAAACGTCAGCGCGTCCTCAAACACACGCACGTCCAGCCCTGTCTGTTTCTGTATCTTTTCCAGACGGTAAACCAGCGTATTGCGGTGTACAAAAAGCTGTCTTGCCGTTTCGGAAATGTTCAGGCTGTTTTCAAAAAATTTATCCACTGTGGAAAGTGTCTCCTCATCGAACTGTTCCACCGCTTTTCCGGAAAATACCTCTTCCAGGAACATCTCGCACAGAGAAACCGGCAGCTGGTGTATCAGACGTCCGATTCCCAGTTCTCTGTAGGAAAACACATTGCGTTCTGTGTAAAAAATCCTGCCCACATCCAGAGCCATGGCCGCTTCCCGGTAAGACTGAGAGACATCTTTGAGCTCCTCGATAATCGTGCCGTAGGACACCCGTACATTGGCCATGGCCTCTGTATTCACTGCGTCCACCAGCATGTGGGCCATATTGTTTATCTCCCTGTATTCTTCCGTGTCCTCCAGGGCCTTAATCAGAATGACATGGCGCTCGTCTACTGCGGTAACAAAATCCCCCGTACCGGTAGAGTAGATTCCCCGAATCATATCCAGCACCATGCTGTCCTCCGGATTTTTCGGCTCCACCAGGATGACGACTCTTCGCTGTTCTACCGGAATGCTCAGTTTTTTCGCCTGATTATAAATATCCACCAGCAGCAGATTGTCCAGTATCAGGTTCTGCATAAAACGGTTTTTATCCATCCGCTCCCTGCTGACCCGAATCAGGCTTTCAATCTGGCTGACGCAGAGGTGTCCGGTGATGGAAAAATCTACCGGTCCCTCCGGATTTGCCAGTACCAGCACGTAGACCGGCTCCAGCTCGTCACAGATAATAAAAAAAGCCCGGTCCTCCTGAATTTTCTCTTCTTCCGCACCGGTTTCACCCAGTCCGGAAAGAAATGCCGGCACTTCCTTTCGCAGTTCTTCCCCCGGCTCTCCGGAACAGCCCAGAAGTCCCCCCTCCATGCTCCAGACAGAGCAGTGGCACTGCACGATTTTTGCTATTTCATGTATCGTTCTCTGTAGAATCTGATTGGATAACATGGTTTTCATCCTCCCTGACTAATCCACGCCGTCCCGCATAACGGCGTTTTAAAACAGCAAGGGGCCGTTTCTACCGGCCCCTTTCCTGTTTTTATAGATATGAAATTAAAGCCTCTTCAGTAATTCTTCCCGCTCTGCTTCATATCCGGGTTTTCCAAGCAGCGCGAACATGTTTTTCTTATAACTTTCCACACCCGGCTGGTTAAACGGATTTACTCCAAGGATATATCCGCTGACTCCACAGGCAAACTCAAAGAAATAGAAAAGCTGTCCCAGGCTGTACTCGTCCTGAGCCGGGATGTTTACCCGAAGATTCGGAACATCACCGTCTGTGTGCGCCAGGATGGTACCGTTCATGGCATTTTTGTTTACAAAATCCATGTTCTTTCCAGCCAGATAATTCAGTCCGTCCAGATCCACCGGTTCTTCCTGAATCGTAATTTCCGCACGGGATTTCTCGATACTCATTACGGTTTCAAAAAGAATGCGGTTTCCGTCCTGAATAAACTGTCCCATGGAATGCAGGTCCGTGGTCAGATCCACAGCTGCCGGAAAGATACCCTTCTGGTCTTTTCCTTCGCTTTCTCCGTAAAGCTGCTTCCACCATTCATTTACATAATGAAGACATGGTTCATAGTTTGCCAGAACCTCTACGGTCTTGCCCTTGCGCAGAAGAATGTTTCTTACTGCCGCATACTGCATGGCCGCGTTGCTTTCAAAAGGCTGTTCCAGCGCGTCTTTTCTGGCTTCCCGGGCTCCTTCCATAAGCTTTTCAATATCGGCGCCGCTCACAGCAATAGGAAGCAGGCCTACAGCAGTCAGTACAGAGTAGCGTCCGCCTACATCATCCGGAACTACGAAAGTTTCATATCCTTCTTCTGTGGCAAGGTTTTTCAAAGCTCCTCTTGCTTTATCT
>DSTFC04002__coassemble_2433_pt1 | contig 8693 bp, 7 predicted proteins | sample DSTFC04002__metabat2_high_PE_021 | metagenome-assembled genome bin DSTFC04002
ACTTTTCTGCCACTTCATAGATGAGACGTTCGGTATCTTCCCAGCCGAGGCAGGGGTCGGTGATGGATTTTCCGTATTCCATGTTACCGCCGATGTTCTGCCGGCCTTCTTTCAGGTAGCTTTCAACCATCACGCCTTTTATCAGTTTCTTTAATTCGGGATTGTAGTTTCTGGTGTGGAGCACTTCGCTGACAATCCGTATCTGTTCTTTGAACTGTTTGTTGGAATTGGAATGGTTGGCGTCCACTATGACTGCCGGATTCTGCAGATTTTTCTGCTGGTACAGCTGCCAGAGCCGGATGCAGTCCTCATAGTGGTAATTGGGCACGGAGGTTCCGTATTTGTCCACGCCGCCTCTTAAAATGGTATGGGCCAGAGGATTTCCGTCTGTGGTTACGTCCTGGCTCCGGTAAATAAACCGGTGGGGCTGCTGGGCTGCCACCACGGAGTTCAGCATTACCAGGAGGTCGCCGCTGGTGGGATTTTTCATCCCCACCGGGATGTCCATGCTGCTGGCCGTAAGCCGGTGCTGCTGGTTCTCCACGGACCGGGCTCCCACTGCCTCATAGGATAAAATGTCATCGAGATAGCTCCGGTTTTCGGGATAGAGCATCTCGTCTGCTGCCGTCAGGCCGCTCTCTTCCATGGCCCGGATATGCATCTTCCGAATCGCCAGAATGCCCGCATACAGGTCCGGCGCCTTGTCCGGACTGGGCTGGTGGAGCATGCCTTTGTAGCCTTCCCCCGTAGTCCGGGGTTTGTTTGTGTAAATTCTCGGAATCAGAATCAGCTTATCCGACACCCGGGCGCTGATTTTCCCAAGTCTGCTTACATATTCGCAGACCGCGTTTTCATTATCTGCCGAGCAGGGTCCGATAATCAGAAGGAACTTGTCCGATTTTCCGGTAAAAACATCCCGTATCTCGGCGTCCCGCTCCCTTTTCAGTTCTTCCAGGTCACTGGAAAGAGGTATCTCCTGCTTCAGTTCTGCCGGTTCCGGCAAATCCTTATTTACTCTCATCCCCATATCTTTCTCCCTCGTCTTTCTGTTTTCTTATTTTTCTATAAATTCCACCTGGTAGTCTCCGGCTCCGGAAATCACCAGCGTTTCTATCACGTTGCCTGCTCAGAGGCTTCTTCCAAAAGCCCCTCCTGACCCGCCTTCTCTTCCGCGTCTTCCCTGGCATAGGACATGGCCTCTGTCGTGTCCTCTTTGTCCGTCCAGTTGAAAAGGGCAAACTGCTCATCGTAGAATTCCAGACTGTCCGGGTCAACAGTGATGTCCAGAATCTGAGGAGCGGGAAGGGTTACCGTAATCGTATTCCCGCTGACTTCCACCTCCGCCTGGGACAAATCAATACCCGCCCGGATGGTGGCATCGTATATCATAGAAAAAGATTTCTGATTTATCAGCGGAATATCCCCGTCCGAATATTTTATCAGCCCCCGGTAATCCAGCCTTGCCGTAGCCAGTTCACTGCACCGGCTTATCTCTTCCCGGATGGAAGTGGCGTTTACTTCCGGCTCGGACGCCCGGTCCAGAAGTCTGGCAAACCAGAATCCGCCTCCCGCCAGAGCCACTGCCGCCACCACAATCAGTATGGTCTTAATTTTCTTCATTCGTACACTCCTGTCTTTCCGTGTGAACTATTTTCGTGCAAACCGTTTGTGTGTAAACTGTAACTATCATACCACTTTCCCAAAATAATCACAAGAAGACTCTTGTTTTCCGCTTCAAAAATGATTATAATAAACTGGATGCCGCAGTGCCAGAGCGGTCGAATGGCACGGTCTCGAAATCCGTTGGTCCCTTCACTGGGCACGGGGGTTCGAATCCCTCCTGCGGCGTTTTTCATACGGAAAATACAGAACAAAAACGAAAAGGCAGGTTTCTCTTATGGAACCCGCCTTTTTCGTTCTGTTTACTCTTTTACGCTGACACGTATGTCTTTTCCTTTAATCCCTGTGCATGGAGAAGGATGCTTCGTCGTAATTGCTCAGATTCTTGTAGATGCCTCTGTCATCCGCCTCTTTAATCAGGTTGTCCCTGGATTTCTTTGCCAGCATCTGGTCCTTAAAGGAGCTGGGGCCGCCTACACAGCCGCCGTCGCAGGCCATACCTTCAATAAAGTCTTCCGGAAGTCTTCCCACCTTCATCAGCAGAAGCGCTTTCTTACACTCGGCCGCGCCGTTTGCCTTACAGACTTTGATGTCCACATCATTTCCGGATTCTTTCAGGCTCTCCAGCACTGCTGCCGTCACGCCGCCGGAATTTCCGAATCTCTTTCCGAATACGGACGCCTCCTGGTATGTATTCTCCACCGGTTCCAGAGCTACGCCTTTCGCACGCATAATGGCCCGGATTTCGCTGTAAGTCAGGACATAGTCCGCATTTCCTTCAATTTTCTGGTCCACCACTTCGGATTTCTTTGCCAGGCAGGGTCCGATAAATACGGTAATCGCATCCGGTTCCTTTGCCTTCAGCAGACGGGATACCCCGCACATAGGTGAAACGGTGGTGGAAATATTGTCGCTCAGTTCCGGGAAGTGCTTGCGTACCATGTTTACAAATCCCGGACAGCAGGAAGTCACTTTCTTTTTGCCTTCCGCATAAGCTTCCCGCCACTCTTCGGCCTCGGATTTTGCGGTCAGGTCGCCGCCCAGTCCTACTTCGATAAAGTCCGTGAATCCTACTTCTTTCATGGCTTTCTTCCAGCTTGCCATGGTAATGTCCTCGCCGAACTGACCTTCCGTGGCCGGAGCCGCCATGGCGTAAACCGGTTTGCCGGACTGAAGGGCATGGATAACATCCACAATCCAGGACTTGGAGCCAATCGCTCCGAAGGGACAGCTGTGAATACATTTTCCGCAGCGGATACATTTCGCGTCGTCAATCACGGAAATGCCATACTCATCATAGGAAATGGCGTCCACCGGGCAGCTGAATTTGCAGGGTCTTTTCAGATGGGCAATGGCGTTGTAAGGACATGCCTCCGCACATTTTCCACACTCTTTACATTTGGAAGCATCAATGTGGGAGCGGTGGCGTCCGGACTCAATCGCTCCGAATTTACAGGCATTGATACAGGCTTTCCCCAGACAGTTCTGACAGTTTTCTGTTACGGTGTAACTGGAAATGGGACAGTCCTCGCAGGCAGAACTGATAACCTGAATCACATTGCCGTCGTCGGTAAGTCCAGGCGCTTTCCCTTCTGCCAGCCGTACACGCTGCCTGATAATTTCTCTTTCCTTATAAATACAGCAGCGGAACTGTGCGGTCGGTCCAGGAATCAGCTTCATGGGAATCTCGTCTTTGCGTTCTTCCAGCTCTCCGTCAAATGCCAGCCGGGCTACCTCCTCCAAAACCGCATGTTTAATTTTGATTACATTTGCGTCTGCGTACCTCAAACTTTTTCCCTCCATCACTTTCATCATTTCGCTGTTGCAAAGTGCGCTGTTTGGCACTTTTTCCTATCCCTAATGATAACATGAGAAAAAAAATTTGCCTAGTGATTTTATTAACAATGCCTGTTTTCTTTGAGGAACAATCACCGCTACTTCACTGCCGAGCGCCGGTACATCCGGTAAAGCACCGGCCACAGCACCAGGCTGACCGCCAGATAGAGAGGCAGGATAACTTCGGCGATTCCCATCACCTTTCCGCCCAGCTCGCACACACTCACATCATGAATAATGACGGCTATCTGCATAAGCTGGTCCGGGAAAAAGGAGCATATCCAGGGCAGCGGCAGGATTCTGCTGAGAAACGGAAGGGCACAGAGAATCACAAACGGCGTAACAGCCGCCGCCACGGTAGAATGGGTTTTCGCGGAAATTACCATGGCCACGGTAACGGAAAACAGCGTTCCCACATAACCTCCCGCCAGCATCAGAATCCAGGTCTGGAAAAGGGTCAGGTTGTATGTGGTTCTCCATTCCATAAACTGCAGGGGACACCCGGCCCCGTCCCAGCCCAGCAGGGCCAGTACCGCCAGACTGTATACCAGCACGCTTCCCCAGTACACCAGGGTCGTCACCAGAAATCCGGCTCCCATCTTTGCCCGGACGGCCTTCGTCCGTCCATACCGGGAGGAAAAATATACCGCGTCTGCCCGAAGCTGAAATTCCTCTGAAAAAACGCCGGCTACCAGAATTCCCGTAATCAGGGCAACCACCAGAATGCAGGTGGACACGTCCTGCAGAAGCGCCTTCCAGCCCTCACAGTACTCATAATACCAGGGCTGGCGGTCATCCAGCGCCTGAAACCGGGCAAGTAAAAACTCCTGCTCATTCGGGGAAAAGTCTTCCTCCCCGGAGGCCAGCCAGGTCTTCAGGCTTTCCGTTCTCTTCCCGTAAAAACTGTCCAGGTCTTCTGCCGTCACAGAATCCACCCGGTAATAGTCATATTCCCTAAACGGAGAATAGGCCTGGCTTATCAGATCCGTAAGGTCGGAAAATCCCTGCTTTTTCGCAAAGGCTTTGTTCTGCTCGTTTACATCTTCCGACTGGGCCTGGGGAGACGCGTTGACAGCCGCATTTTCCGCCAGCGCCTTTTTCAGCACATCGGGAGTCAGATACCCGGTCCACTCCTTCCGGTCCTCCTGCAGCCTTCGGGCGGCGCCCACGCCGTAAAGCGTGCGGCCGTCCTCTGTTTCATACTGCACGCTGGTCACGGTCAGGGCGCTTAAGGCAACCAGGGCCACGGCCAGCACCAGAAGCACCAGACGGTTCACGGACCGGGTAACAATTTTCTTTATCTCAAATTTCAGCATCCTTTTCACCCGCCTTCTCTCCAAAATAATACAGAAACACATCTTCCAGGGAAGGCTCCGCCAAAACCGCCCCCGGAACCGGAGGCTTCGGGGAAATCACCCTAAGTTCTGCCCCGTAAGACTCCGCCCGCAGATTGGAAACTTTGTAGTTTTTCAGAATGGCATTCACTTTGCCGTGCTCCACCTGGCAGTTCCACACCTGCTCCGGCAGGGATTCCGTCATTTCCTCCAGGGTTCCTGTCCGGAAGATTCTGCCCTCCTTCATCAGCCAGATTTCCCCGGCAATATATTCCACATCGGAAACGATGTGGGTGGAAAGCAGCACCAGACGTTCCTCGGAAAGCTCGCTGATAAGATTCCGGAAACGGATACGCTCGCTGGGATCCAGGCCCGCCGTCGGTTCGTCCAGCACCAGAATCCGGGGATTGTTCAGCATGGCCTGGGCAATCCCGGCGCGCCGTTTCATGCCTCCGGAAAGTTTTTTCATCTTTCTTCCGGCCACCTGGGAAAGTCCCACCTGGCGAAGCAGCTCCTCCGTCCGCCGTTTCGCCACTGCCGGGCGAAGTCCTTTTATGGAGCTGATGTAAAGCAGGTAATCCCGCACGGAAAATTCCGGATAAAACCCGAAGTCCTGGGGCAGATAACCCAGCATTTTCCGGTAATCCGCTCCCATCCGGAAAATATCCTGTCCTTCCCAGAGAATCTCCCCTTCCGTAGGTTTCAGCAGGGTGCAGAGCATGCGCATCAGTGTAGTTTTCCCGGCCCCGTTCACCCCCAGCAGCCCGTAAATGCCGCTGTGCATGGACACATTCAGGTGGTCCACCGCGGTCAGACCGCCAAAGGTTTTTGTCAGATTATTCAGTTCCAGCTTCATAGTAAGACACCTCCCAGTATTCACTGCTGTTTTTTAATGTTCTGTACAGAGTATACGCCAGAAATCCTGCTGCCAGGAGAAGGGCTCCCGCCCAGACCGGCCCGGATATCCGCTCATAAATCCGGTCGCTGAGGACAACCAGGCTCCAGACACTGCTCCAGAGAAGGCAGGCTGCCACTGCTGCCGCCTGACTCATCCTCTGTCTGCCGCAGAGTATCCCAAAACAGATTCCTGCCGTCACCAGAAGGGGAAGCAGAAACTGTACCATCAGAATATGGAGACTGACGCCGAATCCCGCCGCCAGCACACCGCCGAACCCGGTCAGAAGCAAAAGGTCCGCTCCCCCGAACAGTACCATCCTGGCAGCATACACCTGCCGCAGGGAAAAATAGGACGCCTCCTCAATCTCCAGACACCGGCAGGTCTGGTTTTTCCAGAACTCCGGAATCAGCAGAATGATAAACACCGCCGCCAGTACGCCCGCCCCTCTCGGGGTATAGTATTCGTCATAGGCCGGAACAAACAGCAGGGCCGCCAGACAGAGTATCAGAAACTGAAGCGCCCACCACCGTTTCTGCAGCATTTTCAGCTGTGTCCACAGAAATTCCCGGTAGGAGAGCACCCGCTCTTCCTCTCTCTGATAAAAGCAGGCCTGGGATTTTCTTACCGTCTCCTGTATCCGGTCTTCCTCCGGCTCCAGAAAACAGGTTTTTTTATATGTCAGAAGCCGTTCTTCTATGCTCATCTTTTTTCCTCCTTCCCCAGAAGTTCCTCCAGTTTCTCCTTCGCCTGCCGGATCCGGTATTTTACCAGCGGCAGGCTGATTCCAAGCATTTCCGCCGTTTCCTTCAGTTTCAGTCCCTGGAAATAATGCAGTACCGTCACTTCATAGAGTTCTTCCGGGAGCTGCGCCAGGGCCTGCTCCACTGCCACTTTCTCTACCAGACGTCCGGCCGGATCCGCCTCCCCGCTTTGCCGGGAACCTTCCAGTTCCTCCCTGTCGGCAGGATATTCCTTTTTCTTCTTATAAAAATTTTTGCAGAGATTCCCTGCAATCGTGTAAAGGTACTGTTTAGCTTTTCCTCTGTGCTCATAAGAGGAAAACCCTGCAAAAAACCGCAGAAAGGTTTCCTGCGTCAGGTCCTCTGCATAGCCTCTGTCAAAACAGTGCCAGTTGCAGTACTGGAGAATCTCCCCGTAATATTTATGGACAAAGGCGTCAAATGCTTCTTCCTCGCCCTGCCTCATTTTTCGAATCAAGAGAAAATCAGTATCCACAGAATTCTCCTTTCTCTGAATGTTTCAGCGCCGTTCCATTCTACTATATATAACACCCGGATTTCCCAAAAAGATAGGGCGTATCGCGCAAAAAAGCAGTATATGCGGTGAGTTTCACCGCACATACTGCGTAATACAAAGTCTGCTCAAAAAGAGGGCAGCAGTTTTTTCTTCCGGATAAGGAAATATCCCACGCCCAGGACGTCGGCCAGAATCCAGCCGATGGGGACGGACCACCAGATTCCCACAACCCCGACTGCGGGCAGGGCAGCCAGGGCGTAAGCCAGAAATACCCGGGTCCCCAGGGATACCACGGTCAGCACAACAGACATTCCCGGTTTTCCAAGGGAGCGGTACAGTCCGTAGAGCAGAAAGAGGACCCCAATCAGGCAGTAGAACGCTCCTTCTATATGAAGATAGCGGACGCCTTCCGCGATAACCGCCTGCTCTCCCGCGTCAATAAACAGCAGCATCAGGGGTTTGGCAAACACCCACACGGCAAGGGAGGACAGAAGTCCAAACACCACTGTAACCAGGGACGCCACCCGGATGCCCTTTTTTATCCGCTCTGCATCCCTGGCTCCGAAGTTCTGCGCCGTAAAAATGGAGAAGGCATTTCCAAAGTCCTGCACCGGAAGATAGGCAAAGGCGTCAATCTTCACGGCGGCGGCAAAGGACGCCATAACCGTGGTTCCGAAACTGTTGACCAGCCCCTGCACGGCCAGAATTCCCAGATTCATAATGGACTGCTGCATGCAGGTGAGAAGGGAAAAACTGGTAATCTCACGCATCCGGCTCACCCGCAGCCGCACCCCTTCTTCCCTCCGGAACAGCTCTGGAAATTTGACCTTTGTGTAAACAGCGATTCCGATTCCCGACACATACTGGGATATCACCGTGGCCTCGGCGGCCCCCGCCACGCCCCGGTTCAGTCCGGCCACAAACCACAAATCCAGCACAATATTTAAAACTGCGGAAACAGCCAGAAACACCAGCGGAATGACAGAATTTCCCAGGGACCGGAGCAGGGAGGCGAAGAAGTTGTAAAGAAAAATCCCCACCATTCCGGCAAAAATCACAATCAGGTAGTCCCGCATCATCTCTTCCAGCTCTGCCGGAGTGCGCAGCACCCGGATAATCCAGTCCAGTCCCGCGAAAATCAGAATATTTAAAACCACAGTCACCATGCCCAGCAGAACAAAAGACGCCAGAATTCCTTCTTTCAGTCCCGCCCGGTCCTTCTGTCCGAACCGGATGGAAAAGACGGTCCCGCTTCCCATGGCCAGTCCCAGCAGAATCGACGTCAGAAAATTCATCAGGGAAAAGGCGGACCCCACAGCCGCCAGCGCGTTTGCCCCCAGAAACTGCCCCACAATCAGCGTGTCGGCAATATTATAGCACTGCTGCAGAAGGTCCCCCAGAATCATGGGAACCGCAAACAGCAGCATGGTTTTCATCACAGGTCCCCTGGTCAGTTCTGTTTCCATTTTCTCTCTGCCCCTCTTTTCTCTTTTCATACCTGAACCCCATACCGTTTGTCACGATAATCAGCACCCTTTATTATAGGAAGAGAAAGTATCTCCGTCAAGCGGGAGTAGCCGGAAAAACGTCGGAAGAACGTCGGAAAAAATGCAAAAACAGCTTGCAATGTCGCTGTTCCTGTGGTATTATAAAGTGCAGTGACTGCTGAGAATAATCAGCTTGTCCTTTTATACGGCTCCGTGGTCAAGCGGTTAAGACATCGCCCTTTCACGGCGGTAACACGGGTT
>DSTFC04002__coassemble_2477_pt1 | contig 8548 bp, 6 predicted proteins | sample DSTFC04002__metabat2_high_PE_021 | metagenome-assembled genome bin DSTFC04002
AAAGCTTTTATGGAACCACGCGACTATCGCGTGGTTTTCTTTATACAAAAAGCCGGGCCGTCCTTCCTGGGACAGCCCGGCTGCACGTTTCACATACCATATGTTTTCTTATTTTTCTGCTTTTTTCCGAATCAGTTCTTTTCCGGAAGTATAGACAATCGTAACGCCCAGAACCATCAGCAGCACCGCTACAATCAGCTGCAGTCCTTCCATCATGAAGGTGCCGGTTCCGGCCATAAATGCCTGCACCAGGGAGATAAACCGCTGTACCAGAGCCGTGAAGGTTACGCAGAGCATGATAACAAAGGGCGGTACCAGCGTCCGCAGTTCTCTTCCGGTTACCTTCAGGAACACGCAGAGTGTTATCAGTACCAGAGCGCTCAGAAGCTGGTTTGCACTTCCGAACAGCGGCCAGATATTGGAGTATCCCACCTGGGTGAGAATGTATCCGAATACCAGTGTAATCAGGGTAGAAACATACTTGTTGCACAGTACTTTTCTCCATCCTTCTGCATGCTCCATGTCATCTACGCTGAACAGCTCCTGGAAAGACATCCTTCCAATCCGGGCCACGGAATCCAGAGTGGTAAAGGCCAGTGCGGATACACACATGGTCATGAAGCTCTGGGCCACATAAACCGGAATGCCGAACATTTCCAGAAATCCTGCCACACCGGATGAGAAAATCTGGAACGGAGTGCCCACGGCTGCTGTTCCGTCCGCACTGGCGGCTGCTCCGGCCACACAGAGAGCGATGACAGCAAGAAGGCTTTCCAGAACCATGGCTCCGTATCCTACTTTCAGCATATCCTTCTCATTGGATATGGTTTTGGAAGATGTTCCGGAAGATACCAGACTGTGGAATCCAGATACGGCTCCGCAGGCAACCGTTACAAACAGAATGGGGAACATGGTTCCCAGATTTTCATTCTGGAATCCGGTAAAGGCCGGCAGGTTCATGGACGGATGCGCAAAAATCAGTCCCAGTACTGCCCCGGCTATCATACCTACAAACATAAAGGTGGACATATAATCCCTGGGCTGAATCAGAAACCACATGGGAAGAACCGCCGCCAGGAAAATATAGATAAACGCGATGTAAATCCAGGCTGTTTTCCCCAGAATTACCGGCAGGGACATTCCCAGTGCAAAAGCCAGTACGGTACAGGCCAGTCCCAGAACCACTTCTTTCCAGCCCGTGAATTTCATTTTTCTCTGAACCAGGCCGAACACTGCCGCAAACAGGATGAAGAACAGGGAAATACTTCCTGCTGCTCCGTTTACCGTCGCGTTTTCCGCCAGCGTCTGCACACCATCTGTGACCACATAGGCATTAAATGTATCCGCCACCATATCCGCAAATGCGGCAAGGACAATCAGGGAGAACAGCCAGCAGAAACCGAGGAACAGCTTCCGTCCGGTTTTCCCGATGTATTTTTCAATCAGAAGTCCCATGGATTTTCCGTCATTTTTTACACTGGCATACAGTGCGCCAAAGTCCGTTACTGCACCGAAGAAAATTCCTCCCAGTACAATCCACAGAAATACGGGAACCCAGCCGAAGGCCGCGGCCTGAATTGCTCCGGTGACAGGGCCTGCTCCCGCAATCGAAGAAAACTGATGGGCAAATACCGTCCAGCCGTCTGTTGGCACGTAGTCCTGTCCGTCATTGTGAACCACGGCCGGTGTTTTTGCCTTCGGGTCGATTCCCCACTTCTTTGCAAGCCAGCGTCCGTACAGCACATAGGCTGCGAAAAGACACACGGCCGCAATCAGTACAATTACCAAAGTGTTCATGTTGTCTCCACTCCTTTTTCGTTCTTTTCTCTCTACTTGTGTCCGTAAAAAGCATCTGCGCTGTTTTATTTAGCAGGGAACGAAGTTTCCTATGATATAAAAAAAGTCTTCCGGCAGATTTCTCTGCCAGAAGACGAAATATCGTTCCGCGTTACCACTTCTGTTACCGGCCCCTGATTATGGGTTTCCGGTCTCTCTGTCCCGTCGTCCTGCACTTCCAGGATTAACAGGCTTCTGATAACGGAGGAATTCCGGTCCGGGTTACTCTCGCTGTCTCAGTTTCAGTCTGATGGTTTCGCCCTGACGGCTCGCAGGTGATGGCTTCTTCTGTCATGCTGCTTCCTCGCACCGGCCGGAAGCTCTCTGAAAACATGTGTTTCTTCAGAAGTCGTGTCCTGTTCATCGCTTTCGCTTTTTACATAAACCTATTATAATCAGATTTCTGCATTTGTCAATAACAAAAACAGATTTTGCTCTGTTTTTTTTACAGGGCAAGAAGGTACAAAAACCGGAACCGGCGCTTTCCTTTTAGTTTTCGAAGACAGTTTTTCCGGAATTTCTGATAGAGGCCCCACATTTTCTTCTGCTCCTCCCGGGACAGAATTTCACCCGAAAAGGCAGCCCGAAGCGCATAGTCTGATATGGTTTCCCATTCTTCCGGCGTCAGTTCTTCGGAATAGGTTTCCTTCGCGGCCTCCAGAAATTCTGTTTCGCCTCCTGCCCTGTCTTCAGTCTTCAGCCCCTGAAACCGGCAGATTCTGCAGATTTCCCCATAGATACAGCGGATTCCCAGATTCTCTTTCCGGATTCGGAACCGCCGCAGTCTGGACGCTCTGCGCAGTTTTCTCTGCAGCAGAATCAGAATCCAGATTCCTGCCAGAAGTCCCGCGGCGCCGGCCACTCCCAAAAGCGCTCTTTCCGCCACAGCCGGGACATTTCCGCTCTGCCCGGCCCCGTCTCGTCCGTCCTCTCCCTGACCGGCGCCGTTTCGTCCGACTCCCTCTTCCGTCGGGGACGTCCCGCTATCCGGGGCAGTCTGGTCCGTCTCCGGCGGCGTATCGGAAGGCTCCGGGGAATCCGGCGTAACCGGTTCGTCCGGATTCTGCACCGCTTCGTCCGGCTCCGTCCCCGCCGTTTCATCCGGCTCCGTTCCTGCCGTTTCCTCCGGTTCTGTTCCGGTTTCCTCTGTCCCGGACTGCCAGCTTCCCGGCGTATGGTCCCGCACTTCCCATCCAAGCAGAGGGTCGAAGGTCTCCGCCCAGGCATGGGCCCGGTAGTCTGTCACCCGGGCTACCCAGGCCCCGTCTTCCTGCTCGGTAAAGTCCGAGGCAGGAATGGCGTATCCTTCCACATACCTGGCCGGGAACCCGCATTCCCGGTAAACCAGCACTGCCGCCGTGGCAAAATGCACGCAGAATCCCTGCCGGTTTTCCAGCAGAAAATATTCCGTAAAGTCGGTTCCGGAAGGCACAGCCCCCGGCGTCCGGGTATAGCGCAGTTCCTCTGAAAAACGGGTCTCTATTTCCCGGGCTGTCTCTTCCACGGAATCTTTGGAAAAATCACTGCAGTAGGCCGCCAGGGCCTCCAGTCCTTCCGGAACCTCCAGAAAGCTCTCTTCGGCATAATTCCGGTAGGTCTCCCATAGTTCCGGTGCTTTTCCCAGTTCGCTCTCCGTCAGGCGTTCCGCTTCTTCCCGGTAATAGAATGTATAAATCCGTCCGTCCCCAAACCGTCCCTCCAGGGCACCGTCCCCATCTATCCGGTCCCGCTGCCTGGCCTGACTGTAATAAGGGGTGTAACCATAGGCGCGGGAAGCGCCGGTTAATTCTATCTGAATTTCTGCCGTCTGTGCCTCCCCGCCCTCCTGAATTCGTTCAAAAGGCGTGTTCCAGACCGTCCGTTCCGCTTCGTCATACCCGGACATGGCCCGGCGAAAAGCACGGCTGTCCGGTTCCTCCCAGCCGCTTTCCCGGTAAAATGCCCCCGTAAAGGCGCGCAGATACACGGTTTCCCGAGGCTGTTCCGACAGCACCACATTCATCTCCCGGGAACCGGAAGGATGATTTTCCGCCAGGTTCGCCAGACGTCCTTCTCCGATTCCGCTTCCGGAAAAATTCCCCGCCGCCTGAATCCATTCTGCCAGTTCTCTTCCCGGATCCATTGTCTGCGCCTCCAGCAGGTCCTCCCGTATCCGGCCGTAGGAGTCCTGGTTTTCCTCCCTGAACGCCACAATCCGGGGCTGAAGGAGAACGGCTCCCAGACAGAGAAGTCCCACTGCCGCGGCTACCCGGAGCACTTCCCCCGGGCGGATGACCGCCTGCCTGCGGCAGCAGAAAAAGACCAGGGCCACAGCTCCCAGAAGCAGCCAGAAGGGGACTGTGTCCGGCAGCTTTCCTGCCGTTGCCCCGAGAAGGACCGGCAGGAAAAGAACCGCCAGGGCAGCCGGTTTCCCCCGCTTCCAGCACAGAACTGCCGCCAGAATTCCCGTCAGCAGAAACTGCAGGATTAGGATTCCCCAGATTTCCGCATCCTCCCCGCCTGCCTCAAAAAGAGGCTGGTTTGCTTCATAATAGGCATTCCACCGGGAGAGATACCCGTTTGCCACTGCTGCCACGCCCGGCCATACCCTCTGCCAGCCGGCTCCCGCCGCCGCAGCCGCCAGAACCACTCCGCCCAGGGACAGCAGGACGCTCCGCTTCCACAGCAGGGCCACTGTCCACCAGAATACCAGTACCACCAGAACCGCCAGTACCGGCAGTTCCTCCTGCCCGGTGTCAAATACATTCATCCAGGCATGCCAGAGAGCTGCCATGGCCAGATAAAGCACGGCCCCATTCAGACAGAGGGCGTTTCTTCCGGTTCTCTCATTTAATTCTTCCCATATGCGTACGGAAGATTCCTTCCTTCTTCGGTTCTTCATGCCTGCACGCTCCCCCTGCTGTAAGACAGCTGTTTCTTTATACGGTCAGCAGCATCTGGTTCCAGTCCTCTTCCCCGGGAGACGGAGGAATACGGGCCTGAATTTCCCCGTTCACCGTCACGGTCCCGGTCAGGCCGAATTCCACCACGGTAGAAAAAACGATTCCCCGGAAAGCTTCCTCCCTGAGCTGTCCGGCCTCCTCACGGCTGTCGTACAGTTCCGCATAGAGAATCCGGTTCAGAAACTCATAGATATGTTCTTCCCGGCTGATACGCTTTTTCACAACGCGGTGGTTTTCCTTTTCATACCATGCCGCCATATGAACACACTTTTCTTCCAGAAGAGAAAGGGATAAAGAGGCCGCTGCCTCCAGAAGAGAGGCCGAGGGGTGCTTCTGCTTTTCCCTTTTCCTGCCCCCGGTTTTTTCCAAATCTATCCAGAGAAGCACTGCACATCCCAGCGGCTTTCCGTGTTCTTTTACCAGAAGTTCCTCTTCTTTTGCCGAAAGTTTCCAGTGAATATCGTGAAGAGAGTCCTGCTCCCGGTACTCCCGTATCTGGTAAATCTCCGACGGGTCTTCTCCACTTTCCCGGTCAGAATATTCCTCGGCGTCTGCCACAAATTCCCGGGTCCGCCGTGTGATTTCCAGCGGCAGGATATGACACTTGGGCAGAATTCCGGCTTTCCGGCTCTGGTTCTCCCTCCAGGAAAGTTTCAGAAGGGACAGGCAGTCGTACACTTCCACCTTTTCCAGCCGGATACGGATACTCCCGCACTCTCCTGCCGCAAGCCCGAGCGAAATGATTTTTTCCTCTTTCGGTTTCAGGCTTCCTCCGGTAAAAAGCTTCTGTTTTTCCCCGGTAAACTGATTTTCCGCAGTCAGGCGGATGCGAAACCGGAACACCGGCATCCGGGACCGGTTCTGAATTTTCATTTTTACCGGTATCTTCTGATTTTTCTCCGCAAGGGGCAGCACCGGAAGCAGGGAAGGCTGTATCTTTTTCCACAGGACCAGCACCTGCACCAGCGCCAGTATCAGGCACAGTCCTTCTGCGGCCAGGAGGCCGGAAAGCACCGGGTCTTCATAAATAAAAAAGCAGTACAGGGTAAGTCCTGATACCAGTACATAAAGCAGCAGTCTGATTCCCATATTTCCTCCTACTGTTTCCGGGCAGACGGAGCTTTCACTTCTTCCAGCACCTGACCCAGCACGTCTTCCGGCTTCACATGGCTTACTTTTGCGCGGGTAGACAGGCGTATCCGGTGCCCAGCCGTACTGAAAAACACCTCCCGCACATCGTCCGGTATCACATAACCGCGTCCGGACATCCAGGCCCAGGCCCGGGACATGGCGGCCAGAGCCACGGTCCCTCTGGGGCTGATGCCCGCCTGCAGAAGTTCCTGATTCCGGGTGGCCTTTGCCAGTTCCGCCATATACCGGTACACTGCATCGTGGATAAACACCTGCTCCACGGCCTCCTGCATGGCCAGAACCAGCGGACCGGAAAGTACTCTCGTCACAGTCTCCACCGGACTGCCTTCTTTTCTTCGCTTTAAAATTTCCACTTCTTCTTCCACAGTCGGATATCCCATGGAAAGACATATCATAAAACGGTCCAGCTGGGACTCCGGAAGCAGCTGGGTGCCTGCGGAGCCTTCCGGGTTTTCCGTGGCAATCACAGTAAAGGGCTCCCCGGTTTTCCGGGTTATCCCGTCCACCGTTACGGTCCGCTCTTCCATAACCTCCAGCAGGGCAGACTGGGTTTTGGGAGAAGTCCGGTTAATCTCATCCGCCAGCAGCAGATTGCACATAACGGCTCCCGGCTGATACACAAACTGTCCCGTTTCCTTCCGGTACATGGAAAACCCGGTCAAATCTGCCGGCAGGACGTCCGGAGTAAACTGCACCCGCTTTTCCTCAATTCCCATGGCACGGGCAAAAGCCAGCGCCATGGTGGTCTTTCCAACACCGGGGATATCTTCTATCAGCACATGTCCCCGCGCCAGCACTGCGGCCATAATCAGTTCAATAGCCTGGTCCTTTCCGACTACAGCCTTTTTTACTTCTTCCGTCACTTTCCTGGCGCCCAGATAAAGCTCCTGCATGGTCTTCGCTCCTTTCACAATGCACGTTTTTTTCATTATATCGAAGAAATCTGTATATGAAAAGGGACAGTTCCCACATTCAGGAACCGTCCCGTTCTTATTTCGCCTGCCGGAAGAAAAACATATAAAGCACCAGTGTCTGTGTCATCAGAAACAGAGCGATGAAAATCAGGGCGTACACAACCCGGACTGGAATCTGGGGAAACGCCACCAGCACAGCCATCATGACAAACAGATATACGGTGCAGACTTTTCCGTAAATCTTCGCTCCCTGCACTTCTTTTCCCGCCCGGATTCTCTGAAGGCCTTTCAGCGCCATATAGCCTTCTTTTATCACCATCAGTCCAATCAGCACCCACATCAGGGGATAGCGCACCGCCAGACAGACGGCCACGGCCGCCTGGGTCAGCTTGTCCGCCACCGGATCCAGCATTTTCCCGAAATCCGTCACCATATGAAACCTCCTGGCCACCTGACCGTCCAGCATGTCCGTAATCTCTGAGACAGCCAGTACCACCACGGCCGGAAGATTCTGCCCGTCCATGTACAGCCAGCCAAATACCGGAATCATCAGAATCCGGAAATACCCCATCAGGTTCGGAATGGTAAACAGGTCCTTTTTTGTAATCTTCATCTATATCACCGTCCCGCTTCCGCCGGTCGTGGCAAAGGACCCAATCCGGAGAATGGTCTGTACCAGGTCCCACATTCCGTTGACAATGGCGTTATTCAGATAATTCATCGGCCAGGAAAGAATTCCGGAGACCAGAAGAATCGCCAGAATCAGTACGCTGTATCTGCGGATTTTCCAGTAAAACTGCTGTACCGCCGGCACCGCTTCTTCCAGGATATTGGCACCGTCCAGGGGCGGTACCGGTATCAGGTTGAAAAGACCCAGCCCTACATTCAGGATTGACGCATAAAGGCAGAGCGTTTCCAGATAGGTAATAATCACCCCGGATGCTCCCGTTTTAAAAAGCAGTCCGTAAAACAGCATGAATATGAAGGCCAGGATAAAATTCATCACCGGGCCTGCCGCCGCAACCAGTATCATGTCCCGCCTTCTGTTTTTAAAATTTCTCGTATTTATGCGGACCGGCTTCGCCCAGCCCACATGGAAAAACAGAAGACACAGCGTCCCCCAGATATCCAGGTGCTTAAACGGATTCAGCGTCAGCCTTCCGTCCATCTTCGGCGTAATGTCCCCCAGTCTGTAGGCGACAAATCCGTGGGCGAATTCATGCATGGCAATCGCAATCAGAATCGCCGGGGCCGTATAAATCAGTGTCTGAAAAAATGTATAAAGGTAACTGGTAATCCCATATCCAGGATAAAGCATACTTTCACTCCGTTCCATAATCTTTTTCGCAGTATCCCGCCCGTCCTGCCCGGATTCAGCGGACGTCCGACTATTCTCAATATTATAGAACGGAGTCCTGAAAGATTCAATAAGGAAATTTTTAGGATTTTGTTAATTTTCTCTAAATTGGTAAAAAAGAGTTCCGCAAGCGGAACTCTTTTTAGAAACCTTATTTCTCGTTTTCGTATTCTGTAATTCTTGCCACCTTCGGCGCGGAACGTGAATTCGGGTCAAAGGTACAGCTCAGATATTCTTTTACAAAGCATTTTGCCAGTTCAATACCGGTTACCTGAGCTCCCATGGTGATGATGTTTGCATTGTTGCTGAGCTGTGCACGCTGAGCCTGGTAAATATTATTGACCAGA
>DSTFC04002__coassemble_2481_pt1 | contig 8523 bp, 10 predicted proteins | sample DSTFC04002__metabat2_high_PE_021 | metagenome-assembled genome bin DSTFC04002
GGCTGTGGTTACGCCCAGTATCCATGCGGTTTCCAGAGATGGGGCTAGATTTATGGTGATGGTCATTGGGCTGATTGTAATTTTTAAATCCCAGCTGACCAGTCTGGTTCAGTCTATTTTTTCAAAGATAACGAGCGAAAGTGCGGGAATCTGAGGCCGACGGACAGACGGCATAATCAGAACCGCTGAATGAAAAAAAGGTGATGCAGAGATGAAAAAAACGGTCAGGGGAGAAGTGACAGTATTTTTAAGTCTGGTATTTCTTCTTCTGCTGTCACTGACCGGGGCAGTGCTGGAAAGCGCGTCCATTCAGGTCAGGAAAAACGAAAGACACGCAGATGCAGTGCGGGCCATGGAGTCTGTATTTGCAGAGTACCAGAAAGAACTGCTGGAAAGCTATCATATTTTTGCGCTGGACGCCAGCTATGAGACCGGAAATATGGAAGAGCAGAATATTTTAAACCGACTGTCCTTTTACGGGGCAGAAAATATGGATGCCGGTATTTCCGGGATACGGTACCTGACAGACCAGAACGGGAAGGCTTTTTACGAGCAGGCCGTGCAGTATATGGGATATCATTCGGAGGAGTCCGGGACGGAACAACTGGCGGAAGAAAAATCCCGCTGGTGGGAAATAAGTGAAAATACCAAGTCTTACGAAAAGGAGGCTTATAAGAACGAGTTGGAATTGAAAAGAGTCCTCAACGAGTCCGGAACGGAAGTCTCCGGAGAAGAAAATCCCATTGAGACTGTTTCTGAGATAAAAGCCGGGAAACTTCTGAATCTGGTATTGCCGGATACCATGACGCTTTCCCAGCAGAAGGCCCGGGCCGGCATGCTGGTCTCCAGCCGGGAAAGACGGGAAGGATACGGTATGGCCGGAGAAAGCGGGCCGGCTCTCTCCTCCGTTTTTTTCAATCTCTATCTCACCAGTCACTTTTCCTGCGCCGTGGACGGGGAAGAGACAGAAGGGCTCCGGTATGAACTGGAATATCTTCTGAAGGGGAAGGAAAGTGACGTAGAAAATCTGGAAGAAGTGGTTCAGACACTGGCTCTGCTCCGCGCAGTGCCCAATTATACTTACCTTCAGGGAGATTCCGCCAGAAAGGCGGAGGCGCAGGCGGCAGCAGCCGTACTGGGAACCCTTCTGGCCGTACCCCAGGCCTCGGAACTGATTACCCAGGCCCTGCTTCTGGCCTGGTCCTATGGAGAAGCCCTGGTGGATGTGCGGACTCTGCTGTCGGGGAAAAAGGTGGCTCTGACCAAATCGGCAGAAACCTGGACCCTGTCTCTGGCAGGACTGACCGCGCTGGGAGCCGGCGGAAGCATACCGGAAGGGAAGGATGCGCAGAACGGGTTTTCCTATGAACGGTATCTGCAGATGTTACTGCTTCTGGAAGACAGGGACACACTGGTGATGCGGGCCCTGGACATGGTGGAGCTGAATCTGCGAAGCCGGGATGGGCTGGAATTTTTCCGGGCAGACAACTGTGTCAGCGCCATGGAAGCAGAGTTTACATGCAGTCTGAGAAGGGGAGTGGAGTACCGGTTTTCCAGCCGGTACGGATACAGATAGAAGAAAATGAAGAAAGGAGGCAGATGCAGATGCCTTTTCTATTTATCCTGTGTTTGTTGAAATGCTTTGGCATAAGACCAGATAACAGTAAATTGCTTAATTCTTGTGGAAAGGAGGAAAGTTCTGCCGTTGGTAACGAATCCCACATCATGCTTTCTTGTGTAGAAAAGGCATCTGTATCTGCCTCAAAGGCGGGGAAATCCCGAAAAAGAGGGAGCATCACTCTGGAATGTGCTTACTGTATTCCTTTGTTTCTGCTGGCGGCGGTCTGCCTGATATGGACACTGGAAATCCGGACAACCGGGCTTGCCATCCGGTGCGGTATGCAGGAGGCCGGAAAACAGACGGCCCAGGAAATGTATCTTTCCCCCGTGTTTTCTTCCTCCCGGCTGGAATCTCTGATAGTGGAAAGTATCGGGGCGGATCGTCTGGAACAGAGCCTGGTTCTGGGTGGAAGCGGGGGGATTGACTGCGGAGGTTCCTATATGCGTCCGGGAAGCCGTATCCTGGAGCTGAAAGCCAGCTATAAAATCCGGCTTCCCATTCCCCTTTTTGCGGTGCCATCCGTGGAATACGAAGAAACCATGCGGATAAAAAGCTGGACAGGCTACGAAAAGGAAGGGCTGGGCGGCCTGGAAAGCGAAGAGACAGTCTATCTGACAGAAACCGGAACGGTTTATCACCGGAATCCGCACTGTACGTATCTGGAACCGTCCATACGGATAGTGTCCGCCGCAGAGCTGGAAGGACTGAGAAATGAAAGCGAAGCAAAGTACTATGCCTGCGAGCGGTGCGGAGGCGGGCACAGCGACCTGGTGTATATCACGGATTACGGCACCAGATATCACGGCAGTCTTCAGTGCAGCGGCCTGAAACGAACTATATATACGGTTCCGCTGTCGGAGGCGAAAGGAAGGAGGCCATGCGGGAAATGTGGAAAATAGCAGAAGGAGCGGTGCTGGTTTATCTGACCTGCTGTACCCGGGAGGATATCCAGAAAAAGGAAATCTCCGTCCGGCTTTTGGTAGTGGGAACCCTGGGAATCTGTCTTGCGGTACTATTGTGGAACCGGGAAGGAATAGAGGACTCCCTGGCGGGAGCGGCAGCAGGAGCTTTTTTCTTTCTGGCAGGAAAAGTAACCCGGCAGGCTATCGGTTATGGAGACTGCTGGATGATTACCCTTCTGGGTCTGTTTCTGGGAGTATGGAAGCTTCTGGTTCTCCTTCTGACGGCATTTATTCTGGCGGCCCTGGCCGGCGGTATCGGTATGGTATGGAAGAAATGGGACGGAAAGAAACGGCTCCCCTTTTTCCCCTTTCTTCTGGCCGGGTATCTGGGGGTGATGTGCTGGTGAAAAAAGCGAAAGCGGCTCTGACAGTGGAAGCAGCCTGGCTCTTTCCGCTGATACTGATGGTCTGGATGTTTGTTCTGTTCGGCCTCTTTTATTACCATGATAAAAATATCCTGGCCGGGGCGGCCTATGAGACCGCAGTGAGGGGAAGTGAATGGCTCCATGAGGAAGAGGAGCTTCCCCAGGGGAAGCTGGGAAGCTTTTTCCAGGAACGGATTCAGGGAAAACTTTTATACTTTGGGGGCGCTTCTGTGGATATCCGGGAGCAGAACGGAAGAATCCAGGTATCTGCCCAGGCAGAGGGGAAAAGGATGTCCCTTTCTGTGACCGGGAGCGCGGCTGTTACGGTACCGGAAGAATACATTCGGGGATGGATAAGAGCCGGTTCCCTGGGAAACAAAATATGGGAGGAAGTGGGAAATTGAAGGTTACTTATGAGAGAGATTTGAACAGGACCTGGCTGGTGCTGGAAGAAGAGCAGGTATACCAGGAAGACTATCAGATGAAGATGCTGAAGGCTAATACACTCCGATACCTGCTTCCCGTGCTCTGGCAGGGCAGGGACGAAAGCAGCAGTTTCCGCTACGAAATAACCGGAAAGCTGTCCATGAGAGGCTACTTTGAGCGGAACAAAATGACCTGTCAGGAGATAGAAGCCTTTGTCCGGCAGCTTGCCGAGGCCATGAACGAAGCCCGGAACTTTCTGCTGGAACCGGACAGAATACTCATCAGTCCGGATTATATTTTCTGGGAGAAAGGACAGTTCTGGTTCTGTTATTATCCATTGCAGACCGAACCGGTGTGGAAAGAATTTCACCGTCTGACAGAATATTTTGTCCGGGAAGCAGATTACCGGGACCAGGAAGGAGTCTGCCTGATATCCGAGCTTCACAGGGCCTCCATGGAAGAAAATTACAGTATCTGGCAGACGGTAGAGAACATCCAGGAAGCAAGGGAAGAAAAACGGGCTGAGTCACGGGAAGAAAAAGAAGAGCCGCCTCCGGAAGAATACCGAACCGGAAGCTGGGGAGAGGAAACCACAGAGTCCGCCTTCTTTATCCGGGAGGAGCCGGAAGAACTGGAGGAGGGCGGACTCCTGGGACGCCTGCGCCTTCGGAAGAAGCGAAAACGCTGGGGGGAATGGGACGGCCTGGAGCTTTGAAACAGGAACCCCGGTGTCCCAAAATGATGAAAACGGGGTTGTCAAAGGCAGGGCCATTCCCTATAATAAGTAGTAAGATTATGAAACGGGTAATGTTACCGTAAAGCAGGAACCTCTGCCTGGAGCGGACTCTACAGAGACTGTGCCATGGTGTGCTTCTACGGTCTGGCGCACGATGGCCAGTCCCAGACCAGTGCCGCCGGATTTGTGCGTCACAAAGGCATCGAAAATTTCTTCCAGATTTTCCGCCGGTATACCACAGCCGGAATCAGCGATTCTGACAACAATACAGTCCTTTTCTTCCCGGGCCTCCAGACGGACGGAGCCGCCGGGTGAGAGTGATTCCAATGCATTTTTCAGCAGATTGAGAAATACCTCCTGGAGTTTGACCTGGTCCCCGGTTATTTCCGGAAGGAAAGGGGAGAGACAGGAAGTAAATTCCATATCCTGGTTTACGCAGGAGGCTGCGAAAGAGAGACAGATGCGGCTGAAAAAATCATAGGAAGAAAAACGCACCGGATTCAGTCTGTCTCCGTTATTATAGGAAGAAAGCTCGGCAAGCAGCCGGGTCATATACTCGATGTCTTCTTTCAGGCTGTCCCAGTGACGAAAGGAAGCGGCCTCCGGATGGGAGGATTCTATCAGCTGGACCGTGCTGGAGATAAGAGCCAGTGGATTACGGATTTCGTGAGTGACTTTACTGAGGGTATAGTGCTGAGAGTCCAGGAGTTTCTGTAGCAGTGCTCTGTTTTCGGGACTTTCATCCATCAGTTTCTGAAGCTGACCATAATCTTGGTCTGTAAAAATCATATGCATTACCGCCTTTCTGCCCTAAGTGTAGCATTGGCGGGTGTGATAAGCAATTATTTTTAAAGAAAGAGGGATTTAACGATGAAAGACGAGAACTGTATTTTCTGTAAAATCGCAAACGGAGAGATTCCATCGGCCACTTTATATGAGGATGAGGAGTTCCGGGTGATTCTGGACCTGGGACCGGCTACCAGAGGACATGCCCTCATTCTGCCGAAAAATCATTTTTCCGATTTATATGATATCGATGAGGAAACTGCGGCAAAGGCTATGGTGCTGGCAAAGAAAATGATAACGAAACTGAAAGACGTACTGGGCTGTGACGGCTATAATATCGTGCAGAATAACGGTGCGGCCGCCGGTCAGACAGTATTCCATTTTCATATGCACCTGATTCCCCGGTATGAGGGAGACGGCGCAGGTATCGCATCCTGGAAGCAGGGCGAGCTGTCCGAGAAGGATAAAGAAGAAATTCTGAAAAAGCTGAAAGACTAACTGTCCCTGCGGAGAACGCATTTTGCAAAAGCAGGAACCGGAAAGAATGAGAGAAGAGTAAATCAGAGGGTAACGTAGTGGACAGCCAGGCAAAAGATACGGGTAATTTTATTCGCATCTACAATGAAAACAAAGAACTGGTTTTCAAAACAGCAATGCGATACTCTGACAATTACGATGTAGCGCAGGAGATAGCACAAGATACTTTTCTGAAACTGTATGTACATTTTCAGGATATGGACGAAGAGCGTACGATTAAATGGCTGATTGTAACAACAAAGAACGCGGCGAAGAACTACAGAAAACGGGCCAGATTTGAATGTCCCGATGAAGACATTGAACTTACCGTGGAGATGAGTCAGGAGCTGACGGAGGGAAACGCGGAAGATATTCTGATGGAAAAGGTTTCCAGGGAAGAGCGCAAAGAACTGGCGGACGAGATAATGAGCGGTCTTTATAAACTGAATGAACGCTGGTATGAAGCTGTGACCATGGTTTATGGCATGGAGAAGAAGCAGAAAGATGTCGCTGAAGAACTTGGAGTCAGTCTTGAGGTGTTACAGAGTGTATTGCAGAGAGCGAGAAAATGGGTTAAGAAAAATTATGAGAAACAGTATAAAGAGACAAAATAACTATAGATAAACAGGTGCCATTTTGACACCTGTTTCTACTTTGTCTCGAAACATAACGAGAGAGCTTTGTTTCTATCGTCTGGGCCGGGGGAAAGAAAACTTATTTCCGGGCGGCTTCTTCAATGAGTCCGATGATGGTTTCAATCGGGTCATTCTGGGGAGAAGCCGACATGGCTTTGACAAAGGACGCACGGTTTTCATAGAGACTGTGAATCCGTTCCAGAAGAACGGCGTCCGTAATTTTTTCTTCCTCCAGAACCATGCTGAAGCCCTGGCGCTCAAAGGAGCGGGCATTCAGTATCTGGTCGCCCCGGCTTGCGCTGGCGGACAGAGGAATCAGAAGGTTTGGTTTTTTCAGGGCCAGGAGTTCACAGATGGCATTGGCTCCCGCTCTGGAAATAACGATATCTGCCAGGGCAAACAAATCACGGAGTTCCTCGGAAATATATTCAAACTGGGCATAGCCTTCCAGCCCGTTCAGGGAGGTATCCAGTTTTCCCTTTCCGCAGAGGTGGATAACCTGGTAGGTTTTTAAAAGCTCCGGAAGAATTCTGCGCACCGCATCATTTACGGCGGCGGCGCCCAGGCTTCCGCCGATGACCAGAATAACGGGCCGTGTTTCTTTAAAACCGCAGAACGCGCGCGCCTTCTGGGCGTCTCCGGTAAGGAGTTCCTGCCGGATAGGCGAACCGGTGAGAACTGCCTTGTCCGCCGGAAGACATTTCAGGGTCTCCGGAAAGTTACAGCAGATTTTGGCGGCGGAGGAAAGAGAAAGCTTATTGGCCAGCCCGGGAGTCATGTCAGACTCATGGATGATAGCCGGAATATGATTTCTCTTAGCCGCAATTACAACGGGAACGGTGACAAATCCGCCTTTGGAAAATACAACGTCCGGATTCAGTACTTTCATCAGTTTGCTGGCTTCGGAAAAGCCCTTCAGAACCCGGAACGGGTCGGTAAAATTCTGTAAGCTGAAATAACGGCGGAGTTTTCCGGAGGAAATACCGTGGTAGGGAATTCCCTGCTTTTCCACGAGTTTTTTCTCCATTCCGTTATAAGAACCGATATAATGTATATCATACTGAAGTTCCTTCAGCCGTGGTAACAGTGCAATGTTTGGTGTAACGTGTCCGGCAGTACCGCCACCGGTTAAAATGATACGTTTCATAATACTCCTCCCTGTCTAATCTCTCTTTTAATATTAAACAGAGAGACGGAAAAGGTCAAGGAAAAGGGAGGAAAACCAGAAAAGAATCGAGAGGTTGCTGACATGAAAAATGAGCAGGAGAAAGTAAAAAAACTAATGCAGGAAGAGCTGGAGCGGGAAGCAGAGAAAATCCGGGCAGAGGTAGAGGCCGACGAAAGTCTTCGGAATCTTCCGTTTCCAGACGGCATGGACGGGGAACTGCAAAAGAAGATTGAAGAATACGAAAAAAACAAGGCAGCCGTGGAGATGCTTTCAGAAGAAGACCAGGAGGCCCTGCGGCTTGGCCGGGAACTGCAGATGCTGAATGTAAAGGAAAACGAAGCTGAGAAGGAGTCCGGGAACGCAGAGAGCGGCGGCGCCAGAAGGACTGGAAAGACGGTGCGTTTTCGCCGGAAAAAGCGGACGTATGTGCTCTTGGCATTTGTGGCGGTACTGGTGCTTGCCATGGGGATGACGGCCATCGGCGGACAGCCGTTTGTGTCTGAGGTGTTTAACCAGTTACTGGCCGGGAGGGAGAATATAAATATTAACTCATCAAACAGTGACGAAGGTGAAGTTATTCCGGCAGAAAATGACCCGGAAGAGCAGGCATATCAGGAGATTAAGGATGAGTTTGGATTTGACCCGGTGCAACTAAGAGAAATGCCGGAAGGAACAGAATTTGAAGAATATACTTTTGATAGTAACAGTGAGGAAATATTACTATTATACAGTATTGACGGGAATATACTGGAATATCGGATATACCCTAATTTTAGGAATAAGTCGATAGGATATGATATTGAAGATGAACTTTTGGATGAGTTTACATTAACTATATCGGATGTGGCTATTCATGTTCAGGAATATCAGATAAAAGAAAATAGTCAGAAGGTTTATATGGCTAACTTTCAGTATAAAGATACATATTACATATTGCGAGGGAGTATTCCAAAAGAATCTTTTGAAGGAATATTAAAAAATTTGAAATTTTTTTAAAAATCAGCGATAGTTTTTTCTCCTTCGATTGTTATTATAGTAGAGGGGCAAGAAAGGAGAAAGAAAATGAAAAAGATTACAGCCATATTATTAACAGCAGTTTTAAGTATCTGTTTTTGCATGATACCACAGACGGCAGTAGAAGCCGCTGACAGTACAGAATATCAGGTTGGCGACTATGTAGGAGGTTCTCTTTTGACGGATGAGGACTTTTCCGAGGGAACAGCATTGGCCATGACAAGGGGAATTTATTTAGGAAGCGGTTCTTCCAGTATATCTAAAGTCGGGACAGGAAAGATAGCTGCTAGTGGT
>DSTFC04002__coassemble_2484_pt1 | contig 8519 bp, 7 predicted proteins | sample DSTFC04002__metabat2_high_PE_021 | metagenome-assembled genome bin DSTFC04002
GCTACAAGAAAATATATCGAAGCCGGAAAAGACCTGGAAGGAAAGGGCTATGACCCGCGTAAACTTCTGAAACCGGGCGCAGATGCAATTATGGCTACAGTAAAGGAAAAGATGGAACTGTTCGGCTCTGTGGGAAAAGCAGAATAGTTTCCGGATGACAGAGTTAAAACGGTATAGAAAGGAGTTTTGCGAAAGCAAGACTCCTTTTTAAGATAAAAGAGCTGAGAGGTATAAGTATGAGCGATGTAATCAATGTGGCGGAGATTTTTGGAGAGAATGTTTTCAATGACGCAGTGATGCAGGAACGGCTGCCCAAAAAGACGTATAAAGAACTGAAAAAGACGATTGAAGAGGGAAAAGAACTGCAGGCAACAACCGCGGATGTGATTGCCCATGAGATGAAGGAATGGGCCATTGAGAAAGGGGCTACCCATTACACCCACTGGTTTCAGCCGCTGACCGGAGCCACGGCGGAAAAGCACGACGCATTTATTTCCCCGCCCCTTCCCACGGGCAAGGTTCTGATGGAATTCTCTGGCAAAGAACTGATTAAGGGAGAACCGGATGCGTCCTCCTTCCCCTCCGGCGGTCTGCGCTCTACTTTTGAGGCCAGGGGATATACAGCCTGGGACTGTACGTCTCCGGCTTTTGTGAAGAAAAACCCCCAGGGAACGGGCGCGATTCTTTACATTCCTACGGCATTCTGCTCCTATAAAGGAGAAGCTCTGGACCAGAAGACTCCGCTTCTGCGCTCCATGGAGGCCATTGACCGGCAGTCTATCCGGCTTCTGCGGCTGTTTGGAAATACCACATCCAGAAAAGTTACGCCGTCTGTGGGAATTGAGCAGGAATACTTCCTGGTGGACCGGGATAAATATTTAAAGCGGAAAGACCTGGTGTTTACCGGACGGACGCTGTTTGGTGCCATGCCGCCCAAAGGGCAGGAACTGGACGACCATTATTTCGGAGCTATCCGGGAGCGAATCGGCGCCTTTATGAGGGACGTGAATGAGGAACTCTGGAAGATGGGCGTGTCCGCCAAAACGCAGCACAATGAGGTAGCGCCGGGCCAGCACGAACTGGCGCCTATCTATGCCAAGTGCAATGTGGCGGTGGACCATAACCAGCTGGTGATGGAGACGTTAAAGCAGGTAGCCTACCGGCATAACCTGCACTGCCTGCTTCATGAAAAACCGTTCGCAGGGGTGAACGGAAGCGGAAAGCACAATAACTGGTCCCTGGTAACAGACGATGGTATCAACCTGATGGATCCGGGGAAAACACCCCACGAAAACATCCAGTTTCTGCTTGTGATGGTCTGCATTCTGCGGGCCGTGGACATGCATGCAGAGCTTTTGCGGGAATCTGCCGCGGATGTGGGAAATGACCAGCGCCTGGGAGCCCACGAGGCGCCTCCGGCCATTATTTCCGTCTATCTGGGCGAGCAGCTGGAGGACGTGCTGTCCCAGCTTGTCAGCACCGGTGAGGCGGCGCACAGCCTGAAGGGCGGAAAACTCCATACCGGAGTGAAGACGATTCCTGATTTTGCCATGGACGCCACAGACCGGAACCGGACGTCTCCCTTCGCGTTTACTGGAAACAAATTCGAATTCCGTATGGTAGGCTCCCGGGATTCCGTAGCCCCCCCCAACGTGATTTTAAACACCATCGTGGCAGAATCCTTCGCGGACACCTGCGATTATCTGGAACAGGCGGAAGATTTTGAGATGGCCGTTCACGACCTGATAAAGAAATATGCCACAGAGCACCAGCGAATTGTTTTCAGCGGAAACGGATATTCGGAAGAATGGGTGGAAGAGGCGAAACGCAGGGGCCTGCCCAACATCCGAACCATGGTAGAATCTATTCAGTACCTCTGTGACGAGAAGTCCGTGCAGATGTTTGAGCGGTTCCATGTATTCAGCCGCGCAGAACTGGAATCCCGCGCGGAAATCAAATACGAGGCCTATGCCAAGGCCGTAAATATCGAGGCACGCTCCATGATAGACATTGCGAGCAAGCATATCATACCGGCAGTAATCCGGTATGTGACTGCTCTTGCCACCTCTGTCAATCAGGTACATCAGGCCAGCTCCCTGGCGGATACCAGTGTGCAGGACGACCTTCTGGTGGAAGCGTCCCGCCTTCTGACAGAGACGAAGACAGCACTGCAGAAACTGGTAGATGTCATGAACGGGGTAGGAGACAGGGCAGAAGGAAAAGAGCAGGCTTACTACTTTATGGAGCAGGTGGTTCCGGCTATGGAAAACCTGAGAAAGCCCGTAGATGAGCTGGAAATGATAGTGGATAAGAACATGTGGCCTATGCCTTCCTATGGGGATCTGCTCTTTGAGGTTTAGAATGTATTGAAAAAAATGCTTGCATTTTAAGTAAAACGGGTGTATCTTATAACATATCCTGAATATAAATCAGCAAGAGAACGAGGACGTTCCGCTTAGGCGGAATGTCCTCTTTTTTATTTTTCGGGAAAATCCGTCCGGTTTTCCGCGAAGAACAGTGCTGTACAGTGAGAAAGGAAGGTAATTATGAGCAGTAAACTGGTAAATGTAGCTGAGATTTTTGGAGAAGATGTGTTCAATGACACTGTCATGCAGGAACGGCTTCCGAAAAAAGTCTATAAGAAACTGAAAGAAACCATCGAAGAGGGAAAAGAACTGGATCTGGCCACTGCCGATGTGATTGCCCATGAGATGAAAGAATGGGCGATTGAAAAAGGCGCCACCCATTATACGCACTGGTTCCAGCCTCTCACCGGGTTTACCGCAGAAAAACACGATTCATTCATATCTGCGCCGCTTCCCAGCGGAAAGGTACTGATGAGTTTTTCCGGGAAAGAACTGATTAAGGGGGAACCGGATGCGTCTTCCTTCCCGTCCGGCGGACTTCGGGCCACATTTGAGGCAAGAGGATACACGGCCTGGGACTGCACGTCTCCGGCATTTGTAAGAAAAGACGCCGCAGGCGCAATCCTCTGTATTCCCACAGCTTTCTGCTCCTATACGGGCGAAGCGCTGGATGAAAAAACCCCGCTTCTGCGTTCCATGGAAGCCGTCAACAAAGAGGCACTGCGTCTGATTCGCCTGTTCGGAAACACGACTTCCAAAAAGGTAACACCGTCTGTAGGACCCGAGCAGGAGTATTTCCTGGTTGACGCGGATAAGTTCTTGCAGAGAAAAGACTTAATCTATACCGGACGGACCCTGTTTGGCGCCATGCCGCCAAAAGGCCAGGAACTGGACGACCACTATTTCGGAAGTATCCGGCAGAAGATAGCCGCATTCATGAAAGACGTCAATGAAGAACTCTGGAAACTTGGCGTGGCAGCCAAGACCCAGCATAACGAGGTGGCTCCGGCACAGCACGAACTGGCCCCCATCTATGCAGAGGCCAACATTGCCGTAGACCACAACCAGATTGTGATGAAGACACTGAAAAAGGTAGCCTGCCAGCACGGCATGAAATGCCTGCTCCATGAGAAACCTTTTGCAGGTGTAAACGGAAGCGGAAAACACAACAACTGGTCCATTACCACGGATGACGGCATCAACCTTCTGGACCCGGGAAAAACGCCCCACGAAAACATCCAGTTCCTTCTGGTACTTGCCTGTATTCTCAAAGCGGTGGATACACATGCAGACCTGCTTCGTGAATCCGCAGCCGACCCGGGAAATGACCACCGTCTGGGAGCAAATGAAGCGCCGCCGGCAATCGTTTCCATTTTCCTTGGCGAACAGCTGCAGGACGTAGTGGAGCAGTTAATCAGCACCGGCGAGGCCACCCACAGTATCAAAGGCGGAAAACTGGAGACGGGCGTAACGACTCTGCCGGATTTAACCAAAGACGCTACAGACCGGAACCGGACGTCACCTTTTGCATTTACCGGAAACAAGTTCGAATTCCGTATGGTAGGTTCCAGGGAATCCATCGCAGGCCCCAACGTTGTATTAAACACGATTGTGGCGGAAGCGTTTTCCGAAGCGTGCGATATTCTGGAAAAGGCAGAAGACTTCAACGGCGCTGTGCATGACCTGATTAAGACCTGCCTGACCGAACACCAGAGAATTATCTTTAACGGAAACGGATACTCCGAGGAATGGGTAGCGGAAGCAGAAAGAAGAGGCCTTCCCAACCTGAAATCCATGGTTGAGGCAATCCCGTCCCTGACCACAGAAAAAGCGGTCGCTCTGTTTGAGAAGTTCAATGTTTTCACAAAGGCCGAGCTGGAATCCAGAGTAGAGATTAAGTATGAAAACTACTCCAAGGCCATCAACATTGAGGCGAAGGCAATGATTGATATTGCAGCGAAACAGATTATTCCGGCAGTCATCCGTTATACCAGGTCTCTGGCAGATACGGTGCTTTCCGTAAAAGAAGCAGGAGCCGACGCCAGTGTACAGGCTGAACTTCTGAGCGAAGTAAGCGAACTGCTGAAAGAAGCAAAGAAAGCACTGAAAGCGCTGGAAGCCGTGACAGATAAGGCTGCTGAAAAAGAAGAAGGAAAAGAACAGGCAGAATTCTTCTACTATCATGTGATTCCAGCCATGGCCGAACTTCGTGCACCGGTGGACGCACTGGAGATGAAAGTGGACAAAGAAATCTGGCCCATGCCTTCCTATGGAGACCTGCTTTTTGAAGTATAGGAATCTTCTGTACGGTTTCGAAAATTTTTAGAAAATACATAGAGAAAGTTAATGAAAAACTAAGACCTCATGCTTGGAAATGGCTGAAAATTATGCTACTCTAAGTCTGAGGTCTTTTGACGTATAAAAGATGAGGCCTCTGGAGGTTTGGAAAAAGCAAAACCCCGGTTAGGAGAGAAGGATGACGAAAACAGAATTTCTGGAAAAACTGCAGGCTGCCCTGGAACAGAACGTGGATCCGGGGACACTGAGAGAAAATATGGAATACTACAGTCAGTATATTACAGACGAGATGAGAAAAGGAAAAAGTCAGGAAGAAGTGACGGATGCGCTGGGAGATCCCTGGGCCATTGCCCGGACGATTATCGATACCAGCGGAAACGGGCCGGGAAGTGGAAACGAATATGTGTATGACGCTCCCGGTCAGGACAGCTACAGCCGCCGGGATACTTACGGCAGCCGCGACAGCTACAGGCGTCAGGAGACGTCCCGTGGAAGCGTACATGTATTTGGCTTTGATACCTGGTGGAAAAAACTGCTTCTGGCATTGGCAGTGGCAGGAGTATTTCTGCTGATTATTGCCGTTGTCAGCGGAATTATCCGTCTGGTTGCCCCGCTGATACTGCCCGTACTTCTGATTGTACTTGTTATCCGCCTGATTGGCGGCAGGCGATGAATTCAGATTCAGGATCCGCGATTCGCCTGCGGGTTCTGGTGCGGGATTCGGGTCCGCTTCCGCTGACATCTCCCCGCCTGATATACAAAGTAAAAGACCGATAGGGGAGCTACCGGTCTTTTGAGGGGAGTATAAATAATTAATAAGGGGTTGTAGAAAATTGTTTCTACATTCGTAGTATAATATAAACTGGTAAAAAAAGCAAGTTGAAAATTAATTTTTTCTTAAGGCCAGATACTATTCACAGCCGATTCAGAATGCACAGCCAATGCGTTGTGCTCGCACATAAGCATTGGCTGTGCATTCTGAATCAGGACTGTGTAGCAGTCCCTCCCCCCACAATAAGCAGCCTAGCTCCGTAAGGAGCGGTACTGAAGCCTTACAGAGGCGACGGCTGCGCATGTGGGGGGAGTGGCTGTGAATAGTAACTGGGCCCGGATGGCACCGGACAGATGCCGCCTTTTTGATTTAAAATCAGAAAAAAAGGTATAAAATTGCGGGAACTGAAAAATACTATGTCTGAACCAAACAGTTAGGAGGAATTAACAATGGCGAAAAACTATAACAATTCAGACAACAGTTCAGAAAACTCCTACTCTTCTTATGGAAATGAGCAGAGTAAGAACAAAAACGCAATGGACAAGAATTCCTACGGGAAAAATTCTGCCGGGAAAAACAGTTCCCAGAACAGAAACATGAACAGTACACGTTCCAAAGACGAAAAGAACGAAAACTGCAATTATTAAGACTCTGACAGAAAAAGAAAGACAGCAGAAAAACAGCGCTTCCCTGTGGAGGCGCTGTTTTTCTTGACAAATACAAGGCTTCGACCTTATTATATTATAATGATATGATACCAGGAGGGAGGGAACAAAAAGTGCGCATCATGGAACTGATAGCACCCTGTCATTTTGGGCTGGAATCTGTGCTGAAGAGAGAAATTCAGGACCTGGGATACGAGATTTCCCGTGTGGAAGACGGAAAAGTGTATTTTACCGGGGACGCCCGGGCAGTGTGCGAGGCAAATATATTTCTGCGCACGGCGGAGCGGGTGCTGATTAACGCCGGTTCTTTCCACGCAGAAACGTTCGAGGAGCTGTTTGACAGGACCAGAGAGATTCCGTGGGAGGAATACATTCCGCCGGACGGAAAATTCTGGGTGGCAAAGGCGGCTTCCGTGAAAAGTAAGCTGTTCAGCCCTTCTGACATACAGTCGATTGTGAAAAAAGCGGTGGTGGAGCGGCTGAAAAGCCGGTATCATCTGAACTGGTTTCCGGAGGACGGACCGGCATACCCGCTGCGGGTCTTCCTGATGAAGGACAACGTAACCGTGGGAATTGACACGACCGGTCTTTCCCTGCATAAGAGAGGATACCGGAAGATGACGGTAAAAGCGCCTATCACAGAGACACTGGCGGCCTCCCTGATTCTGCTGACGCCCTGGCACGGGGACCGGATTCTGGTGGACCCTTTCTGCGGAAGCGGAACTTTCCCCATCGAAGCGGCTATGATGGCGGCGAATATTGCCCCGGGCATGAACAGAAGTTTCACGGCAGAAACCTGGAAGAACCTGCTGGCGCCGGAACTCTGGAAGGACGCAAGAGAAGAGGCCCGGGACCTGGTACAGAAAGATACAGAGGTGGATATCCAGGGATACGATATCGACGGCGAGGCTATCCGGGCGGCAAGGCAGAATGCAAAGGACGCAGGGGTGGACCACATGATTCATTTCCAGGAAAGACCGGTGCAGGAACTGAGCCATCCGAAGAAATACGGATTTATTATTACGAATCCTCCCTATGGGGAACGGCTGGAAGAAAAGAAAAACCTGCCGGCTCTCTACCGTGCCTTTGGCGAGCGGTTCCGGGAGCTGGATTCCTGGTCCGCCTACATTATCACCGGATATGAGGACGCAGAGCGGTATTTTGGCCGCAGGGCGGACCGGAACCGGAAAATCTATAACGGAATGCTGAAAACCTATTTTTATCAGTTTCTGGGGCCTAAGCCTCCGAGACGGAAAACTTCAGAACAGAGGGATGAAAACGTATGAAAATTATTTTTGCCACGGGGAATGCACATAAGATGGAAGAAATCCGTATGATTCTTGCAGATCTGGGAGCGGAGATTTTTTCCATGAAAGAAGCGGGCGTCGAAGTGGAGGTTGTGGAAGACGGCAGCACGTTTGAAGAAAATGCCATGCTGAAGGCAGCAGCCATTGCCAGTCTGGAAAAAGTAAAACAGATGGGGGCCGTGGTGCTGGCGGACGATTCTGGTCTGGAGATAGATTATCTGAACAAAGAGCCGGGGATTTATTCCGCCCGCTATGCTGGTACGGAAACTTCCTATGATATTAAGAACAGCCTTCTTCTGTCCCGGATGAAAGGCGTGCCGGAGGAACAGAGAACGGCCCGGTTTGTATGTGCGGTGGCCGCCGTATTCCCGGACGGGAGCCGGGAAGTGGTGCGGGGCATCATGGAAGGACACGTGGCCTGGGAACCGGCCGGAGCAAACGGTTTTGGCTATGACCCTATTTTTTATCTTCCGGAATACGGCTGTACATCCGCTGAACTCTCTCCGGAAAAGAAAAATGAATTAAGTCACCGCGGGCAGGCACTGCGCAAAATGCGGGATATTATGGAGAAAAGAATATGAGGGTTTTAATTATCAGCGACACTCATGGAAGACATACCGGATTTGACCAGGCAATCGACCAGGCAGGAGAGATTGATTTCCTGATTCACCTTGGAGACACCGAGGGCGGAGAACATTATATTGAGGCGGTGGCAGGATGTCCCTGCTATATTGTGGCCGGAAACAATGACTTTTTTTCGGATATGCCAAGAGAAATGGAGATAAGTCTGGGCGGGTACCGGATGTTTCTGTGCCATGGCCATCAGTACCAGGTATCCCTGGGCCCGGAGAGAATCCGGGACGAGGGAATTGCCCGGAACTGTGATATTGTGATGCTCGGGCATACTCACAGACCGCTGGTGCTGGAGGAAAAAGGGATTACCCTTCTGAATCCGGGGAGTCTTTCGTTTCCCCGGCAGGAAGGAAGAAGAGGCAGTTATATTCTTATGGAAACGGACCGGACGGGGAAAGCAGATTATAAGGTCTGTTATTTGTAAAAATAATTGTTGAAAGCGTTTTCTGTTATTATATAATAATTACTGCGTCACGAG